>SCPO01000610.1_pt1 | contig 15985 bp, 20 predicted proteins | sample 6106821 | NCBI WGS metagenome assembly SCPO01 (sample SAMN10720448, study PRJNA508395) | human gut metagenome | isolation source: Participant 2 stool, 0 month | host: Homo sapiens | collected 2017 | reverse complement strand
TACAAGAAGGAAACTGTCTGAAACATATAGTCCAGACAATCCCTTTCCATATCACGGTACAGGTAAGCTCTCTTGCAATGTACACAGTGCCTCGCGGCATGCTGATCTAACATCTATAAATAAAACTTCCGAACTTCCGGCTTATCACAAGCGGGAAAGACAAAATAATTTGGTGGAAGCGAGTAACACAGCTTGTTATTTTTATAAACATATTTTCTGATAGAAAGTTCAATCTAAATTTGGCTTTAATATTTTTTTATTAATAAAAGAACGGATATTAACGAATAAACTATATGGTTCGTTTTTTCTTTATTTAAATTCTGTCAATAAATACCGATAAAAAAGGTAACATGTACTTTGGTCGCAAATATTATGATCAGGCCGCTTTGGTTTCAATTATGATATTTAATGAAAGGACGCTTGCAATGAATGCATCTGCCAAATGAAAGAAGGTGTGCATTTTGCACACCTTCAAGTGGAATTAAGGTGGTGTGGCCGTTTCAGGCCGCTTCAGTCATTTCCTTGTACAGCATGATGTCCGTATAGGACGAACTGTAGTTCTTCTGGCCGTGAGGGTGGATATGCCGGCCCCTTGAAAGGATTGCCGGTTTCAGGATGTTTCCTCCATCCACCGGCAGAAATCCAGTATGGGGATTTGCCGGAAGTGAAATAGATGAAAGGGTGTCCTTCCAAGTACCAGCAGGACATCCAGATAGTCCGTAAGTTTCCAGTCCATCCTGTATGTGCTGATGTCCGTCGCCATGTAGGGGGGATCTATCAGAAAGACCACATCCGGGGAGTCCCTGTACCTGTCCACCAGCTCCCTGTAGTCACAGCATACCACCTCGAGTCCGTCAAGATAGCCCTCGCAGCAGTAGTCGCTCAGGCGCATATTGTTGTAGAAATTCAGTTTTTCCGAGCTCCCCGATGTTCCTGGCATATTTGCCGGAGAACAGCAGGGAGGAAGAGATGGTGAGATAGTCCACAAAGCCGGTGCTTTTCTCCCCGGCGGATACGTTCCAGGAACATACCGTATCTTCTTGAGAGCATCCTGTGGCGGGGATTCCTTCTGAGAGGCGGCGGAGGTCGGAGCAGGGCGTTCGTCCGGCTGATGTTCTCCAGACGCTCGCGGTAGTTGTCGTGGTCATTGTAGATTACGGTTGCATCGGGTCTTTCCCGCTTGGTGATGTGCGAGAGCAGTCCGGAACCGCCGAACAGATCGACGAACACTGTCCTGTCACTGAAACGCTTCAAGACTTTTCTGAATTCCGATGCGAACATGCGTTTCTGTCCCACAAAAGGAAGGGCCTGACTGTAGTGGTACTTTTTCATTGCTGTAATCATTCTGTCGTGTAAGAGTGTTTATGTTTCGGATATATTGCTGTCCGGTAAAACTTTTTCAAACAAAATAAATTAGGGCTGACACTTCTCACGAGGTATCAGCCCTTTTGGTTATCTTTGTTTTGCGAAAAAATATATAACCATGAGCAAAGATAGTCATTTTACCGGACAGCCGGTCTATAGTCAAGTGTTAAAGTTACTCGACAAAGAGAAGATTCTTCAAATAAGTCGCGAAACGAAAGGAAGCGAGGCTTACGTGAAGCGTTTTGACGGCTACCAACATCTTGTGGTAATGCTGTTCGGCATACTCAAACACTTTGATTCTCTTCGCGAACTTGAGATAGGCATGAAGGCGGAGGCTCACAAGCTCGGACACCTCGGAATGAACTATCTGGTTCGTCGCAGCACGCTTGCGGAGGCCAATATACGCCGTCCTCAGGAGTTCTTTGCAAGTGTTTATGCGTATCTTTTGGAGAAGTATGCCAAATTTTTAGCGGACAGCCGCCCCTCCAAGTGCTATAAGGGGCAGACTCACGAGCCTAAAGACTGGGAGAAGTTGCTTTACATGATGGATTCCACCACAATAACGCTCTTTGACAACATACTCAAAGGTGTCGGGCGGCACCCGAAATCAGGCAAGAAAAAAGGCGGCATGAAAGTACAGTAATGAAGTATCATGTCGGCGTACCGATGGTGGTGCAGCTCACATCCGCCGCAAAACACGATCATTACCTGCTGAAGGAGGTGCATTTGCCAAAAGACTCCACTTTGGCGATGGATCGTGGTTACGTCGACATCGCACAATTCCAACGTCTTACCGAAGAAGGCGTGTGCTACGTGACCAAAATGAAGAAAACCTTAAGTACGAGGAACTTGAATCCATTACTTATGTCAACCCGCAGGGACTGGTGACGCACATAAAGTGTACAAGAGGGAACTCACCCATGAGGCACGTAGGGTGGAGATATTTTACGAGACAAAGAAGCCGGTTGTGCTGTTGACCAACAACTTTGAGTTCACGTTTGAGGACATTTCTGAAATTTATCGCCTCAGATGGGCCATCGAGTCGCTATACAAACAGCTAAAACAAAATTTTCCGCTTCATTTCTTCTATGGGGACAGCGTCAACGCCATACAAATACAGACATGGGTAGTCTTGATTGCAAATCTGCTGATAACAGTTCTGTCAAGAAGCATCAAGAGGCACTGTGCATTCTCGCAGGTTGTTACCATGGTACGACTTATGCTCATGTACTACGTCGATTTTATCGCATTCATGGAAAATCCGAGAAAACCTGGAATGATTTCCTTGCAAAGGAGATGCAAAAAGCACCACCAGAACCAAGTCTTTTCGATTAAGGGGGCTTACTTTTGAAAAAAATAAAACCCGAAGTCCTATTTTACGGGGCTTCGAGGAGGATTTTTATGCTCTTTTGTGTTTTACCGGACAGCAATAATTTCTGATAAAATACATACTTATCAAAAGTAGACTCCGTAAAACGTATATCTGAAAGAATAGTTTTAATGCCAAACTTATCAAATTCACCTTGATATTGTGAAAGCAATACCAATTCCGGATCAATTAGCGATATTACCGATTTTATCCCATAATTTTCACATATAAAAATAATATTTTGAACATATCTTTCAATATGGTTGAAATCTTTTCAACACTAAAATATTTATCTCCAAGTAAAGCGCAGGCGCATAAGGACTCATATCAAGAGTATATACCAAACCTCCATCACGATGAAAAACTTCTTTAAAGTACTCAACAACTTCGACCCGACGCCCTGGGCTTAAAATTAAGATATTCATATTATAGGATATTTTTTTGCATAAATTCATCTATGTCCCAAGCTTCTCGCACAATCTTATGTCTTAAGCCGTTTTTTACAATGACTTTGGGATAATATTCAATAAATAAAGGAGAAAGCGACAAACTATAGGCACCTGTATTATAGATTTGGATTGTGTCACCTATTTGAAGCTCTTGGCAATCAATCAATTCAAGGAAACGGTCATTCTCAATACATGTATAACCAGACACAACCTGCCGAGCAATGATTTTGGTCGAAGTTGTCTGAACAGAACTCATAAACCTGACCGCGTTCATTTGAGGAGCGATATGCTTCACAGAACCATCAGTAAATACCAAACGTGTTGTTTGTATATCCTTTACTGCAAGTACACTACATACATACGAAAAAGGAGATGCCACTAATGCAGCACCCGGCTCCATTATTAGTAAAGTTTTTGAAGGTATTTGATAATGCTTAAACACATTTACTATCGTAGATGCATATTCATCAAAAGTAGGTGCTCCTGGCTTATCACCAAACAAACAACCACCCATATCCAAATATTCAATTTTTGATAAATGGTTTGCCATTTGGCACATCTGCTCAGCTATAGTTTTAAATATCTTCAAGCTCTTGGTTCGAGTGCTGTGATGTCCGTGCAATCCTACAATGGAAACATTTGGAATCGAACTTAACAGTGAAATAGCCTTCTGCAAATCACCATTTTCTATATTAAAGCCAAATCGTCCCGGTTCTTTTCCAGGAATAGTTTCATTGGGACAATAAGATTCCAAATCAAAATTGATTCTCAATCCTACTTTTATTTTGGCTCTCTTAGATGAAGAAAATAGAAGCAAATGCTCTATTTCTGAAAAATTATCCAAGTTTACTATGGCACCGTTCAAAACCGCTTCGTCTAATCCTTCAAAATTTTTATTAGGACCATTATAAACAATATTACTAATTTTATTGCCAACCCTTTGGGCAAGTTTATATTCAGGATATGAAACGACTTCTGCAAGAGCTCCATGTTCTTTCATCCAGTTAACTAACCACGGTAAGTTGTTGGTCTTATATGAGTATGCTATTTTAAAATTAGGCCATAATTTTTCAAAAGCTCTCTTCATGGATTCAAAATTAGATAGCAATTTATCTTCATCCAATAAATAATATGGAGTTTTATTCACTATTAAAATACTGTTTAATCTGTTCTACAATACGTTTAGAAGCATTTCCATCTCCATAGGGATTATCTATGTACGTCAATGCTTTTTTATATTCTACAGTTTGCATATAATGAAATGCTTCTTGAATGGAAGCTCTATCATTTTCACAGCAAATGATGTTAGAAGTCATAAAACGTCCATCTTGGCGGTGACCTATATTGAGGGTTGGTAAATGCCAATATCCTGATTCGTAAATGCCACTTGAGGAATTACCTACCATACAATAAAGTTGCGACAAAATGCTGACATAGCGTAACTGCCCCAAAGAGGCATATAAATGAAAATTAGAATGACTTTCCACATACCGGACTAATAATTGGTTAATATTACTTCCATAAATATCTGCATTGGATCTGGTAATAATGATTTCATAGTCTGCATATTCGTGTTGCAACACATCAAGCACAGTCTGTACATCAAGAAGATTCTTCTCACAACTCTCTTTTGTAACAGGATGGTAAGTCATCAATATCCATGGTTTGTCCGCATCTATGCCAAGTGAATCGGCTAGTTCTATGCGAGAAAGATTGGGAAGGCGAATAAAATTGTCAAGATTGGTCTCACCTACAACAAAAACATTCTTCATAGTTCCAATCATCCTACCAATACGGGCTGCAGAAGTTTGAGTACCTGGAAAGTGGAGTGTAGACATCATTGTAACAGCATTGCGCACTTCATTGTCAATAGCTCCTTCAGTGATGTCACCTCCTGAAATATGAGCTATCGGAATACGCATCACCAAAGCAGTACCAACTATGGGAAGCAACTCATATCTATCACCTAAGACAACAATCATATCAGGCTGAAGATGCAGAAAAGCATCGCTCATCCCAATACTGCACATCCCCATAGATTTCGCTATACCAGAAGCACAATCCGAGGACAACAACATATCGACTTTAGCATCAATATCATATCCGTCCTCCTCAATACAACGATAAGTCAACCCCTGTTCGGGAGACAGGTGTCCGCCTGTAACGATAAGCTGCAACTGTAACTCAGTAGCATGATGTATCTCATCTATCACCCAACGTAGCAGTCCATACTCTGAACGTGCACCAGTGACAACTGCGATTTTTTTCATTTATCTAATCTTACACTACTAGGAATATTCACCACCCGGTCAGCCAGCCACTCGGTATTCTCCAGCCCGTCCGTTTCGCAATGCTCGAACATGGGCAGTCGATTCATCAGTTCCCAAACGGGACGGGTCATCACACCATGATCATTTGTGTACTCCAAAAAATCAAGTTGAGCCGCCTTATCCTTTAGTACCACCGCATTGAGCCAATAATTCGATTTGCAATCAGCAGGTTCAGTAAAAAGTAATATCTTCCTTACCCTTGAAAACTCAGCATAGCAGGCTGCTGTTTCACGCTTATCTGCCACATAGCGGTCTAGATTCTCCAACTGGGCACAACCTAGAGCGGCATTGATATTCGGCATCCGGTAATTATAACCAATATGGTCATGACGAAACTCCCAACGATGAGGTATCTTAGCCTGGGTAGTAAGGTGCTTGGCGTATGCGCCCAGTTCTTCATCCTGGAAAAGCAACATGCCTCCACCACCTGTAGTGATGGTTTTGTTTCCATTAAAGCTAATAGCACCCACCTTTCCGAATGTACCGGTATGGCGACCTTTATAAAAACTACCGATACTTTCGGCTGCGTCTTCAACCAATTCGATATGCCACTCACGGCAGATATCCGCCAGTTCATCTATTTTTACGGGATGGCCGAAAGTGTGCATGGGAATACAAGCTTTTACGACGACCGGTACGCTTGTTATAGCAAACTCCTTCTTTCAGTTCAGCATTCCTCTCCAGCCATGCCTTGACAGCTCGGGGCGAAAGTCCCATCGTTTCTTTGTCCACATCAATAAAAACAGGATATGCTCCGATATAAGTGACAGCATTGCAAGTAGCGATGAAGGTCAGAGCTTGGGTGAGCACCTCATCATCGCGTTCTACACCCACTAGCAGCATGGCCATGTGAAGGGCATTGGTACCACTCACACAGACTACGGTACGCTTGGCACCGGTGTACACAGCCATATCGTGCTCAAAGCGGTCAACAAAAGCACCGACACTTGACACGAAAGTCGTATCAATACATTCGTTGAGGTATTTTTTCTCGTTTCCGATAAACTTGGGAGCACTCAGAGGAACAAAATCTTGTGTTCCAAAAAGATGGTGAATGAATTCACAGATTTCAGCGTTGTTATTCATAGCTGTATATCGTTTTAATTACATTTTCTGATCCAGATTCTTCCCCTTTTCCTCATGTTCAAAGTTGGGGATGAAACGCTTTATCGCCATAACCACCTCTTCTTTGGTAAAATCCGGTTCGGCAAATATATTCTCCATTTCAGTAAAGAATGCATCTATCTCAGTCATCGGCCGTTTCACTACTTCCTCAATCACCCCCAGGCTGCAAAAACGATCCATATTAATTTTCTCACCAGAAACATAGAACTCCTCGTATGCCTTCTCACCTGTTGTATCACTTTTAAAATACACCACTGGGTAATCCTTATTATCAAAAGTCATATCCGAAGCAAATTTCTTCGCTTCCTCATCCGTTGCAAACTCTTTTTTCTCGCAGCCAACCGCTTTTATATACTCATCACAAATGGAAGAGAAAGTGAGCATCTGTCTTTCACCCAACTTTGGGAAGAATATTTCACCATTCTTACCTAGTATGCAGGCAAGCATACATATCTGGCCGCTTTCCTCCGGAGAAACAAAGTAGCGTTTCACATCATTGGGTGCAGCCAACGGCTGCTTTTTCATGACACGCTGTATCCAGCCATCCGGCAAAGAACCGTTGGAAAAAGCTACATTGGCAAAACGGGCGGTGGTCACCTTGAACTTGGAAGAATACGCCATAATCATATCTTCCATAATACGTTTGCTGGCTCCCATGATATTCACCGGATTGGCGGCCTTGTCAGTGGAGACACAGAAGAAGTGCCTAGGCGGGTAAACGGCCAACAGGTCAAGGAATCTTTTTGCCTTGATATCATTGTTTTCAATGAGTGCCTGTACCGAATATTTGTCCTTCTCACTACGGACATGCTTGTGAGCTGAAAAATTCGCCACAATGTCAAAGCCTTTCTCCTCACGGAAGATCCTTTCAAAGATAGGATCGGCAAAGTTCAAGGTATATGCCCGATATTCCGCAGGTACATACATGCCGTATGTGGAACGCAGGTCACGTGTCAGTTCTGCCAATCCGTTCTCGTTCAGGTCTATTACAATCAGTTTGGAGGGCTTGAACGGCAAGACTGCTTTAATGAAAGAAGAACCGATGGAACCGGCACCTCCTATGACGCATACACTTTTATTCCTTATTTCTGCTTGAAGCGTTTCTTTATTAGCTTCAATATCTGCTGCAAACATACTTGTCGGACGACAAATCACATGGTCTGCAATGAATTGCTGTAAATTAAACATGGATTTATTAGGATTAGCATCTCATTTTGACACATCCTATAAAGAAAACCGCATTAAAGCAGTTTCCCTATAAATTGGGTCAAAAATTGGATTATCTTTTAATGCTTATTTAACGAAAAGTAAGATATATTCCCAAGCAAAGTAAGCGGACTTAAACAGCAAAGTAAGTGAACTTACTTTGCCCACGAACATATCTTACTTTTTTCCACACTTTTCACCAGTTTTTCATCTCCGGTCATAACCGCTTTCTCGGTCGTCTTGCCCAAGCGTTATTGATACGCGCACGGATATTGCTGACAGTCTTGCCCGATACGAACAAAGGTGTGAGAGGCAAGAACAACGAGATAAAACGCTCCTTCACCATCTCTTCCGAAGTAATCTTCGGTTCCCGTTCGCCCATCTTAACTATAACCCTGGCCAGTTCCACCGCATTGGTACATTCTGCTATCTGTACCAGATAGATACGTAAATCCTCCACCTTATTTATATAAGAGAAAAGGCGCATAGCCTCGGGAGATAAAGCAGGTTCCTTGTCCATGCTTACATCATCCTTCTCTAGTTCCGCCTCATCACCATAATAATTCTGTGTGGCGGAAGTAGCATTGGGAAGAATCTGGTTGCTGCCTCCATAAATGTTGAAGACGATGCTGAAGTGTGTCTCACTATCCATAAGCTTATTGTTTGAATGATTCGTCAACGGGTAGTTAACGGTCAGTCAATAGCTAGTGAACGGCAGTCAACAGTTAGTAAACGATAATAAATAGATTTTTTTACGGTATTTCCCGCATTAATTTTGTCGTGTCGGAAGGATGAACGAACATCCCGGAAACACAAAACTTTTAAACTTTATTTTATCATGATTGATTACAGTGTATTTATGATGGGCAACCCGATGGATGTCGATGCCGCCCAAAAGCGTATGCAAAGCTCAAGTTTCTGAAATCATGCCATTCAGCCAGTTTGTCAAACACATTGCCGACCACAATGGCGTATTCACTCGCGGAACGGTAAAAGGTGTAATAGCCGATATGTGCGAGTGCCTTGTAGAAATGCTTCTGGAAGGCAAAAAAGTACAACTGGCAGAATTAGGTAATTTCTGGATTTCTATAGGCTCGGAAGGTGCGGAAGACCTGAAGAAATTTACAGAAAGCAACATCACCGCCGTCAACATTGTGTTCACGCCGGGAAGACTTCCAAAATCTTCGTTCCCGCGCCGCTTTCAATCCCGTAGCAAGCCGCATAGCCCAAGCCGCCACCCTGAAGGCCGAAAAGGCCGGTAAAGGCACAGTCGACTTGGATGCCGCCAAAGGAAAGACCCCGGCTTCCACGAATGAAAACAATCCGTCATTATGATAAAATACCACGTTTTCTCGATGGGAAATGCGTCCGACAGGACGATGCCCAAGAAAGCATACGCAAAGTGTGGCCAACGAAACGGTTTCGCATAAGAAACTCGTAAAGAAAGTGACGGAACATCTCCGCTTTTTCCCACACGGCATGATGGAAGCGGTGCTGGAGGAAGTCTTCAACCGCCTGTCCGAGCATCTTGCCCAAGGCGACCGAGTCACCTTGGACGGCCTCGGAACATTCAGTGTCTCCCTGAAATGCGAAGGAGCCGCTTCGGAGGCTTTGTTCTCCAAGAAAAACATCAAGGGCGCGCACATCGTGTTTACCCCGTGTCGCAAACTCAAGGAGACATTTGCAGATATGGAATATAAAATGAATCCACGAATCTTTTAATGTCATGGAACTTATATTATTCATCTATTTAAAGACAAAGCGTATGAAAAAGAACTGGAAAAATGTACTGCTGTACATCGTCCGCATCATTGAGTTGCTCATTACAGGCGCTGCCGGAGGAGCGCTTGGAAGCGGCTTATGAGAACGGTTTCGTTGATTATCGTGCACTGCTCTGCCAATAAGGCGGGCAGTGCCTTGCGAACGGAGGACATTGACCGCTACCATCGTTCATTGGGCTGGAAGTGCTGTGGTTACCACTATGTGATTCCTACAGACGGAATGATAGAAGCCGGACGCCCGGAAGAGTTGGTTGGAGCACATTGCGAGCACCACAACAGCCACAGTATAGGTATATGCTACATAGGCGGACTGGATGATGGCGGAACAACGCCGAAAGACACCCGGACGGAAGCACAAAAGGCTACGCTGAGAAAACTGATTGAACAACTGCATCAACGTTATCCCAAGGCACTGATTGTAGGCCATCATGACTTGAATCCGCAAAAAGCCTGTCCATGTTTCCATGTCACAGCTGAATATATAGACTTGCAACCTTAATTGCGTCTGTAGTTTATCTGCCATCCATCGTCCTGCAAGGAATGTATGGATGGCTTTAATTAAACTAATCAATTTTTTCAAACGGAAACGCATGAAGATAGCTCACTGCCACCGTCATATTGCCAAAAGCGAATACCAGCCTTGTATTGCGGTGCAAACGCATGATACATCCCTCTTTCCCCCGAAAGACACCACCGGTAATACGGATTCGTTGCTTTTTCTGAAGATAGTCCTCCAAAGGCCGGTTCATCAGCTCGATATTGTAAGGCATGGATTCATACAGATAGATAAATTCCTCCATCTGACGTTGAGGAATTACTGCCGCACGGTGTGTTATAGTCCGTCACCAGATACTGGCGGGGAAGCATGGCAGACAGAATACATTCCAACTGCCCCAAGGGGCATAAACAGCCAACCGTTGCCTTCAATCCCTTTCTCGTTCGTCAACGTATTCAGTTTCTGAGTGGAGCCGGTAGCAAAAGCCTCTTTCACCACCCGGGCAGAGTCACGGCGAGCGGTATATTCCTCTTTGGTATAAGCACATTGCTCGAAACGTTTCCTATGATCGGTGGCAGTGTAAGAAAACACCTTGAAGCAAAAAAATCTCTCTTCTACGGTACCTGATGGTGTACGAAGCCGAACAGCTTTCCTGCCACTGAAAACACTGATATAGCGTTTCAGTTCTTTGTTGGAAAGATACAGATAATACCAACTGAGTTCAGGGTATTCTTTTCCTATTCCCGCCATTGGCGTGATTCCTTCATTTGACCCCAGGTCTGAGCTAGAAGCGATTGAACTGCAGAGCAGTAACTTAGGCGCTTCGCCCGTTATGTCTTGATTTGAAAGAACGCTTGATTTTCAAGCTCCATACTATTTTCTGTTACCATCAAAACATTACTTTTATGTATGTCTTTTGGGGTTCTCTTAGTAAGAGAACCCCAAAAGATTATACTACTGACAATAAGATATTTACATATAATCAGAGATGGATAATTTGCAAACAAATATTATAAGAATCCTTATCAGAGACTGATTTCTGAATAAAAGATTTCCGTATTTGGATTATTATAGCTACATTTGCAGCGGAATGGGGTTCTCTTACTAAGAGAACTCCATTTTTTTTATTCAGATTCATTTTCAAGATAGATCCAAGAAAGACCAAAAAGGAACACATAAATTCCTTTTCCGCACTCATTAAAAGAACAAATGATAAAATGCAAAAGCGGCCACTTACGATAAAAATCGAAAGTGACCGCTAAAATTTATTTCTCTAATATAAGGATCTAACAGTACGGAGTTACTTCACCACAAATCCTCTCTTATCCAGATAAGCTTTGAATTTATGCAAATATTCTTCATCCGGACCATCAAAGAAGGATACAGGACCCCCAGGCAGGAACTGATGCTTTTACATATGGTTCGTATGGAGCGAATAAATTATTTACTTTCACATTCTGTGATCCTAATAAATTGAGTGATATTTATCCTGTGGGCAGTAAGCAAAATTACTTCTATGGTCGTGTGAATAATAATTATTATGCGCCTTCTAAATATTTAGTGGACTGTTTTGATGCACGTTATGATAAACGTTGGGAAAACTCATTTACAACAGCTTTTTCTCTGTTCTCCATGGTACAGGCTGGATGGCGCACATACGATGATAAGAATGCAACAATTACATTAACTGAAGATTTGTGCACTAAGTATGGCATTGATTCTAAATTTGTAGGAAAGAAGATATATCCATATGTTGATGTTAATGCTATTAATCTAGGTTCTAATGGTGGTAATCAATATGTTGCCAGTGTATGGCCTAAAGGAGAATATTCTGGTGATGTCAATAAGTTGGTTAAAGTGAAGAATCCTTATGTGAATCCTTATCCATTAGCAGAGGATGAAGATCGTTTTATCGTTTATTTATCAAAAGAGTATTTGAGTGATGCTGAAAAAGCAAAGCGAGGATATATTTGTGTGAACATTGATGATTTGTTTGCAGCAGATGGTAAATACAAGGAAACATTTATTGATGCCCAGCAGACAAATACCTATACTTTATTTCCTTCATTGAATAAGTTTAATTTTAATTTCGAGGGAGGTTTTTATGGAAGTAATTTGCAATGCAAAACTGGTGACATGTTTATTATGCGTATGGCTGAAGTGTATCTGATTGCGGCTGAAGCGGAAGAACGTTTGGGAAATGGTGCAAAAGCAGCTGAGTATTTGAATGTTCTTCGTAAGCGTGCTTGTCGTAATGAAGCTGATTTCGAAGCTAATATGAAATTGACTACTGCTACAGAGGATGATGTGTTGGATGAATATGCTCGTGAATTGTGTGGTGAGTTTACCCGTTGGGCTTTACTGAAACGACATAAAGCTTTTGAAACTCGATTGCCTAAATATAATCCTCGTGCTGCCGTAAATTTTAGCCAGAAGAATTATTTACGTCCTATCTCATATACATTCTTAAATCAGATAGAGAACTCTGCTGAATACGGTACTAATGGTTATTAATATAATTTTTTGATAGTGACATAAAAGGGGGATATTTCCATTTCGGAAAATCCTCCTTTTTTATTTGTTAATATGATGAGGTCTTTGGTCTTTTGATTATCGGGATGTTCTGTCTTTTCGTATATAAAGATTGGAGGTGGTTTCTATGTAATCCTTTTATGTTCTTATAAATAATCGGAGCATGGCTTTGAATTGAAGCCTCACAGTAATACTACAGTAAGTATAAATTGTGCACGAATGGGAGTTGGAGGGAGATAATTCGTGGGGCTACCTGTATTAGAATCTTATCGGCTAAAATCAGGTATTTATAAATTTAGATTTGTGATCCAGTTAAAAATAAATACTAAATGAAAGAAAATATACTTTTGTTTTAACGTATTTTTGTGATTAAGCTTGGGTACAGGGGCTTTTTACATGCGTCATTTAAATAGATATAATAAAATAAACTTTTACTATTATAACAGAAATGAAAAGCATGAAAAAAAGTCCGAAACAAAATTGGGAAAGTAATATCAGACGTACTCCCATTATTTTAGGGTTATCGGCAGCATTATGCCGTCTGCACTTATGCAAATGCAAGTGACCCTGTTGCCGGTGAATTGGTTCAGTCTGTCCAGCAAGGACGTACCGTTACAGGTAAAATCATAGATGACACAGGGGAGCCGTTAATTGGTGTATCCGTACTGGTGAAAGGTACAACGGTGGGTACGATTACCGACTTTGACGGTAATTATTCTTTGGAAGTTCCTTCAGGTAAGCATATTCTCGTCATATCTTATATAGGATATAAAACGCAGGATATAACGGTAGGAAAAAGCAATCAGCTGAACATTAAAATGGAGGCCGATACGCAGGCTTTGGATGAAGTGGTCGTTGTGGGTTATGGCGTGATGAAGAAACGTGACCTTACAGGTTCTATTGCTTCAGTGAAGGCGGCTGATATTGTAAAATCACCGGCATCTAATGCCATGGAAGCATTGCAGGGGCGGCAAAAAACAACTATAAGTTTGCAGAAAAACAAAATATTTCCGCGCATCCTGCAACAACGACCCGAAACATGGTTGTTGCAAGAGTGAATCAGTTGTGTTCTGTATCAAAACAGCCCACAGACGGCAAGGCCAAAGCCTCCCATCTGTGGGCTGTTCTGGTAAAATATGGTTCAATCGCCCAGTTCACGGATCTCGTTCTGGATCAGCCGCCCGGCCGCGCAAGACCAGTTGGTCCATGCCGCGGATACGGGCCATGTTTTGCCGTAGATCTGTGCAGCGGCAGCAGTGTCCTCACCCATGAACACAGCCGACACCCGGATGCCCATGCGCTGCAGCGCACGCACCTGCGCGGCAGTGTCAGCCACCCGCAGCGTCCTCGTAACCGCAGCCCAGCGGGTTTCTGCACTGGGCGGGATGCGGCGGGCTGTCGTTGGGCGAAGCGTCCGTCAGCACGATGAGCAGATGCCGCGGCGCAGGACCGGGCGCATACTGCAAGGTCGCCGCCTGCGGCCCGCAGAGCAAGGCCGTCACGGTTCCAGCCGGAAGCAAAATATCGGTTGATGTTTTGCAGGTTTTGTCTGCAAAACCTTTGAGCACCCGCAGTACGGTGTAGCCCGCAGATGCTGCTGAAGCTGGACACCCGCACCGGGATACCGCAGGCCGCAAGGCTCTGGGCCAAAATGGATCCTTGAGCCGCGATCACTTCCTGACAGTGCAGGCGGGAAGCGGATGCGTCAATAAAAGTCTACCGTAAAAAGAGGGCTGGTTCTCTTCCTCGGCACACAAAAACACCCGGTCATCGTTCAAAGTGGTGCGCGCCAGATGCGCCCAGCGTTCAGGTTGCCGCTGCGGGCAACACGGGCGTTGGGCTGCTGGTGCACAAGGATCAGTTGCGGATCTGCTCGGTAAGCCGCAGCACCACACTGCGGTGCAGTTCCCGATTTTGGCGTAATAAGCGCGGTTGCGGTCGTGCAGCTCAGCCTGTTCAGCCAGATGTTTTGCCTCCGGGGTGGGGGCCTGCTCGGGCTTGGCACACCGGCACTGAACCACAAATGGCACCCAGATGGTCGCCCACACAAAGCTCCTGCGCCTTGCGCAGCCGTTCCGGCGGGTAGAGGAGCGGCCGAAGCAGCTTTCGATGTAGGCTCTGTCCTGCGCGGCATTCTGCTTCAGGGTGATGTGGGCCCGGCGCTTCCACCGCCAGTCCGCCGCCCACGGCATCCACGGAGCTTGAGTGCTCCACGGTCACGCGGTCGGTCTTGATCATCTGGGTGGGCATGGCTTTGGTGGCAAGCTTTGCCAGCAGGCCGTCAGATGCAGATGCAAAGCTGCTCTCTGGTGCACAGTGCCGTCGAACAGGTTGAATTTTGCGTAGATCGATAAAATTTCGGCTTTCAGCTGTTCCGCTGCCGGCGCTTTTTCGGGAAAGAGCCGCAGCAAGGCCGGACTCATAAGGGTCATCACCGGGTCGGCACGGCCCAGCACACGCCGCCAGCGTGCAGCGCATGGTGTACACCAGCTGATTTTTGCCATCCACTCCTGACGGGAAGCTTGTATTGAATCGCAAAAGTAATCTGCATGGGCATGGCGCAGTGCTTCCAGCACCGGGCGGCGGGGCAGCTCCAGCCGATAGGCGGCGTTTCCAGATACAGCCATGTCATGTCGTCCAGCATGGTCTGCCGCAGATCACCGTCCCATGCGTCAAAGACGCTGCGGATCAACGTGTCACCGTAATATTTGTGGATGAGGCCCACGACCGTGTTCATGTAAAATCGGTGGTGCCGTCGGTATAGCGGGCCAGAAACAGCGGCTCAAAGCCATAGGCTCCTGCAGCAGCCCAGACCTGATTGGCCGCACGCCGCTCCTGCGCGGTGTAGCTCTGGGCGTCCATCAGCCAAAGAGCTTGGCGGCATCCAGCTTAGCCGGAATGCGCGCCGCGATCACATCACGGATCAGGCCCTGCTCATAGAGTCAAAGGCTTTGTTGGTGATGCCCATATCCAGTGCCGCGCCTGCCGGGATGCCGCGCCGGATCAGCCGCAGGGCATCCAGCATGCCGCGCAGTCCAGCGCGGTGGAAATTTCCGCACTGTCGCACTTTTCTGCAGGTCAAGGAACAACAGTGCAAACTGGCGCACATACTTGGAAGCAAGATCGGGGAACTGCGTCCGCAGCAGCTTTCAGATCGTCCTGCGTAATGGTGGGCATCTGGATGACCACGAAAGGAAGGTGAGGCCTCGTTCAGCTCACGAGTGCCAGCATAACCGTAGTTCATGGTGGCAATAAAGCGGGTCTCCTCCGCCAGCGGGATGCGGTCGTAACCGGGCACATCGATGGCGCGGCGGAAGTCCAGCACCGCGTGC
>SCPO01000368.1_pt1 | contig 16008 bp, 28 predicted proteins | sample 6106821 | NCBI WGS metagenome assembly SCPO01 (sample SAMN10720448, study PRJNA508395) | human gut metagenome | isolation source: Participant 2 stool, 0 month | host: Homo sapiens | collected 2017 | reverse complement strand
AGTCGCTGCCAGGCCTGCAATAATGGCTACGACTTCATCCGCGATGCGCACCTCACCCATCATCTCTTTTTCATATAATTTATGTGTATTTCTTCCTTCTAACTCAGCCACAGTATTCCCTCCTCAGATCAGACGAGATTTCACGGTTTCCGTTGGAAATCCTTATTTTCTATAGTATAACAAATCTGCCCTGATTTGCAAAGGGGCTTTTGTGTTTTAATCCTCCAGATTCAAAAGCGTAATGATGATGTTTTCCGCTCCAACCTCGGTCTTGCGCTTCACAATATCTTCAATCTGGGCACGCTGCTGGTCCGTGATGGAGGGCGCGTTGATCACCACGTCCACCTTTCCATCCGTCAGGCTCACCACCGGATCCGCAAAGCCCCGGGCCTGCAAAAGGGTCTCCGCCGCATTCTCTTTTCCGCTACCGCGGTCATGGTGATCATATTCTGGATGGCCTCCTGCTTGGCAGCCTCGTCAATGTTCGTGCTGTTGATGATAGAATTTAAAGTTTCCTTATTTCTTGCCCGAATCTGCTCCCGGTTCAGCTGCACACCGGCTATGTAATCGAAACCGTAAAGGCCGCTGGTGAGCACTGCCTCCCCCGGATTTTCCATGCCGGCCTCCTCACCGCCATCCCAGCTGTCAATCTCAGCAAGCTCTGTTCCGGCATCTGTTTCCGCCAAAGAGTTCCGCCCTGAGTGGCCTCTGCCTGAAGCTCACTGCCCTCTGCCTGCGGCTGTGCCTCCTCAATCAGCGCCGTATCCCCGGCTCCGTTTTTCTGATTTTCCGTTAGCAGATCCTCCTCAGAAATATCAAAGGTTCCTGCCTGGTAGATTCCGTCTCCGGTACTGGCCTCCAGCTCCCGCTTTCCCGCGTAATTCAGATATCCGGCAGCCGCGATCATGATAGCCAGAGTCGTAATGATGATCTGATTTCTTCGAAACAGTTTCTTCATATTCATGTCCTGTTTTGGTGTTCCTTCCCGTTTCAGCTTCATACCGACGCTCCTTTTTTACTCCACCCGCTTTAACACTTTTATTTTATTCGCCGGAAGCCCGAATAATGCCTCCATGGCCTCGGAAATCTCTGCCTGCACGGATGGATTGCCGCCCCCGTAGGCACTGATGACGATACCAGCGATCTCCGGGTAGACTTCTTTCGCTACCACCGGCCCCTGTCCGCTCCCGCTTCCCGTCAGCACCGTGCTGTGTTCCTGCTCCAGGCTCTCCACCGCCCGGTCTGTACCGCTTCCCTTTTCTGTAGTTACCGATTTTGAGGTACTGTTGTCCACCTGAATCACCTTTTCCGCGGAAGATTTGAGGACGATCATCACATCCACCTCTCCCACACCGGAAACGCCCGCAGAATTTCCCGCACCCGCTCCTCCATTTCCCGCTCATAAGCCGCAGCACCCTGGCCGCCTGGCCCGGACGCTGTTACGGCCTCATCCGCGCTCCGGGAGACCGGAAGTGCCATCCGGCTGCTCTTACTGCCCGCCGGAAATGCCAGAATACAAAGAATCACGCCCACTGTCAGGAGAAAGATCCACCGGTCCTTCCCCTCCGGCAATTTCAATTTCCACATACTGCTCCTCCAGACCATAATATTCCTGAATCCTGTTTGACAGCTTCTCTTTTTCTGCCTGTGCGGACTGCGCCGGAAGAACTGCCGCAATTTCCCGCACTGTTCCAAACTCCGGGCTGTCTTCATCACCCTCAATGCGGACACGGCAGTCCATGACCGTCAGTCCGCAGGACTGCGCAAGCTCCCTTACATCCCGGCCAACTGCCTCCTCATACTGCGACAAAATCTGCCCAAGGCGTTTTTGCTCTGTTGCCCCAAGCTGCTCTTTCAGTTCTCCCGCCTCCCCGCGTATCACCAGATCCTCATAGCTGCGGGCCAGCACCTCATCCAGATTAAACCCGGAGTAAAGGGCTCCACCGCCAGAAGGATCAGCACCATACCCGCAAATAGCCGGATATACTTTCCGTACTTCTGCCCCGGCAGCAGATTTTCCATTACAGATAAAAACAGAAAAAACGCTGTCAGGTTCCGGATCCACTCGTAAACTGCCGTCACAGGCCTGCCTCCTTTCTGTTACGATGCCAGATAAGCCGCATTGGTTCCCTGACAGATCAGGGCTATGGTGACTGCGAAGAGTAAAAACAGGAAGCGGTCACCGTCAAAAGCATTTTCTGAGCCTGGGCAGCACCGCTTAAACAGACCACCAGGCGCTTATCCGCCACCGGCTGCAGCACCGCCGCCACCCTCCCGGTAGATCAGATACAGTACAAACAGTCTTGCCAGAGGCACAATGGAAAACAGAAACAGAAGAAGAACCGCTGCCGCTCCCATGGCATTTTTGATGAGCACGCCAGACCCCAGCATCAGCTTCGTCACCGCCCCGGCCCCGGACCCAATGCCCGGAATGGCCTGCAAAGCCGCTGCATCCCGGCATTTTTACAGAATCCGCATAAGGGAGCACCATGCCCTGGACTAACTGGAACCCCAGGACAAGACCGATCAAAGACCGGCTGCCCCACTGAACTGCGGATCTTAAAAGATCCAGCATCCGGGACAGCATATCTTCCTTCACCATAGAACCTGCCATGACCGACAGAAAATAGATGCGCACCAGCGAGAGTAAAAGTCCCGCGTAAAGCTTCTGCACTCCCGCAATGAGAAACCGGGCCGCCTCATACCAGGCCGCAGAGGAAAGCCCGCGCCGGACCACACTACTGCAGTGAAATAAGAAGGAAGCAGTACCTTCATAAACTGGATCTGGCTGTCTAAAATCCGGGCCGCAGCCTCCGCGCTTTCCCGAAACACCGCTGCCAAAAGCGCAAAGGCCATCAGATAAGACAGAAAAAAGCCGGTTTCTGCCATATGCCCGCCAGAAAACACCTCAGAAAACCCGGCAAACAGCGCACCAAAAAGTCCCAGAGCCAGAAGTCGCCCGGCCATGCGTTCCTTTCCCTGCAGTTCTCCAAAAATTTCCTGGCGCAGTCCCTCCAGGCACAGGGATGCCGCCTCCCTCATATTGCCGGATGCCAGTGCTCTCATCAGGTCCCCAAAGGTAAGCCGGTGGCTGGAATCGCCCAGTTCCTGCCTTAAATATGTCTCAATATCTCCGATACCGGAGAGCCCGTCCCCCGAAAGCGCCGCCTCCACCGCGTCAAACATTCCATCCGACTCATCCACGACAATTTCACCAGTAGTATCCATGGTATCCGGTACCTGTCCCGTCTCCGGCGGCTCATCCACCTCCGCACCAGTTTCCCGGGCCGCGCCAGCCGCATCCATAGCCCACGTCCGGCTTTCCGGCCCGCTGAATACACCGAATAAAAAAAGGCCGGTTACAGGCAAAACCAGCCACTTGCTCCCCCGCCTCATGCCAAAAGCCCCTGCAGCGTATCCAGAAGCGCCAGAATGACCGGAAGGCTGACTGCCAGGATGGAAAGTTTTCCAAATATCTCAATCTGGGTTCCAAGGGCTCCGTACCCTGCGTCCTTACAGATTCCGGAAGAGAACTCCGCAATGTAGGTGATTCCCGTCATCTTCAGCAATGTATTTAAATAAACCGGATTAATGCGGATCATGTTCTGGATTTTCTGAAGCCCCTCTAAAATCCCCTTCAGTCTCAGGGTTCCGTAAAAAAAGATCACGCAGGCTGCTGCCAGCACCAGATACAGGCCGTATTCCCCTTTCAGGCTCTTTAGCTGAACCGCCATCAGCACCGTCATGATCCCAATGATTCCCACCGTCACTACCGTCATAGCATCCCCTACAGTGCAAACAGATTTTCATGGTTTCAAACAGCTCATAAATATACGGCACCAGCCAGAACAGCACAAGCACAAGGCCCGCCAGACTGGTCAAAATGCCTGCTCTTCCCGTCCGCTGTGGCGCAGCACCTGGCAGATCACAGACACCAGAATCCCCACCGCAGCAATGCGGAAAATCAGATTCACTCCCATATGTACCCTCCATCAGACCAGGATCACCGCAAGAAACAGACCGCCCATCACCCCAAGGCTTGTATACAGTCTGCAGCGTTCCTGCCGGTGTTCTCTTAATACCTCCAGTTCCGTGTCCACCTGCTCCAGGTACAAAGCAGAGTCCTCTCCTGAGTCTCCCGGTCAGAAAACCAAGATGTTCTCCCAGCGTCTCCAGAGTCTGCCTGTCCGACTTTGAAGGGCTGTCTTCCCTTCCATTACGGAAACCGCCTTCCTCCATATCACGGAAATGGCTCTCCGGGCTGCGACTCCAGACTGGCTGCCGTTTCCAGAAACAGAGTCCCAAGTGCTCCGTCCATCCGCTTTCCCACTGTTTCCAGCGCTTCCGGAAGCGGTGCGCTGGCGTACAGAATCTGCCCCTTAAAGAAACACCATCTGTTTTAGCTGTTCCAGCTCCAGAATCCGCTGCCGGTACCTGCCGGCAAACCAGATTCCGCATCCCGCCGCACCACACAGGATACAGGCCGCGCCAAACAGCTTCATCCATCCCTGCATGCTCAAAAGCACTCACCTCCCACCGGGTAAAGCCTGCATCCCCTGGAATCGTAAATTTCCCCGATATTACCCACTTTTCCCCTGTTATTTAAGATCACATACCGCTCAAACCATTTTTCCAGCACCATCTTGCGCAGGACCGGTTTCTGCTTGATATCTTCAATGGAACTTCCATGAACCGTGGCCACCAGCTTGCAGCCACAGTTCATCACATATTCGATGGCCTCCAGATCCTCCCGGTTTCCGATCTCGTCCACCGCAATGACCTGGGGCGACATGGTGCGGATCAGCATCATCATTCCCTGAGCCTTGGGACAGCAGTCCAGAATGTCTGTCCGGATTCCCAGTTCATTCTGCGGGATTCCCTGATAACAGGCACCAATTTCCGACCGTTCATCGATCACACCGATGGTCAGTCCCGCATGATCTGCGCTTCCATTGGACACCTGGCGGATGATATCACGCAAAAGTGTGGTTTTTCCGCACCGCGGCGGCGAGATGATAAGCGTATGAAAGATCATGTCACGGTCATACAGATACGGCAGCACTGACTCCGCGCAGCCCTTCACCTGATGGGACAGACGCACATTGATAAACGAGATGAACTTCATGCTGCGGATCCCGTGACCATCGGTAATGGTTTTTCCTGCAATGCCGATGCGGTGTCCGCCCTGGATCGTGATAAACCCCTGCTTGATTTCCTCCTCAAAGGCATAAAGCGAATAACTGCTCATATAATCCAGTGTTTCCTTCAGCGCCTCCCGTGTTACCAGGTACGCCTCTTCTGCCCGCATGCTTAAATTTCCTTCCCTGGTGATGTAATATTCCCGGTTATTACAGATCATCAGAAGCGGTGCATGGACCCGCAGGCGGATCTCCTGTACCTGTTCAAAATCTACTGTGACCTGCTTTAAGATTTCCCGGATATCTTTGGAAAAATTTTGATCAGTTCCTCCCGCTTATCAAAACACCCCTCCCTGCATAATATATGAGGGAAGGGGTGTTTTATATTCACCTGCTATTTACTTTTCTACTGTAACGCGCCGGTTGCGTCAAAGCGGTACTGTGCGCCATCAATGGTGTACTCACCGACCGCCATGGCTCCGCCTGCTGTGCAGTAATAGCGGTTTCCGTTCCAGTCAATCCAGCCAGTCTGCATATAGCCCTGATCATCGAAAGTACCAGGTTCCATTTGCCGGATCCTGCCACCAGCCGCCCTTCGGGTAGCTGCCGTCCGCGTTCTGATACCACCAGCGGCCAGTGCCTGCTTCCTGGATCCATTTTGCCTGGATCACAACAGAAGCCTCTTTCTCTTCTGTAGTCTGACCATCTTCTTTTTGCCAGGACCGCCGTTCTTTAACTGGGATGTGCTTCCGCCGTTTTTGATCATGTTCGCGAAATCTTCAGAAACATAAGTTTCCTCAGACTCCTCAGACCAGTAACCGTCCGTAAATTCTTTGGAATTGGATTTTGCCAGAGCACGCACCTTAAATGTGTAATCGCCCTCTTTGGTCATCTTCTTTTCCATGTCGAGCGAATCTTTTTTGGTTTTCATGCTCTCCACCTGGGACTCGTTGCAGTAAAGGCGGACCTCATACTGGTAGGCATCATCCACCTTCTCCCAGTTTGCGGTGGTGCCATCGTCCCCAGTAAAGTTCTGTTACAGTATCCAGTTTGGTCTTGGATGCCGCCAGCGCAGTTGCCGCTCCCGCAATCGTCAGCAATCCTGCTGCCACAACCAGCGCAATTCCCTTTTTCCAGTTTTTCATATGAAACTGCCTCCTTTTGATTATGAAACCCTTTTCATTTATGATATGGTTCTTTATGAATGATCCGGTAGCTGCGGTAAATCTGTTCTAACAAAATCACCCGCATCAGCTGGTGCGGAAACGTCATCCTTGAGAAACTCAGCCGGTAATCGGCCCGGCTTAAGACCGACTCTGAAAGTCCCAGAGAACCGCCGATCACAAAGACCAGCTGGCTGACTCCGCCAATTCCCAGCTTATCGATTTTTTCCGCAAGTTCCACAGAATCCAGCATTTTTCCATCAATTGCCAGCGCGATCATAAACGCGCCGTCTTTGATCTGCTCCAGAATCCTTTTTCCCTCTTTGTCCTTAATCTGCTGTTCTTCTGCCTCACTGGCTTTATCCGGTGTCTTTTCGTCTGCCACCTGAATGATTTCCAGCTTACAGTACCGGCTCAGGCGCTTCGCGTACTCCGCAATGGCATCCGTATAAAATTTTTCCTTGATTTTTCCTACAGTAACCAGTGTAATCTTCATTGCTCTCTCCTGCTTCTTTCCCGCCCGGATTTCACCCGTTTTACGGCCCTTCCTTCTTTCTTCCGCTCAATGCAGTAGATGATTTCCAGGAAGCGGCTGACCTCTTCCCAGGCTTCCCGGCTTTCCGGGATCAGGCGCAGGGCCATCTGAAACACATGGAACATTCCTTCATAAACCGTAACGCGCAGCTTTCCATGGACTTTGCGCACCTTTTCCGCAGCCCTCAGGGTGTCATCTAACAGCACTTCCTCACTTCCCACCTGAAACAGCACCGGCGGAAACTGCGCAAAATCTCCAAACAGCGGGAGATATACGGATCCTCCGGATCTGCGTCTCCGATGTAAGTGCTGTGAAACAGCATATTGTCGGTGGTACCTCCAAACTGGGGATCCCGGTCAAAGTTGGTCTGGTAGGATTGTCCGCTGTTGGTTAAATCTGTCCAGGGAGACATGACTACCACACCGGCCGGCAGTTCCATGCCATGATCCCGCAGGTACATAACCAGGACCAATGCCAGACCGCCTCCCGCGGAATCTCCCGCAATCACGATCTTGTCCGCGTCGTAATGCTTTTCCCCGATCAGCCACTGGTAAGCCGCCACCGCGTCCTCCAGCGCAGCCGGGTACGGATGCTCCGGTGCCACCCGGTAATCAATGGTCAGCACATCCCCGCCAAAGCTCCTGCGGCAGTACTGAATCGCGAAATCCCGGTAAATATTTTTCATAGGGCCAATGTAACCGCCCCCATGAAGCTGCAGAATCACTCTTCCGGTACAAACTCCGGTAGGCCGGAGATATTCCATCTTAAAATGGGGCATTTCCACAATCTCATATTCATAATCCGGCGGGCAGATCCAGGCCGGTTCCTTCGGATCCTTCCGGTATTCCCCGGTCTGGATTTTATGTCCCATAGCGGAATCCATCATGTTCTTCATCATGTCCCGCACCAGTTTGCCGCGCAGACTCACTTCCCTGTTTTTCAAGTAATCTTCCTCCGTCTCAAGTTTTGTCTGTTTTTAGATATGCAGGCGGCGTTTTAATTCCTCTTTCCAGCTTCTGCGGCCACTGACATAATCACGGATTCCCTTCGCTGCATCCACCCCGGTGTTGCCCACCTGCTTTGCCATGCGTGTGGCCTTTTCCTCCGCGCCTCCGCGCCGAATCAGTACCTTGCGCACCCGTGGGTACATATCCCGCTTTACTGCGGCAGAAAGCTCATTGCCCTCAAACCGCACCGGCACTCCGTCTTCCTTCAGTTTTCGGAAGAAACGTTTCTGCAGGCGGCTGTCCGCAAAGACCGAAGTAAAGGTAATGACCATCTCATCTTTGTAAGCACACACCGCGCACTTAACCGGCTGGCGTCTCGAAACGCCGATCATTAAATGGAACCGTTCGATGAGATCCGCGTATTCCGGCTCCATCTGTACAGGCCCGATATTGGACAGTGTCATGGTGTAGGCCCGGTCCTTAAGCCGGAACACCAGAGAAAGTGCCGGAGCTTTTAAAAAGAGGGGAATCGCCCGCAGGTACCATTTTTTCTCGTTGGATACATTGTATGCAATGCTCTCCGCCAGTTTGTCTTTGTCAATCTTGCGGTCCATCTGACTGCTCACTTTCCGGAGAAGCACCTCAAACGGAATATCCGGATTCCGGAACAGCCAGCCGATCATGGTAACCGCAAAGAAATTTGCCATGGTGTCTGAACCAAAAAAAGGCCCGCAGATTGATGGGCAGATTCAAAACCACAGCACACCTGCTGCTCTTTCCGCCCAGATACTCCTGCCAGATAGACCAGATCAGTAATGCTGCCAGATACTTGGTGATGCTGACTCCATGTTGTTTGCAGACCGCCTTTAAGCGGCTCACCGGTACATACCCGTGCAGAACCTGCCCGGTTCCCAGCGGCAGGTAATGACCTTCTAACTGATAAGCCGGTCTGGAGCTGTAGCATCTTGGTTTTCCGTCTTCCCGTGCTCTAAGTAACTGTCCTGGACATGGAAGATCTCCTGCTTTCTGGCATTCTCTATCGTCCCGGGTCATGAACTCCGACGCCCTTCTGCCAGACGAAGATACTGTCTGGTCAGGCATTTTAAAAGTTTACCGCACCAAGTCCGTCTGTGAGCGCATGAAAGACTTCCAGATTGATGCGCTTTTCGTAGTAGGTTACCCGAAACAAGAAGCGCTGATTTCCATGAGGATCAATAAACCGGCATGGATAGGTATTTTCCCGCTTTACCTGCGGGATCCGGTCATTTTCCTCAAAATAATACCAGAAAAGTCCCCGGCGCATCTTCACACGGAAATTCCGGATCTCCGGCAGAATTTCCTCCAGCGCCCTGCTAAGAAGCTCCGGATCCACCGGTTCCTTTAAGGTCACCGAGATCCGAAAGACCTGGCTTACATTTTCATTTGCGATCACCGGAAAGATTTTTGCCGTATTGTCCAGCCGTCTCTCCACCGGTTTTTCCATCTGTTCTGTCCCATGATATTCCACCTCTCATGCTGCTGTTCCTGTGCTGCGCAGGCAGTCATCTGTCTGTTCTATGCCCGGAAATAATAGCCCACACCCCACTTGGTATGTACGTATTTCGGGTCACTTGGACTCGGCTCGATTTTCTCACGCAGACGTCTCACGTGAACATCCACGGTACGCACATCGCCGGATTCCGAAGCCTTGTTGCCCCAGACAAAAGACAGAAGGCTCTCTCTGGAATAGACTTTGTTGGGATTGCAGACCAGAAGTTCCAGAAGATCAAACTCCTTGGCCGTCAGATTGATTTCTTTTTCACCAATGAATACCCGGCGGCCTTCCCGATCAAGCTTTAAGTCTCCGGCGGTGATCATCTTATTTTCCGCCTCTTTGCCCTTTCCGGACTTTCTGGAATTTCTGCGCATGATTGCCTTGATGCGCGCCTTAACCTCCAGAATGTTAAAAGGCTTGGTCACATAATCGTCTGCGCCGTATTCCAGTCCCAGGATCTTGTCCATGTCTCCGCCCTTGGCAGTCAGCATGATGATCGGCATTTCGAAAATTCCCGGATTGCCTGACAGACCTCAAAGCCGTCATATTTGGGAAGCATCACATCCAGAAGCACGACATCGTATTCTGTCTGTTTTGCCAGATTGATCGCCTCTTCCCCGTCATACGCGCAGTCCACTTCCATCCCGTCCTGTTCCAGACTGAAACGGATTCCCTTCACGATCAGTTTTTCATCATCAACCACCAGAATCTTTGCCATGTTCTCACCTATTCCCTATACTGTAATATTTTCTTTTATTTTCTGAAAGGCCGCGTCCTTGATGCCCGGCACCTTCATGATATCTTCTATTTTTGTAAAACCGCCTGCTTCCTTCCGGTAACGGATGATATCCTCCGCCCGGATGTCCCGATGCCCTTTAGCGTCATCAGTTCCTCCAGGGAAGCCGTATTGAGGTTGACCAGAACATGCTGCCCTGCCACAGAATTTCCCGCGTCTCTGTTCCCGGTTAACGCATTCTTGTTTTGAGCCTGCCAGGCCGGGTCCCCGCCTGTGCTTTGATGGAACCTCCAGCTTCATGCCATCTGTAACAGGCTCTGCCAGATTCAGCCAGGACTCTTCCGCGTCATCTGTAAATCCCCCCGCCAGATCAACTGCCTCGTAGATCCGCGCGCCTTCCGGGAGCGTGTATACCCCAGGTGACCGCACCTTCCCACAGACATATACATAGCAGAGAGCCGTCTCTGTCATATTACTGTTTTCCGGTATGGAATCTGTTTTGCCCTGCTTTGCATCTGCTGTATGTTCAGCAGCTCCATTTTCCAGGAAAGCTTCGGTATCCTCTGGATATTCCAAACCTTCTCCGGTTATTTCCCTGCTGCTTTCCGGCGCGCTTCTGCCTGAAACGCCCTGTTTTTCTGTACGGCTTCCGGCCCCTGTTCTGTCTTCCGGATGCCGCAGCTGTAAAAGCAGCCCGCCACAAACAGGCATACCGCAAGCAGCAGCCACTTTAAAATAGCAGATCGTTTTTTCTTCATGGTATTCTCTCCGTTTCCAAAGAGAATCCCGGATTCAGCCTAGCTCTATTCTACCGAAAGCATTCCGTAAATACAAGCGGTATTTGTAAAAAGAATACGCACGGAAAAACAAAAACGGCAGGAGCCGGTAAGCTTTCCTGCCGCTTGCACATTTCAGACTCTCACACCTTTTACTGTTCGGACGGTGATTTGGTCAGCTGGCTTTCATCCTGTCCGGCCGTCTGAACCGGAGAAGCACCAGTCTGGGCCTGCTGCCCCGCCTGGCCGGATGGTCCTGTCTGGCTATCCGTGGACGCGCCGACCGTTGGCGTTGCCTGGGTCTTTCCCGCTGACAGACTCACACCCGGGCCCCCGCTTGAAGAAGATCCTGCAGTGTAGGTTCCACTTCCTGTATTGCCTGCCGCCAGCTCCGGATAATCATAGAAAGAAGCCTCGATGCAGACATTGCCAGTGATGCCTGCCACGGAACCCGTCTCGGTAAACTGCCAGATCTTGCGGTTCTGGAAGTCACCGTTCGTGCCATAGCGCGCATACCAGATATCATACGGCACCTGGGACACATCTACATAATTGGTCAGCCACTGATTGTTTCCGTAGAGAATTGGACGGTATCCGGCATCCGCGATGGCTTTGCAGAAAACATTCGTCTGGTTTGCCAGTTCCTGCGGCGTTTTTCCATTGTCAAGCAGGTACTTGGATTCTACATCGTAGGCAACCGGATAGGAAATCTTATATCCCCGGATCTGTTCCAGCACATACTGGGCTTCCTGCCGCGCAGTCTCTTCATCCAACGCCATGGAATAGAGGAACACACCCACACGGATGCCGTGGCTGATGGCACCCTCCATATTTTCTTTAAAGTAAGGGTCCAGATCATTTAAGTATCCGACACGGATCATGGCAAAGGTCACGCCATCCGCCTTCATGGCATCCCAGTCGATGGGACCTGCCTGGTTCTGGTATTTGGAAATGGTAACGCCTTTTGCCACCGCTCCCTCAATCTTTGTTCCATCACTGAGGTAAAAGCCCTGATCCTGTACCGTCAGTGTTTCTGCTGCCATAGCCGGTACTGCCGGAGCCTGCAGGGCAAAAAGTCCGCAGAGTGCCAGTGCTGCCAGGCGCTTTCCTGTATTTATCTTACCATGTAACATGAAAAAATCTCCTCTCTGTCTGTTCAACTAAGTCCATGTATTCTAGTGTAATCCAGACGGAAAGGAGATTCAATTTCGATTCTTTTAAAAATTTCTTACTATTTTGTAAGACCGAATACCTGCTCCGCGTAATTTACGGAAGCCATGGCATCGCGGCAGTACTGATCTGCTCCCATGGTATCGGCATATTCCTGGGTCAGCACGGCACCGCCAACCATCACCTTTGCCCACGGTGCTGCCTTGCGAAGCTGTACGATGGTTTCTTCCATGCTTGGCACGGTGGTGGTCATCAGTGCAGAAAGTCCCACCAGTTCAATATGCTTCTCCACGGCTGTCTCTACAATGGTCTCCGGCGGAACATCCTTGCCCAGATCCAGCACATCATAGCTGTAGTTTTCCAGAAGCACCTTCACAATATTCTTTCCGATGTCGTGAATATCACCCTTAACAGTAGCCAGAATGATCTTACCTTTCTTCTCCTGCTTCTGACCACTGGCATCCAGCTTTTCCTTGATAACCCCAAAAGCGCCCTTTGCCGCCTCCGCACTCATCAGAAGCTGCGGCAGGAACATGGTCCCCTTCTCAAAGCCCTTTCCCACTACATCCAGTGCCGGAATGATCTGGCTGTTGATGACCTCCAGGGCATCCTGGATTTCCAGCAATTCCTTTGCCGCCTGCACCGCCTGGTCTTTTAATCCCTTCACGATGCTGGCATGCAGATCCGAAGTTTCCTGACTGCCTGCTGGCCCAGACGCTCCGCCTGCTGCAGACCCTCCATTTCCAGTTACCGCACTCTGGCCCAGGCTTGCCACCTGCCCGCTGTAAACAGAAATGTACTCGCTGCACTGCGGATCCAGATTCATCAGGGCACGGAAGCTGTAGTACGCGCGCATCATGGCCTCGGAATTCGGATTGATGATGGCAGCGCTTAAGCCATTCTGCATGGCCATGGTGAAAAATGCCGCATTGATGATCTCACGCTGTGGCAGACCGAAGGAGATGTTAGACACACCTAAAATGGTTTTTCCGTGAAGCTCATCCCGCACACGGCGAAGAGTCTCCAGCGTAGTGATGGCCCCCTGGCTGTCCGAGCTTACCGTCAGGCACAGCGCGTCAATGATGATGTCTTCTGGTCCGATTCCGTATTCAGCCGCCGTCTTATAGATCTTTTTTGCCACCTGAATGCGGCCCTCTGCCGTCTCCGGAATGCCACCCTCATCCAGCGCCAGCGCAACCACAACGCCGCCATACTTCTGTACCAGCGGGAATACCGTACGCATGGACTCCTCTTTCCGTTAACGGAGTTGATAAGCGGTTTTCCGTTGTATACACGCATGGCCCGCTCCATAGCCACCGGATCCGTCGTATCCAGCTGAAGCGGCAGATCAATGATGCTCTGCAGCTCCCGTACCACCTCTTCCAGCATAGATGGCTCATCAATCTCCGGAAGACCTACGTTCACATCCAGCACATGGGCACCATGATCCTGCTGGGTCACGCCCTCCTGTAAAATATACTGCAGATTGTGGTCACGCAGGGCCTGCTTGAATTTAGACTTACCAGTCGGGTTTATGCGTTCGCCGATGATGACCGGATTCTTTCCAATCTCAACAGCCTGACAGAAGGAAGATACCACCGTGCGGTTTTCTTCGTCACCGGAACCGGCTTTTATCGCGGCAGCGCTCTGCCACCATGCGAATGTGCTCCGGCGTAGTGCCACAGCAGCCGCCCACGATCCGGGCACCCATATCTACAATTTCTTCCTCAGTTTTTGCAAAATGTGCCGCGTCAATATCATAAACGGTCTTTCCATTCTCACTTCTCGGCAGTCCCGCATTCGGATTGATCATGACCGGAATCGAAGAAACTTCCAGAACATCCTTTAAGATTTCTTTCATCTGAACCGGGCCAAGGCCGCAGTTCATGCCCAGTACGTCAACTCCAAGCCCCTCCAGCATAGCCACAATGGATGCCGGGCTTCCGCCGGTTAAAAGCTTGCCCAGCTCATCGAAGGTAACTGTAACAAAGATTGGAAGGTCACAGCCCTCTTTGGCTGCGAGCACAGCTGCCTTGGTTTCATAGCTGTCGCTCATGGTCTCAATGAGGATGAAATCCGCGCCTGCGTCCGCTCCGATCTCCACCACTTCCCGGTAGATGGCACAGCAGTCCTCAAAAGCTAGGTCGCCCATCGGTTTTAACAGCTTGCCAGTCGGTCCCATATCCAGGCCGATCCAGGCCTGCTTTCCACTCTGGCGGATGGCTTCCTTCGCATTCGCCACTGCCGCCCGGATGACCGGCTCCAGCTGAAACTCCGTGTTTTTATTGTATTTTAGCCGGTCTACGCCGAAGGTGTTTGTGGTCACAATATCTGCGCCCGCCTCCAGATAGGCTTTGTGAATCTTTACAAGCTCCTCCGGATGCGTAATGTTCCAGGTTCCGGAAGCTCTCCCGGCTTTAATCCTGCCTCCTGTAAAGGCTTCCCATTCCTCCGTCACAGAATAAGATCCGGTTCTGTAATTCCTGTAATATGTCCATGGTAAACTCCTTCGTGTTGTTCATATTTGCATCTATCTGCGGTAGCACAGTCCCGCTTGGCGCAGACCTCACAGCCCTGCACCGTACAGTTTCTTGGCAGGCGGCTCACACCGATGATCGCCGTCACTGATTTGATGGTGCCATAAGAAGACTGTCCGTCAGGGTCGCCAATGCGTTTTCCAAGCTCCAGCGCCGGTGCGATCTGTTTCTGACACTCCAGCGGAAATCCCCGTAGCCCGGACTGAATCTCGGCCTTAAGTACCAGCCTTTTTCCTGGTATTCTTCCTTCAGTTTCTCATTCTGTTCATCACAGAACGTTTCCAGCATGGCTACAGATGCCGCCTGCATGACCACGGCCTTGCTCATCTGGATCATGTTATAGCGGTGCAGCAGCACATCTACCTGACTGCCAAGGGTCGCGGCAAACAAAAGAACCCGCTCGCAGTCCCTTAAATTCCGCTCCAGGCTTTTGCTTTGTGTCTGAAGACAGGTCATGTCAATCACATGACCCTGAAATGACAGTGGATATTCTCTCCAGGTAACCCTGGGAGAAGCCACTGCTTCCAGTTCCTGCTTACACTGCATGATCAGATCTGCCGTGTTCTGGTCCGGCGCTGTCCCATTTTTACAGCCCAGATAACGCAAAAGTTCCCGGTCATTCCAGTGAAATGTTTCATTCATCAATCCTGTTCTCTCCGTAGTTTCTGCCCGGCATCCAAAATTCCGATGCCGGGCCATTGTCCTTCTTTATCGTATTTTCCTACCGGATGATCTCAGAAAGGCTGTTTTGGATCTGGGCTGCCACATCCGGCTTGTTCATGGAATACACATGAATGCCATTGACATGGTTGGCAATCAGGTCAATGATCTGCTCCGTCGCGTAAGCAATACCAGCCTGTTTCATAGCTGCAGGATTATCACCAAACGGTCAACAATGGCTTTAAAGCGCGCCGGAAGATAGGTCCCGATTGATAGAGCAGATGCGCTTGATCTGGGCTACATTGGTTACCGGCATGATACCTGCAATAACCGGAACGGTAATGCCCTTTCACGTACCCGGTACAGATAATTGTATAGGATGTTGTTGTAAGAACATCTGGTAGTCACGAAGTCACAGCCGGCTCCCTACCTTTCTTTCAGATGCTGGATATCCTCCGTCTTATTGACAGACTCCACATGCCCCTCCGGATAGCAGGCTGCACCAATGCAGAAATCGCCGGATGCCTTGATCTCGCAATGAGTTCCGATGCATAGCGATAGTCGTTCTCAACTTTTCCGTCTTTCGGAATATCGCCGCGCAGGGCCAGCACATTCTCAATGCCCTGCCTTTAACTGATCAAGAACGGAATGAACCTTCTCTCTGGTAGAGGAAACACAGGTCAGATGCGCCAACGGGGTAACCCCTTAGCCTTTAAGCTAGCTGCGATATCAACCGTATACTGGCTGGTACCGCCGCCTGCGCCGTAGGTCACGCTCATGACTGCCGGATTCAGCTTCGCAACTTCGGAAGC
>SCPO01000301.1_pt1 | contig 16009 bp, 21 predicted proteins | sample 6106821 | NCBI WGS metagenome assembly SCPO01 (sample SAMN10720448, study PRJNA508395) | human gut metagenome | isolation source: Participant 2 stool, 0 month | host: Homo sapiens | collected 2017 | reverse complement strand
TTTTGTGTATCAAGTATAGCAGATGAGGATATGTTTGGCAACCTCTTTATCTCACATACGATATCTCCCAGCCTGCTGCCGAAGCGGTGCTGTCCTGCCTTTCTCATCTTATCCTCTGTCTCGAGTTCTTTCATCCGCCGTCCAGATCCTGTTCTCCGATCTTAAAGGACGCATAGCCGGTTCCTTTCGGGGCAGCCGCCAGAAGGCCGTTATAATAAAGAAAGCCGTCCTTTCTCCGTTTACCCCTGTTCCCTTTAAGGAACCGGAGGTTTCTGCACAAAAGGCAAATGTTTTGCCGTTTTTATCCTTTACGGCTTCTGCTTTTCCTGTCAAAAAGGAGCGCCGTCCTTATCCGGATCAAACCAGGCCGTCTCGGTTTTCCCTCCTGAGGTCATGCGGATCAGCCCGCTCTGCTGTACCCCGTAGGAATCAAAGAAATAATAGGCTCCATCCAGCTTTGTCACTGCATCCCAGATCTGCACGGCATCTGCTGATAAAAAAGCAGGAGTACCGTCATGCTGCAGATAGAAACGACGTGTCATATCTTCCTTTGTCTGTGCCGTCTCGGAAGCATTTTTAGTACGGCGGGCTTCTTTTGATAAGGCCTGCTCCCATTCCGGGCTGTCCCAGGGCCGTTCCTCTGTTTCAAGCCACTGGCTCTTAAGCATCCCTTCGTCTTTTCCGCCCAGATACACAAAGCGGCTGATCCCTGTGCCGTCTCCGGGCTTTGCCTGTTCCCTTACGCAGCGCCATCCGGTCGCCATCACGCCGTTGGCATCAAAATAGTAACGATGGCCGTCAATCTCGCTTTCCTTATAGGAGCCCACCTCTGCCCGTCTGGCCTTTCCCGAAGAGTTAAAATACCACTGTCCTCCGGGTTCTCCGGGAGCCAGCGCTTTGGAAACAGAGCCTTCTGCCGGCCCCTTCTTCCCGTCGCTTTCCAGATAACGCCAGCCGATCTGGGTATATCCCTGGTTTTCATCTCCCAGATAATAGATATCCCCATTTTCATAATGCCAGCCTGTGCGCATCCGTCCCTGGCTGTCAAAGCTGTACCGGACATCTCCCAGCTTTTTCCAGTCATTCTTTTCCGCCTTGCCGCTGGGTCCCAGATAGTACCAGCCTTTCGCCATCTGAGAGGAACCATCCTCGTAGATCCATGTTTCCTTTTCCATGGCTCCTGTTTCATCTACATGCCAGGTTCCCTGGATCCAGGCGTCTGCTGCGATCTCACCGTTTTCATCCAGGTAATAAGAGTTTCCGTCCCGGTTTTCCACTGCTCCTGTAACGATACCGCCGGTCTCATCCACATAGCGCTCTGCTCCGTCCACCATCTGCCAGCCTTTTTCTGCTCCCAACGCTCCAAAGGGAAGGGAAGCTGCCAGAAGAAGGCCCGCTGCTGCTCCTAAAATAAAGCGATTCCGTCTGATATAGCATCCTGTTCTTTTTACATTCGTTTCCTTCTTCATAGCCGCCACCTCCTGATTATTCTTATCTTTATTTTATCAGAAAATGACACAAAATCCATAAATTTTACCGACTATAATCAGAAGATTTTATTAACTTAACTGTTTTTGCCAGTCTGCCGTAAATCTTTGCTAGCCTGCGGCATTTTTCAATCAAAGCCTGATCTACTTCTCCCGGAAGCAGCCTCCATTTCCAGTTTTTCCCTAATGTGGAAGGTTCATTGATCCGGGCTTCTGTGCCAAGGCCCAGATAATCCTGAATGGGGATCACAGCCAGTCTAGCAGGGCTTTCCAGAGCCAGACGGATAAACTGCCAGTGAAGCTCCTTCTTTGGAACCCGGCGGCTTCCCGTGTACTCTCTGGCAAAGCTCCGGTTCTTTTTGCTCATGGAATCAAACCAGCCTGCAAGCGTATCATTGTCGTGGGTTCCCGTATAAACCACACAGTTTTCCGTATAATTATGAGGAAGATAGCTGCTTTCCTCTGAATCGTCAAAGGCAAACTCCAAAACCTTCATCCCCGGAAATCCTGTTTTCTCCAAAAGCTCATAGACCTCAGGGGTAAGAAATCCCAGATCCTCTGCGATCACCGGAAGCTCATCCCCAAAGTGCGCCTCCAGCGCCTGAAACAGCGCCATTCCCGGCCCCTTTTCCCAGTGTCCGAACTCTGCTGTCGCATCGCCGTAGGGAATGGAATAATAGGCTTCAAAGCCTCTGAAATGGTCGACCCGCACTACGTCATACATCCGAAGGCTGTATTCCATCCGCCGGATCCACCATTCATAGCCGGTTTTCTCATGATATCCCCAATCATAAAGAGGATTTCCCCAAAGCTGCCCCGTCTCTGCAAAGGCATCCGGCGGACAGCCCGCTACTGCCTTTGGCAGATTTTCCTCATCAAACTGAAACAGCTCCGGATGGCACCAGCTGTCCGCGCCGTCAAAAGCTACATAAATGGGAATATCTCCGATGATCCGGATCCCTGTTTATTGGCATAATTTTTTAACGCTGTCCACTGCTCTTCAAATTTCATCTGCTGAAACTCATAAAACCCGATCTCATCGGTAAGAAGGCTGCCGTAGGCTTTCAGCGCCTCCGGCTCCCTAAGACGGATCCCGCGCTCCCAGAGATTCCAGCTTTTTGACTGGAAATGATCCTTCAAAGCCATATAAAAGCAGTATTCCCTTGTTTCCGGCCCAAGAGTTTCAAGGGCCAGACCGTGAACCTGCTCCAGAACGCCGCACGTATTCTCTGCAGATTCTTTCCCCGCAGTCCCCTTCCGGGCCAGCCCATCCTTCCACCGATCATAGGCCTTTCTAAGCAGCGGAAACCGCTCCCTGTAGATCCGGTCATAGGAAATATACCGCCTGGAATCCCCAAAATCAGCCTTATCACATTCTTCCTTTGTCAAAAGGCCCTCCCGGATCAGCTGCTCCAGGTCGATAAAATACGGATTTCCTGCAAAGCGGAAAGGACTGGTAGGGCGAATCCCCATAGCCCGTAGGGCCAAAGGGAAGCACCTGCCAAAAGCCCTGTCCCGCCTGCTTTAAACGGTCGATCCATTTATAGGCTTCCTTTGAAAAGGCTCCGATGCCATACCGTGAGGGCAGGCTTGCCACAGGAAGCAAAATTCCACATTCGCGCATAAAATAACCCCCTTTTTGCAATCCACATCATTATACGGAAAAACGGAGACAAAATCAATCGCTTTGGACTGCCGGCCTTAAGACTCCCGATACTCCTTCGGGGTCATACCGTACTTTCTGCGGAACAGACGGTTAAAATAGGACAGATTATCAAAACCGCACCGGACTGCAATCTCCGTCACCGTGTCTCCCGTGGTTCTTAAAAATCCGCCTGCACGGGAAAGACGGTAATCGTTCAGATAGCTCACAAATGGCTGTCCGGTATACTGCTTAAAATATTTCATAAAATGAGACTGGCTGTAAAAGCACATCCCGGCGGCCTGGCTGATATCAAACTCCTCTCCGTAATGCTCCTCAATGTATCCCAGCACCTGCTTAATCCGCTCCCTGGCCCGTCCGGGCCGTTTTTCCCACAGCGTCAGGCCGGACTGAAAGGCCAGATAAAGAAAGGTATAAAGCTGCCCCTTCACTGCCAGCTGATACCCGGTTCCCCTCTCCTCCGATACACAGTCCAGCGCCTGAATGCATCCTGCAAACGCCTCATATCCCTCCATTCCTCTCCGTTTAAAAAGCGGCTCCCTCACCTGCTCTCTGGCAAGAGGAAAAAGGAACCGTTCCGTACAGAGGTCCTCCTCTGCCCCCATGAGAAGTGACAGGCTGAAAATGATATTTTCGTAATCCATTCTCTGATCCTCAAATCCGTAAATTGCATGAAGCTGGCCGGGAAAGACAGCCATCACATCCCCTTCCTCCACCTCATAAACCACCCGGTCTACAACCACGTTGCCCCGACCCTTTTTTATGGAAATGATCTCCATTTCCTCATGCCAGTGGAGAGCCACATTCTGAAAATCCCCCGGAATGGAACAGGGATAGATATTAAAAGGGAATTCGCGCAGTCCGTGCTTCTTGGTTTCATGGTACTTTTCCTGCCTTATCATATCGCCTTTTTCCATGCTGCCTTCCACCTCCTTTTGATCGTATTGTACTATATTCTCCCATCATTCTGCAAGATTTTTTCCAAGCCACCTGATAGAATAACTGTAATATAAATAACTCCTGCACCGAGCAGAAAGGATGGATCTGATATGACAAAAAAAGAACTTGAAACAGCACTGTGCACCGCCTGTCCTAAAGCGATCGCCGACTGTACGGATAAAGAACTCTATACAGCCCTTCTTGCCATTTCCCAGCAGGCCGCTGCAAAAGAAGAAAACGCCGGAAAGAAAAAGCTGTACTATATCTCTGCTGAATTTCTCATCGGAAAGCTTCTTTCCAACAACCTGATCAATCTGGGCCTTTATGATGATGTAAAGGCGATTCTGGAAGAAAATGGCAAATCTCTGGCAGCAGTCGAGGAAGCAGAGCCAGAGCCATCCTTAGGAAACGGCGGCCTGGGACGTCTGGCAGCCTGCTTTCTGACTCCATTGCCACTCTTGGCTTAAACGGCGACGGCATCGGGCTGAACTATCACTTCGGCCTTTTTAAGCAGCTCTTTAAGGATAATAAACAGGAGGAGGCTCCCAATCCCTGGATTGAAAACACCTCCTGGCTTACAAAAACCGATGTGACCTATCAGGTTCCCTATAAAAACTTCACCCTTACCTCCCGCATGTACGATATCGCGGTAACAGGCTATCACGGCCGTACCAATCATCTCCATTTATTTGATGTGGAATCCGTGGACGAATCCATTGTAGAGGACGGTATTTCCTTTGACAAAACGGATGTGGCAAAAACCTGACTCTGTTCCTCTACCCCGATGACAGCGACAGGGAGGGACGGATCCTGCGCATCTACCAGCAGTATTTCATGGTAAGCAACGCCGCAAGGCTGATCCTGGAAGAGGCTGCTGCAAAAGGCTCTGATTTCTATGATCTGCCCGACTATGCTGTCATCCAGATCAATGACACCCATCCTACTATGGTAATCCCGGAGCTGATCCGCCTGCTGACCACAGAGCATGGCATGGAAATGGACGACGCCATTGAAATCGTCAGCCGCACCTGCGCCTACACCAACCACACTATCCTTGCTGAGGCCCTGGAAACCTGGCCCATGGAATTTTTCAAGGAGGCGGTGCCCCAGCTGATCCCCATTATGGAGGTGCTGGATGACAAGGTACGCCGTAAATTTGACGATCCTTCCGTCTATATCATTGATAAGGACGACCGGGTTCACATGGCCCACATTGATATCCACTACGGCTTCAGCGTAAACGGAGTTGCCGCTCTGCACACCGATATTTTAAAGGAAACGGAGCTGAACCATTTTTACAAAATCTATCCTGAAAAATTTAATAACAAAACCAATGGGATCACCTTCCGCCGCTGGCTCCTCCACTGCAATCCACAGCTCTCTGATTTTATCACCAGCTTTATCGGGGAAGGCTATAAAAGGGATGCAGATGAACTGAAAAACTGGATCAGCCTGCCATTTCTGCAATTTAAAGCACCTGTACCGCCTGCTTTCCATTAAGGATCAGAAAAAAGCAGAGCTGGCACAGTATTTAAAGGAAACACAGGGACTGGAAATCAATCCCAATTCCATCTTTGACATCCAGATCAAGCGCCTTCACGAGTACAAGCGCCAGCAGTTAAACGCCCTGTACCTGATCCACAAATATCTGGAGATCAAAAAAGGCCATAAGCCCACTACTCCCATCACGGCCATCTTCGGTGCAAAGGCTGCGCCTGCCTATGTGATCGCCAAAGACATTATCCATCTGATCCTCTGCCTGCAGCAGATCATAAGGAGGATCCTGAGGTAAGCCCCTGCTTAAATGTAGTGATGGTAAATAATTACAACGTGACTCTGGCAGAAAAGCTGATCCCGGCCTGCGATATCTCCGAACAGATCTCCCTGGCCTCCAAGGAAGCCAGCGGCACGGGAAATATGAAATTCATGCTGAACGGAGCCGTCACCCTGGGAACGGATGACGGAGCCAATGTGGAGATCCACGAGCTGGTAGGCGACTCCAACATCTATATCTTCGGCGACTCCAGCGATACGGTCATCCGCCGCTATAAGAGAGGGACTATCATTCCAGATCCTACTATGAAAACTCCTGCCTTAAAAGAAGCCGTAGACTTTATCATCAGTAAGAAAATGCTTGCTGTGGGCGATAAGGAAAATCTGGAACGCCTTTACAATGAGCTTTTAAATAAGGACTGGTTCATGACCTTCCTGATTTTGCCGCCTACTGCCGTACCAAGGAAAAGGCCTTCTCGGACTATGAGGACCGGGCCTCCTGGGCGAAGAAAATGCTGGTAAATATCAGCCGGGCAGGATACTTCTCCTCAGACCGGACCATTGAGGGTATAACAGGGATATCTGGAAGCTGTAAATAAAAACGCCCCCTCACAGCCGGGGTTCCGATTCGTTCGGAGCCGGTTGGGAGGGGGCAAAACTAATCTCCATACACCTCATAATTCCCGCAGAAGCCCATACCGCCTTTCAAACATACCTTTATACTCCGGCAGCAGCCAAAATACCTTTCGGGATTTCGCTGATCTGATTCAGCCCAATCTTCTTTACTGCCTGAACTGCAGCCTCTTTCTGCGTCATTTTTTCCCCAAATACAGTCTGACAGTTTGCTCCATCCAAAGTATCATATGAATAAAATGCACGGTTAAAATCCATCAGCTTGTGAAGCTTCACAGGACGTATTCCCTGTCAAATAATCCATTATATTCATCATGTAATAATTGTGGGAGTCTAATGACAAAATACATTTCTTTAAATCACGATCATGATTTAAGACATATATATTAAATGCCTCTGCCGATGCAATAGAAAATGCCTTTGATGTAATATTGTCGCTGATACTGCTGGCAAGAATTTCCCTGTTTACCGCATCCTCTCCTCCGTCTTTCAGCAACCTGAACCTATGGTCAGACCGCTGCCATGCCTTAGGAAAACAACCATTGGTAGAAAGATCTCTTGCCAGATATTCATTCTGCACAGTATATTGTCTTCCTCTCAATGCAATATCCATAAAGGTATTGCTGAGATGATTATCATATAAATTGATCTCATCAAATTTAACCCTCTCGCCCTTATATCTGACCCAATATACATCTGTTAAAGACGCACAGCGGTATGACAATGCGGCTCTTTCTACGGATAATCGTCATTCTGGCATCGGTTGTATTTTACAAACAAATTCCATGGCAGCCGCAATCACTCCCAGCTTCTCTCAATCTCCTTTGTAATCGGATCTGCGCCCTTTACTCTACCGTAACAGATTTTGCCAGATTTCTCGGCTTATCCACATCCAGTCCTTTTGCCACACTAACGTAATATCCAAGCAGCTGAAGAGGGATCACTGCCAGACTGGCAGAAAAATGTTCATCGGTTCTGGGCACATATACCGCAAAATTTACCGCATCCTCTATATCATATTTTCCATAAGAAGTCAAGCCCATCAGATAGGCCCCCCGGCTTTTGCACTCAGCCATATTGGACAGCGTTTTTTCATAAAGCTGGCTCTGTGTGAGCACTCCGATCACCAGCGTACCGTCCTCGATCAGGCTTATGGTTCCGTGCTTTAACTCCCCTGCCGCATAAGCCTCTGAGTGAATATAGGAAATCTCCTTCAGCTTCAGGCTTCCCTCCAGAGAAACTGCGTAATCAATCCCTCTTCCAATAAAGAACGCATCCTTTGCCATTGCGTATTTCGATGCAAACCACTGGATCCGTTCCTTATCCTCCAGGATTTTTTCCATCTTCCCAGGCAGAGACTGCAGCTCTTTAATCAGCGCTGCACACTTTTCCTCTGAAAGCTTTTTCCTCACCAGGGCAAACTGGAGAGCCAGACAGTAGACGGCGATCAGCTGGGTGCTGTAGGCCTTTGTCGTTGCAACGGCAATCTCCGGCCCCGCCATGGTGTAAAACACATGGTCTGCCTCTCTGGCAATGGAAGAACCGATCACATTTACAATCGCAAGGGTCTTTACCCCATATTCCTTCGCTTCCCTGAGAGCGGCCAGACTGTCCGCCGTCTCTCCGGACTGACTCACTACGATCACCAGCCCATTTTTATCCAGAAGAGGTTTTCTGTAACGGAATTCGGAAGCCACATCCACACGGACCGGGATCTCTGCCAGATCCTCCATCACATACTGAGCCACCGCCCCTACATGATACGCAGAGCCGCAGGCCACAATATAAATCTGGGATATGGCGCAGATCTCTTCCTCTGTCAGCCCTATCTCCGTCAGATCCAGACGGCCGTTTTTCAAAACAGAATTCAGTGTATCTGCAACTGCTTTCGGCTGCTCATGGATTTCCTTCATCATGAAATGCTCAAAACCGCCCTTTTCAGCCGCTTCCGCATTCCATTCGATCTGCGTCATCTCCCTGGTTATCTCATCCCCATCCAGGTTGTAAAAGGTAATCTGCCCTTCCTTCAGGCGGGCCATCTCCATATTTCCGATATAATATACATTTCTCGTATATTTTAAAATCGCAGGCACATCAGAAGCCACATAGCACTCACCGTCCGTGACTCCCAGGATCATGGGGCTGTCCTTTCTGGCCACATAAATTTCTCCCGGATACTCCTTAAACATCACTGCCAGAGCATAGGATCCCCGAATCCGCACCATAGAATGATTGATCGCATCAACGGGAGTTCCCTCATACTTTTTATAGTAATAGTCAATCAGCTTTACAGCGACCTCCGTATCGGTTGAAGAATAAAAGGTATATCCTTTTTTTACCAGCTTATCACGCAGCTCCTGATAATTCTCAATAATTCCGTTGTGGACGCCTACTACATTTCCATCATCCGAGCAGTGAGGATGAGCGTTGGTTTCCGAAGGCTCTCCATGAGTCGCCCATCTGGTGTGCCCGATACCGCAGGTGCCCTTTAAGGCCTCTCCGTCATTCGTCTTCTCTGCCAGCGCCTTCAGGCGCCCTTTTGCTTTTACGATCTGAACCGGGGCGTCTCCATCCCGGACAGCCAGACCTGCCGAATCATAGCCTCTGTATTCCAGTTTTGATAATCCGTCCAGAAGGATCGGGGCCGCCTGATGATTTCCTATAAATCCAACGATTCCACACATATTTCTTTCTCCTTAATTGACACTGAAAAGCATCCTGAGCTTTCATTTTTTATGTTTTGACTGCCATTTGCATGCGCATATTTTAAACCTCAGCCTTCGTATTGTCAAATAGAAAGCTCCTCCTAATATCCCACCTGTCGTATTATAGAAAAGATCTGAAAACTGGAATGTTCCGCGTTTCAGTAACAGCTGCACTGTTTCAATGGTCAAAGACATGAAGAAGCCGCTGAGTGCCAAATACCGGAAAGCTGATCCCGGCGAATACTTTTTCCACCGTTTTCTCAAAAGTATCCCCAAAAGAAACGTAAACGGGAAAAGAAGCATCACATTTTCAATCGCCTCTGTGGTAAGGTTTCCTTTTCGGTATATAAGCCCCAACCTCCAAATATCTTGTCTAACGGATCTTCCCAACGTTTCCTTGCAATCCAGGTACGAAACAATACCATATATGTGTAAAAGGTAAATATCGCAGTCCAAACGCCCTGATAAACTATACCGGAAACACCCGAAAAATTTTTTGACCTGTTTTTATGCAGACTAAAAAACAGCCGGAACACCATATAGCTTATAAATGCCAGAAAAGAAACAATACATGCCGATGGAAAGGATGCAGAAATTGTTGAGCAAATACTTTTTTCAATGCTTCGGTAAATACAGTATAGTTGATCCATGTATGCTCCCTTGTAAAAATATTTCTGCTGAATTTCTTCTTTTTCTCATAAAATATACGCAGAACAGATTCAATATATCACAAGTCAGAAAATAAATCAGCTCTGTACACTCCTTTTTCTAACTTTTTTCTCCTTTGCTCGTCATCATCGTTCCTTTCCATGTGCAGTCTTTTCTACATTTATATTATAGAGTATGCGTGACGATTTGACTGCTGCTTATCATGTAGCACATTTCATGTTTTGCTACATAGCAGGCAGCAAAATGGGCTAAGACCACACATTGTAGAGACGTTCGTCATGAGCACATGCGTTACGGTAGAGTGTCAACACCTGTAATATAGTTTTCAGTTCATCTGGCTTCAAAGAAAAGAAACGACCGATATTATTCTGATCTTGTTGCTCAAGATGCGAATAAAATACACTAATCGTTCCGATGGTCAAAGTGTTCACTAAAACCCACAATGGAATATAGCCATATTATAGTAAGCGCAAAATAATTCGACGGATTGTGTTGCCCTAAAAATTATTCCATAATAATCATTAGAGAATGCAAGCATTTCACTTCATCTTCTCTTGCTAGAAATGATAGATGCGAGCATTTTATTCTATCCGATTTATGGAGGTGTGCTCATGAGAAGCAAAAGAATACCTGCCGAAAAACAATACCGTCTCATCATGGAATGCCGTCAAAGTGGATTGACGGATCATCAATGGTGTGTGGAACACGACATCAAACCGGGAACTTTTTACAACTGGGTAAAAAGGCTGCGCCAGAAAGGTTGTATGGATTTGCCAGCGTCAACCGGACGCAGCTATCGTGCACCAGAAAGCCAGGAAGTTGTCAGAGTGGATTTTCATGATACTGACCCGATTTCTTATGAACAGCCATTAAATGTAATTCCAGTAACTACGGAAAGAAATAACCTTTCCGTAACAGAACCAATGAAACTGTCTGTAGGAAGTTTTCATCTAACAATACCAAATGGAACAGATCCTCAGCTTCCGGCTCAAACACTTCGCATTGTGAAGGAGTTGGAATGTTAGGGGATATCACAGCCGCCGATGAAATCTATATCGTAACAGGCAGAACGGATATGCGGAAATCCATTGACGGGCTGTGTGCTATTGTAGAGGATCAACTCCATATGGATCCAAGGCGAAGTGCCTTGTATCTTTTCTGTGGAAAACGTTGTGACAGGATCAAAGCTTTGCTCTGGGAATCTGACGGATTTGATATTGTCAATATTGGTTTACACTTTTTTCTCAAGAATGTTCGACCTTATGCTGCCTCCTGTAGCGAAGCATAGTATTGTTGTCGCTTAACCATTGGAGGTAGTCCACCATTAGCAGAGCAGATCCTCCGATTATTCCAGTAACTGATGAAGTATCTCCAGATGAGCGTCTTTAACTGCTCTACGGTCATTGAGGTAGGATCGTAACGACCATAAAGTAATTCCTCTTTGAAGCGTGCCCACATGCTTTCGCATCTGGCATTATCATGGCATCTGCCACCGGCACTGTTCATGCTTTGAACAATGCCATATCTGTTGATAGCTTTACGATATAGCTCACTGGTATACTGGGTTCCCCTGTCACTGTGAAGAATAGCTCCACGGAGCATCGGGTAAGCTTTGCAAGCATTCTCTAAGGTTTGTTCGCATAGGGTAGCTCTCATATTTGTATCCATAGCAAGTCACAATACTGCTAAATCATAGCAGTCAAAGATAGCTGAAACATAGAGCTTCCCGTCAGAGCCTTTATTTCAGTCATATCGGTCATGCACTTTTCAAGAGGCTTTTCAGCAGCGAAGTCACGCTTGATTAAATCGTCGGATTTACTGGCTTCTCTATCAGCTTTGGTAATAGCATTCGGCTTACGTTTTGGTTTATGATTAAGACCAATTTCTGCCATGACACGATAAACAGTTCTCTCACCGGGAATATGTACTCCCTCAGGCTGTTTGAGCTGTAAGGCCTGATACATACGGATTCTTCCATAAGTGTCATTGCATTCATCTTCGCTGCAAATATCAAGCATTGCATCTGCCAGTGCCTGATATTTCCAAGGGGTATCTTTTGCTTTTAGGAATTTGTTGAATGCCTGCCTTGAAACATGAAGCACTTTGCAATAAAAAGAAATTTTACCCTTAATCCGGCCGTCATCCGTTTTGATTGCAATAAACATTAATCTCTGTTTTTTGCTGACTTCCGACGGCTGGCTGCGAAAAAAGCACTTGCTTCCTCAAGGAATTCGTTTTCTTCTTTTAAGCGACGAATTTCCTTATCCTGCTCTTTTACACGCTTTCTGAGTTCAATAAGCTCATCGTTGAGGGATAAAGCATTCTTGGGCGTATGAACTGCTTCATTTGCACTGAGACGCCCCTCTTTGAAGGCTTTTATCCAAGTGTACATAGTACCCTTTGGAATCCCTAATTCCTGAGCAGCTTTATGACCGCCGATTTCCTGGGCAAGCTTTACCGCCTGTGCTTTAAATTCATTGTCATAAGATTTTTGATTCTGTGCCATAGGTTTTTCTCCTGTTCTCGTATTGATTATGATTATATATCAAAATCCTTGAGAATAGGGTGTCAACTTTATTTATACACCATCAGATTTGTGTTGCTGTATAAACGTATGGAAGTCCAGGGCAGATTCCGCTGGCCCAGAAATCAGTTGGAAGTAAAGCAGCTGACCTGGCAGCAGTTCGACTGGCTCATGTCCGGTCTTGAAATCGAACAACCAAAGCATTCAAACCTACGGAATGATCGTGTAAAATCTCTATGCCAACCAACAAAAATGGAGAGCTTTCCACACCCTGTATCATATCTGCAATCCCTTGTAAATACTGGGTGTCTGCTTCTTTTCATTGCTTTTATGGTATAATAAGAGCAGTAAAAGGAGCAGAAAACATATGGCTGGTAATTCAAAAGATTCAAAAATCCTTGCGTACAAGGACATGATCAACCAACTGAATAAGACGATTTCCACACAGACAGAACGGATCCAGTCTTTACAAAAAACATTGGAAGCAGACCGGCTGGAAAAAGAAAACCTTCGTCAGCAGATTGAATATCTCACGAAGAAGCTCTTTGGTACTTCCAGTGAAAACGGAAAGATATCGATGGTCAGCTGAATCTTTTTGATGAAGCCGAGCAGGAAGCAGATCCGACATGGGAACAGGAACTTCCTGATGACATCACTGTTCCAGAACATAAGAGAAAAGCAAGACGGACACATGCAGATCTCTTTAAAAATGTTACTTCCTGCGATGAGGTCATTTCTCTTCCGGAAGAGGAGCGAAACTGTCCAGCCTGCGGGACGCAGATGGAATGTATTGGGAAAGAATTCGTCCGCCATGAATTCCGGTTTACCTGCCAAAGGGAAAGTAGTAAATATCTATCGTGAAACCTATAAATGCCCGGAGTGTGCCATATCAGAGGAACATCCGGATGATCAGACATTTGTCAAAGCCCCTGTTCAGGAAGCATTGATCCCGGAAAGTTATGCATCGGAATCCGTTGTCGGATGGGCAATGCACCAGAAGTACCAGAATGGTCTGCCATTAAACCGGCAAGAATCGGAATGGAAGCAGCTGGGTGTCCCATTCAGCCGGGCTACGCTTGCTAACTGGATCATTTACTGTGCCGAAAATTATCTCCGTCATGTTTATGATTATTTTCACCGTCAGTTACGGATGCGTAAATATCTGATGGCAGATGAGACCCGGGTCCAGGTACTGAATGAGCCGGGGCGTAATCCTGAAACGGATTCCTGGATGTGGCTCTTCCGCAGTGGAGGAAGATGGACTTCCGCCGATCCTGCTCTACCATTACACAGAGACAAGGGCAAAGTTCCATGCAGCATCTTTCCTACAGGGGTTCAGCGGATATCTGGAGACGGATGGATACCAGGGTTATAATAATCTGCCGGATATCAAACGCTGCTCTTGCTGGGCACATGTGAGACGTTACTTCACAGATGCCATACCGAAAGGGAAAGAGTATGATTACAGCCTTCCGGCAGTGCAGGGAGTACAGTTCTGTTCCAAGCTGTTTGATTGTGAGCGGTACTCAAAAACAAAAAAGCACACTGCGGAGCAGAAAACAGTTCCGTCTTGAAAAGGAGAAGCCAATACTGGATGCATTCTGGAATTGGCTGGAGCAACAGCACCCAAACAAAGGAACCCGTTTGGCGAAAGCGGTGAACTATGCCCAAAATCGGAAAGACACCCTGATGACCTATCTGGAAGACGGTCATTGCAGTTTGTCCAATAATCTCAGCGAAAATGCGATCAGGCCATTCACGATCGGCCGGAAGAACTGGCTGTTTAGTGCCAGTCCGAAAGGAGCTGCCTCCAGTGCTATTGTGTATACAATGGTCGAGATGGCAAAAGCGAATGATCTGAATATCTATAAATATCTGACATACCTCTTATCACAGCGACCAGACGCTAAAATGTCAGATGAACAGCTGGAACAGCTTGCCCCATGGAGCGAGACTGCGAAAGCGAACTGTCAAAACTAAAATAGAGTAAAACGCTTGCATCTATCATTTTGGTGCAAGCGTAATTCATGAGTAACGTAGCAATATTTTGCGCTTACGTTATGCCTGTCCATTACGGGTTTTTCGTGTTACTTCAGTTTTTCGAGAATTTCATCAGCACTCATGCCTTCGGCAAGCAGCTTCTTCAGGACGGATTCTGCTTCTGCCTTTTTCGCTTCTTCTGCTGCCTTGGCATCTGCCCTGGCCTTCTTCGCTTCCAGCGTTACCACTTCTTTTTCGGCCTTCTTCAGAGCAGTCTTCTTCTCTTTCAAGTCAGCCTTTAAAGTGTCAATGTTGGCGGTGATGGATGCGATTTCCGCTGTGAGTGCTTCCTTCGCGGACTGCTTTTCCGCAATCTGCGTTGCAAAATCAGCAGTCACAGTTTTGGGCTTATTCTTGCTACCTTTTGTTCTGGGCATAGGACACAAACCTCTTTCCTATTATGATAGCTCAATTATATCACAAGTCTGCAAACAAATCAGCCTTGTACACACCATCCGTCAACATTTTCTTGAAGCTGTTTTTTACTGCTGCGACATCTTCATGGTAGGTCATGCCGTACCAGGTGTCGTTGGTTTTCAGAACCTTCACAGACATCTTGCCCTGCTCCAGCAGCTCACCGATGAAGATTGGGATCAGATACTCGGCTTTCTGAGGATTGCTCGGTACTTCTTTCTCGAAAAACTCCTTGAAACCATTTTCCAGCACATCCAGAAAAATCAGGAGTCAAGCCCCACATATTCATGGAAACCAGAGAATTCACATTAACAACCACACCGTCTACCTCTGCTCCATCTGCAGTCTTTACGATGTTCTTGGTTTCCACAACCTCAGTCAAGTTTCCATTCTCATCCATCTTGCAGATACCACGAGTCACACCACCGTTATCAGACAGCGTGTTTTTCAGAACGAAACCAGCCATGCAGGACTTGCCGCCATTCACCAGATACTCATGGACGGCATTGAAGCCTTCCTTGCCATAGTAATCGTCTGCGTTAATGACGATGAACGGAGTTTTAATTACGTCCTTCGCTGCAAGCACGGCCTGACCGGTTCCCCACGGCTTTGTACGGCCTTCCGGAAGTTCTCCCGGAATATCGTTGATATCCTGGAAAGCGTAGTCTACTGTTACGTTATGAGAAGAGCAAATGGAGGCAATGCGATCCCCAATAACCTCTTTAAACTCCTTCTCGATATCCTTGCGGATGATAAACACTACATGGTTAAAACCTGCCTCAATCGCATCATGGATTGAGTAGTCCATAATGATATGTCCAGCATCATCCACTGGCTCCAACTGCTTAATTCCCGTTCCGAAGCGGCTGCCGATACCGGCCATGATAAGTTGTTGTTTTCATAATCTCTCCTTCCTATGCTCGTGCTGCTTTTATCGGACAGACTTTCAAACATTGATAGCACCGCACACACTTGCTTTCATCAATCTGCGGATACTCAAATCCCTCTTCATCCTCTACCATTGAAATAGCTTCTTTCGGACCAAATAGCATAACAGGCTGTGCATCCACAACAATCTTCTTTTCTTTTATATAGTACTGGTATTTCTCTTTCCACCTTTTACCACCAACTTTTTGATTTTTCTTTTAATTCTTCCTAAGAA
>SCPO01000519.1_pt1 | contig 16053 bp, 32 predicted proteins | sample 6106821 | NCBI WGS metagenome assembly SCPO01 (sample SAMN10720448, study PRJNA508395) | human gut metagenome | isolation source: Participant 2 stool, 0 month | host: Homo sapiens | collected 2017 | reverse complement strand
GATCTTCATCATCGAGATCCGGAATCTCTTCAAATTCCGGTTCTTCATCAGGATCTTCTTCCTCTTCCTGCTGCATGTTCCGGATCTGTTTCATCTTTCTCGCTTCCCGGCGATCCATCTCCTGCGCAAAACCACAGAAGGATCAGGATCACGATGGATCCGCCTGAGATCAGACCGCCGGTCTTTAAGCCCTCCGGGAAATAGGAGAAGTCGATCACATGATCGCCGGCGCTCACATCGATAGCCAGGAATGCACCGAACGCCTTTCTCGTCTCCACCTTCTCACCATCCACTTTTACGGTCCATCCCTTTATCAAACGGGATCGAGGTGAAAGCATTCCCGCTTTCGCCGCACTCACGGTTCCGGATAGTTTCGTATCTTTCAGCTCGTCAGATGCATCGGGGACTGGTTCAGCCGGTCATAGACCTGGATCATCGCGTCCTCTGAGAACCGGTAGGCGATCGCATTTAACTGTTCGCCGGCCTCATCCGCCGTGAGCTTCACTTCTGCGCCCTGAGCCAGAGTTCCAAGCTCCAGAAGATATCCGCGGTCCACGTTGCTGAAGGATTTCTGTCCGGTCGGCAGTTCCGCCTTCACAGTCTTTACCTTCTTGTTCATGACGAACACATAATATTCGCCCGTCTCATCCGGTGTGAATGTGAAGGTGTTTTTATTCACCGTTCCGCCGGCATCCACCAGAACTTCATCCGCCCCGGAAACCAGGCAGAGATCATTCTGGACCTCCGCAGGATTATCCATCTCATACTGCCAGTTTTCCTCGATATCTGAAGGAAGGACAAAGCCGAACGGCAGTGTAGAGATTTTCATAGAGATATGTTCCGCCGCTCTCCTCAGATACATCATGAGCTCCGTGTTGAGACTGCCTCGGAACAGAGTGCATATTTCACAGAAAAATGCTGTCGACAAGCGGCGTGCTTCCAGTGATGCTGTAAGCATTTGTGGACGATTCACATCCGCTTCTTAAAGAACTTCGAGAGATCCGCGTTCGCCGTTGAGGAAAACAGGGATACTGACGGAAAGTTCATCCATGCCCCGTCATTCTTCGTCTTTCTCGTCTTTTTCTCCACCCGGTAGAAATCCGATGCCGGCTGCAGGGAATCCTTTAAGATCCGTACCTCCTCATTGTCGCTGGTGTAGGACTCACGGCTCGTTGTCGTCACACTCGTCACCGACATGTTGATCGAAGCCTCAACTGCGACCAGCGTCAGTGCCAGGAATCCGCACACCGTCCGCTTTCCGTCCTTATAGAGATACATCAGTCCGGCATAAGCCGCCAGGAAGATGATTGCCACATAGTAGACGATAAAGTGGAAATGTTCCTGTGTCACCAGCTTTTTCCGCCTGCAGGACAGCACGCGCTCCCCAGAAGGCGATCGCGATATGCTTTTTCGGCGTCTCATCCAGATACATATACGCCCGGAAGCAGATAAACAGCATCAGGAAGATGTAGATGAAGGACTGTCTGCATGGAAGGCTGTTCGGATAGTGGAAGCCATGCCAGATAAAATTCAGCGCATTGATGGAAAAGCTCGCAAAAGATCAGGAGCAGTCCGCAGTAGACGGCTTTCTCCTTCACTGCGATCTTCTTACATGCGAGATACATCAAAAGAAGAGGAATACCGCGACACCGCAGTAGATATTCGGCCAGTGGTCAAGACCGATCTCCGTCTCCACATTTCCGATGTGCCGCGCGATCATGTCAAAGATCGGGAAATACGAGCTCCACGCCTTCGGGAAGTCAAAATCACCGGACGCCGTGCTCTGCAGCGCATAGATCTCCGGAAGCAGGATTCCTGCTGCCAGTCCGCCTGAGAGCAGCGAGTAAATTCCAAACCAGACGCAGCTGTCCACGTATTTTCTCACCGGCCCCGGCTTTTCCATGATCAGCAGCGCGATAAAATAAAGCACCAGGAACAGGCAGGTCATGATCGAGATATAGTAGTTTGAGAGGATCGAAAGTCCGAGCGTCACACAGTAAAGCATGCCTTTCTGCTCTTCACGAGTCTCTCAAGGCCGTATACGATCAGTGGGAACAGAAGAATGCAGTCCAGCCACATGATATTCCAGCTATACGCCGCCATGTATCCGGACAGGGCATAAAGATCCCGAAGAACCCAACCCCCAGGATAGAGTTCTGGCTGTGTTTCTTTAAATACCAGGCAAAGCTCAGCCCCGAAAGTCCGATCTTCAGAACAATCATGATCGTCATAAATTCGATGATAAACTTCTTCGGGCAGAGCAGGATCAGCCAGTTTAACGGGCTGGCCAGGTAGTAGGCATACAGCGCCGCGAAATTGACGCCCATTCCCACATCCCAGCTGTAAAGGAGACTTCCGCCGGTCCGCAGCTTATACTGGAACTCCGAAAAAAACGGGGCGTACTGGTGATACATATCTGTTCTCAGAAAGCACCTCTCCCCGAATGGAAAGATCCCCCTCTGAACGAAAATGCAGATCATGACGAGCCCCGGGACAAAGAAGGCGATCAGAAGACCATCCTCGGCTTTTAAAACGGCGTTGTCTGCCGCTTTTCCTTCGATTTTCCGGACGATCCGCAGTTGGCTCATCTGGGATCGTATCGATTTCTTTTATTTCTGTCATAAAGTAAACTCCTCCGGCTTCATCAGCCTGTAATCATTTTTGCTTTTCATACTCCCAACTTCCGCCGGGCAGACATCGTAGATCATTTCTTTTTATCTCCTGTAAAGATCAGGATCTTGCTGAACACATAATTCAGAACAACGACCACCACGGAGATCAGCAGCTTGCAGATGAAAACTCCATCTTCATGAGATCCACCATGATAAACAGCGCTGCCAGGTTAAATAAAAAGTCGCGATCCGGCATAAAATGAACGAGACAAATTCCTTCCATACCTTCGCCGGGTTTAAGGTGTGGCTTTCAAACACCCACCATTTGTTCGTCACAAATGCGAACAATACGGCTGCCACCCAGGCGATCGTCTGGGCCGGGACCGGATCCATCTTCCACATATAATATAGAAGATTCGAGATCGCGTAGTCGATCACCGTCGTCAGGACTCCGAAGATCAGATAAGCGATCCCTTCCTGGCGAGACCAGACTTTTTGTCCCCGTTTCCTGTCCGCTCTCCGGCTTCTTTTTTTCATTCATAAATATTTCCGTCCTTTTCCGGAATCATCGTTTTCAAAACGTTCCTCCGATTTTTTCAGGATTTCCCTATCATATTCGATAGTCTTTTCATTTTAGTATACCAACGCAGTAAAGGACTGACAGCCGAATTTCTAGCTGTCAGTCCTTCTTTTGTTACTTTTCACGGGTAGGAATTTTCTGAACTGAAAATTCCGTATGATACCGTTATGGTTGCGGATTTTGCCGATTCGAATGCGAAGCATCGGCAAAATCCCGTTACAGTGCGCGGGCATGGAGAGCCCGTGTACTGTAACCTTCTTTAAAGCGATTTGGAATGGATTTTGCTCGTAACTTGCCATGCATCCGAATGGAAGCTCCGTGGGAGGTTCCTGTAGGTATCCGGCTGCTGAACAGTTACGACGTTTTATTCTGCGAGCAGCTTCTCAACACTCACAAGTTTTACGCACACGCAGAAGATCTCTGCCGCCTGTCTGAGGTCATCCAGGGATGGGAAGGACGGCGCGATCCTGATATTGAGTCGTGCGGATCTTTTCCGTATGGGTAAGTCGCTCCGGCACCGGTCATCACAACACCGGCCTCTTTGCACTTCGCAACGATCGCTTTCGCGCATCCGTCAAGAGAGTCGAAGGAGACAAAATATCCGCCGTTCGGTTTTGTCCACTTCCCGATCTCCAGACCGCCAAGTTCCTTATTTAAGATCTCATCGACTGCCTCAAATTTTGGTCTGAGGATCTCAGCGTGCTTAGCCATCTGCGCTTTTAAACCATCGATATTTTTAAAGAAGCGGACATGACGGAGCTGGTTGATCTTGTCATGGCTGATCATCTGACATTCATCTGCTTCTTCAGCGCATCGATATTTGCCTTTGAAGTAGCGATCGCGGAGATTCCGGAGCCTGGGAAGCTGATCTTTGAAGTCGAACCGAATTTATAAACAATGTCCGGATTTCCTGCTTTTTCACACTCGGAAAGAATGTCGAGGACATGATCCGGGTGATCCGGGTGCAGATGATGAACACAGTATGCGTTATCCCAGTAGATACGGAAATCTTTCGCAGCCGGTTTCAGGTTTGCAAATCTTCTCACAGTCTCATCTGAGTAAGACTCACCGCTCGGGTTCGCATAAAGCGGAACGCACCAGATTCCCTTCACACTCTCGTCATTATTTACATATTTTTCAACAAGATCCATATCCGGACCTTCACCTGTCATCGGAATGTTGATCATCTCGATCCCGAAGTATTCCGTGATCGCGAAATGTCTGTCATATCCGGGACCGGGCAGAGGAATTTCACCTTGTCAAGTCTGCACCACGGCGTACTTCCGCATACCCCGTGCGTCCAGGAACGGCTCACGGTATCGAACATCAGTGTCAGACTCGCGTTTCCGTACATCACGATATTCTCGGCCGGCGAGTCCATCATCGCACCCATGAGCTCTTTCGCCTCCTGGATCCCGGTCAGGACTCCGTAGTTTCTCACATCACCGTCCGATGTCATATAATCACTGCTGCTGTTTAAAACGTCCATCATAGGAAGAGAAAGGTCCAGCTGCTCTTTGCATGGCTTTCCCCGCGCCATCTTCAGGCTGAGATTTTTCCCTGATACTCCTTATACAGCGCTTCCAGCTGCTCCTTTAAAGACGCAAGTTCCTGTTTTGACATTTCGCGATATGGTTTCATGTCAGTTTCCTCCTCATGATTCAACGATATATTTCAGATTATCTTTTCCTGAGCACTTATTATAATTCATTAAAACCAATATTTCAACTTATAAAATAAAGTTTTGCTTCTGTTTTTTTTTTTGAACCTGACCCCATAAAAATCTTAGTCATTGTCGCCTGCAGCAGCCCCTGTCCCCGTTTTCAGCTCTTTCCGTGCTTCGGTCCGCGCTCCGCGAAGCAACTCCTGACCGTCTCATTGACTTTTCTTTAACAATGACGTATTGTAATAAGATATAGGATGATGATTCCATCTGCTTCGAATTCTGAAAAGGAGAATGGCTTTATGACAAATAATATGCGGACGCGCGATATCCGGCGAATGATCCTGATCGGACTGATCGTTGCTCTCGTGTCCCAGCTTTACTGGAATATCTTTATAAATAATTTCCGGATCTCTTCTTCCGTGATCATACTGCCCGTTCTCCTGATGACACTTGGAAAAAGTCTTTCCACACCGCTCACCTGCGCTGTGACCGCAGTCATCGTGTTCTTCTTCCGCCTGTTTCCGGCGCTCCACAGCGGGACCAGTCTCCTCGTCTCAGCGAAAAGTGTTTTTCCGAATGCGATCTTCTATTTCTGCTACGGTATTATTTTCGCAGCCATGGTCCCGGAAAACATACCGTTCCTACAGCCGCCTGTTTCCGGCCGTTTTTTTTGCTGATTTCGGTTCCAACCTGGTAGAACTGTGCATTTCCGAGAGTATGTCACACTCCATGACTCCGGACAAGGCAGGATATCTCTTCCTGATCGCACTGTTCCGTACCTTTCTTACCGGTCTGATCCTGATGGCGGAAGGTCACTACCGGACACTCTTAAAAAACGAAGAGCACGAGAACCGTTACCGCCGTCTTTTCCTTATGACAACAGGACTGAAAAATGAGATCTACTTCATGCGGAAAAATTCTGAAGAGATCGAATCCGTTATGGCAAACGCATATAAATTGTATGAGAAATTAAATGAAATGGATGTGCCGGAAGACATGAAACATATGTCTCTTTGCTATCGCCCGCGATGTTCACGAGATCAAAAAGGATTATATCCGCATCATCCAGGGCATCGAGGAAGAAATTTCCGAAGAATATGACGAAAAGCAGATGAGCTTTCAGGATATCTTAAAGATCCTTGAAGACACAACTTACCATATTCTGGAAAATAAGAATGTCCATATTCAGCTGGAATTCCAGTGTTCCGATAATTTTATGACCGAAGAACACTATGAGCTGATGGCCGTTCTCAAAATCTCGTGAATAACGCCATCGAGGCGATCGAATCTGACCGGAAATTCGGAATGATCTACATTGAGGAACATCTGACCGACGGAAATTATGTTTTCCGCGTCACCGATGATGGTCCGGGAATCTCCCCCCGTCATCTTCCGAACATCTTCAAGATGGGCTACTCGACAAAATTTGACCAGAAAACAGGAAACATTTTCCGCGGTGTCGGCCTCTATGGCGTAAAAATGACTGTGGAAGAACAATTTAAAGGAAGCATCGACGTTGAATCGGAGCAGGATCGGAACCACCTTCACCATCACGATTCCGGCCACTTCCCTTGTGGAGGAAACATTATGAAAATCTATATTGTAGAGGATGACCTGTCTGTCATCAATATTTTAGAGGACATCATCGAGACACAGGATCTCGGGGAAATCTGCGGAGACTGCGGCGGGGAACCGGCAAATCTCGCAGACGTGCTGCGCGCCAAGCCGGATGTCATTCTCGTTGACTTTTTCATGCCCGTTAAGGACGGTGTAGAATTCGTAAAGGAACTGCGCGCCGTCAACACCTCGATCAAGTGCATCATGATCTCCCAGGTATCTGCCAAAGAGCTGATCAGCAAAGCCTACAGCGCGGGAGTCGACTTCTTTATCAGCAAACCGATCAATCTCATTGAAGTCCGTTCCGTCTTAAAATGTAGAACAGCAGATCACCAACGAACGTACACTCGCAAACATCCGCCGCATGTTCATGAACGAGATCGAACATCCTGCCAAAGATGACAAGCCGAAAGCCGACAACTACGGCCGGAAATTAAAGTACATCTTAAACCGCATCGGCATGTCCGGCGAAAAAGGATGCCCGGATATCATAAAGATCTGCGAATATCTCCACGACAACCACATTCCAGTCTCCAACCTGAGCGTTGCCCAGATGTGTGAGGCTGTCAGCGACTCGCCGAAAAACATGGAGCAGCGCGTCCGCAGGACGATCGCGGCCGGAATGTCCAACATTGCCCACATGGGGATCGAGGATTTCATGAACGAGACCTACACTCTACTCCGGAACTTTGATTCTCCTTCGAGGACGTAAAAGCGGAGATGGACTATCTCCGGGGAAAACGTACATCCGGCGGCAAGGTCAGCATCAAAAATTCATCGACGGGCTGATGCTGGAAGCCGAACGATAGTTTTTCATGATCCAGGTACATCTTCCGCCAAAACGGATCGTACCTGGTTTTTCTATTTCGATGCGTCTCTTCATTCCTCGGAAATCCACATCCGAACACCCCTTCCATCTTCACATTCCTTATATTGGAATTTTTCACATATTTTACCTTGTTGTGTATAAAATATTGTTAAGGAATTACAAATTTTGTTAAGTAATTTTGTAACTTTTTGTAACTTTGTGAAGTTTTTTGAAGGGACATGCTTATACTCTGTACATAAAAGGTATGGAGGTATAAAACTATGTTACAAATCGAGCTCAACATGTATCAAGCAGTTGCAGTTGCTGCACTGGTTCTGCTTCTTGACGTTTCCTTGTAAGCAAGATCCCATTCTTAACAAAATACTGTATTCCTGAACCGGTTGTCGGCGGTGTTGTTTACGCTGTTGTTCACCTGATCTTTAAGATCCGCAGGGATCCTCGAAATCTCTTTCGACAACACATTACAGTCCTTCTTCATGACTGTATTCTTCTGTAGCGTTGGTTACACCGCATGTTTCCGTCTCTTTAAAGAAGGGCGGCGTTCAGGTACTCTTATTCCTGTTAGTTTCCATTATCATGGTTGCTCTTCAGAATGGTCTTGGCGCTGCACTTGCCGGTGCTTTCCATCTCGACCCGAGACTTGGTCTTGCGGTTGGTTCCATCCCGATGGTCGGCGGACATGGTACCGCAGGTGCATTCGGACCGGTTCTTGAGGAAGCTGGTGTCGCAGGCGCTAACGCAGTTGCGATCGCATCCGCAACCTTCGGTCTTGTTGCCGGCTGTGTGATCGGCGGACCGCTCGCTTACCGTCGTATCCATTCCTGAACTTAAAGTCCACAGAGACTGCTACCGGCAGTGATGAGGTTAAAGTTGATAAGAACGAAGTTACCGGCGCGATCGATTCCAGAAGATTCCTGACGGCGCATTATACCTTGCAATCGCAATCGGTGCCGGCACGATCGTTTCTTTATTCCTTAACAAGTTTATGACATTCCCGTTCTACATCGGCGCAATGTTAGTTGGTGCTATCATCCGTAACGTTGTTGACGCAACCCACAAAGATATGCCGATGGAAGAGATCAGCACGATCGGAAGCTCTCTTCCTTATTCCTTGGTCTCGCAATGATGGGATTAAAGTTATGGCAGCTTGCAGAGCTTGCACTTCCGATGATCGTAATGCTTGCGGCACAGACAGTTCTCATGGCATTCTTCGCTTACTTCGTAGTATTCAACCTTCTCGGAAAGAGCTACGACGCAGCCGTTATGATATCCGGCTTCTGTGGATTCGGTATGGGTGCTACCCCGAACGCTATGGCAAACATGCAGGCAATCACCGCAAAGTATGGTCCGGCTCGACCGCATACTTCGTAGTGCCGTTAGTAGGAAGCTTGTTCATCGACTTCTTCAATGCACTTATTATTACGACATTTATGAACTTCCTGTAAGATCTAATTTGGGATCATAGATTGTAACTCTTGAAAAGGGCCCGCACCGGAATCCTGGGGTATGTTCCGATGGCTGGGCCTTTTCCTGTCTGAAATTTAATTATAAATTTTTCTGAGAGACCAGGATCTCTCCTTATCTTCCTGAAAACAACTCTATTCCATCGATCATCTGCAGTTCTTCTCTCACACACTGAAAAATCTTCGGATCTGATCATCCATCCGGTTCTCTTTGTGAGTCCATAGATCGTCATGTCCTCCGGTCCGCCTTCCATCGGACAGATCCACACGTCTTGTCTCTTGAATCGCCTTGCAACAAGAAGTGGATCACCGCCCATTTTTTTCCATTCAGAAAATATTCCAGAAATTCCATCTTATCCGCTGTGAGACTCGGATTTGCATCCGGCGGAAACCATCGGCTGTGCCAGATATCATATTCCGATTCCACGGCAGCCGGATCTGTTCTTCCGATCCAGCATATCCGAGTCACTCGCCCCGTTTTCCAGCCTTCACCGGCAAACACAAACGGCTCCCTGAACACAGGGAACGGAACTATTCTTCTGGAATTTAAAAATCCGAGACCAGAGCCACATCAACACTTCCATTTTCCACATACCCATAAAATGTCATGAAGAACGCCCCGTCTTAAATTCAATGCTGCAGGTGTCCCGAGCGGACATCATTTTTAATACAGCCGGCATCAGATAAAAAGCAATGCTGTTCACTGTGCTGACCCGCAGAAGCGGACTTTTCTTTCTTCTCGGTATCTCCTCCGCCTCCCTGTAAAGGTCAACAGGCGTTCCGCGACCGGAACGAATTCTTTCCATTCTCTGTAAGTTCCACGCTTCTCTGACCGCGTCCACGCTCAAAAAGGCTGTATCCCAGTTCCTCTTCCATCGATTTCATTCTGCGACTCATAGCCGGCTGTGTGATAAAGCCGTTCTGCCGCTGCTGAGATACTGCCGTACTGGAGAACTGCCAGGAATGCCTCCAACTCCGTTTTGTCATAATGATCTCCGTTTTCTCCGATTTTTACTACAAATATTTTATCCTGTTCAAAATATATCATTTTGATTATATTTTACTTTTTAATTATTCATTTTTCAATTAATATTTTCTGTGATACACTGATTTCTGTGAAGGTACTGAACCATCAGATTGGGCACCAGCCGGAGCAACGCACAGAATTTGGAGTACGCAGTGCGGAACAATCCGGTATCAGAAGATTATATCTCAGGAGTACATAACCATGAACCAGGCCTCTTTACTTTCCGGCAATATCCGGCAGCAGATCTTAACCCTCGCTGTTCCACTGCTGCTTGGAAACATTTTACAACAGCTTTACAACACTGCCGACTCTCTGATCGTGGGCAGATTTCTCGGCACCAATGCCTTTGCCTCTGTGGGAATATCCGGCAGTCTTATTAACCTTTTATCTTCATCCTCGACGGCTTCTGCGCTGGGATCACGGTAATCCTCGGTCAGTTCTACGGAAGCGGTGACAGAAAAATACCGCGAGGAAGTCTTCACCGCCCTTCTTCTCGGCATGATCATCGCCCTTATCATCAGCGGTGTGTGTATCGTCTTTCTGGATCCGATCTTAAACCTGATCCACACCCCGGACGAACTCATTCCTTACGCTGAATCCTACCTTTTCATTATCCTCGCAGGGCTTCCTTTTACCTGCCTTTGTAACCTTTTATCCGGAATCCTGCGGTCTATCGGCAACACCAGAGTTGCCCTGTCTTTTCTCGCTGCCGCCATCACAATGAACATTGCTCTGGACTTTCTCTTTATCGGCATTCTGAGACTTGGAACCGGAGGTGCTGCCGCAGCCACGATCCTGTCACAGTTTTTCTCCGCAATCTGCTGTTTTCTGTATCTGCGGGATACTTATCCGGGACTGCTCTGCCGCAGAGAAGATATTGGTGCTCATAAGGATCTTGTGATCCACACTCTGCGCTACGGTCTCATTCGGCGCTTCAGGCCTCCAGCCTGTATATCGGAAAGATTCTCGTTCAGGGCAGTGTCAATACACTCGGAACACCGGGAATCGCCGCCTATACGGCAGCGACCCGCATTGAGGGATTCGCGAATTCCTTCGGTGACAGCGGAGGAAATGCGGTCTCCGTCATGGTCTCCCAGAATCTTGGAGCCGGAAATCATGACCGGGTGAAAAAGTCTATTTTGGGGCTGATGTTAAACTGGACGGTCTGTGTGGTAATCTCCCTTTTCATGTTCTTTGGTTCCGATCCTGCACTCCGGCTGTTTTGAGTTCTTCAGACGAACTGGCTCTCTATTACGGAAATAGTTATATAAGGCTGATCTCTGTTTTCTATATATTCTGCTTTACAGGAAGTGCTTACATGGGATACTTTAAAGGACAGGGTTACATGGTCATCGCCTTCTGCGGAACAACTACACATTATTTTCCGTGCGATCTGTTCCGCCATCATGATCGGAAAGATGGGGCTCACCGCGGTTGCTCTTTTCCGGTCTCGGCTGGATACTCTGTGTGACATTCCTGACGGTCAATTTTATCCGGATCGCAGGGCAAAACTCAAACATTCCATCCTCCCATGATCCGAACTGACGCTGAGTCCTTGTTCCCGTGCAGGGGAGGCAGGCAAATTCTGAACTGAAAATGTTGTATATAATACAGTGGCCGTGGCAGAATCATATCATTTCCCTTGCATTCTCTCCTGCAGTGCTATAATGTTCAATATCTTGATAAATATTTAATTTTTGAACATTATAGGAGGTTTCAAATTATGAGTTCCAAAATTCCGAAACACCATTAAAGATCGGATCGACTGGATCACTGTGATCGTACCGTTTCTTGCGATCCTGGCGCTCTGCGTCTGCTTTATCCTGATGCCGGACGCGTCAAAGAGCGTTCTCGACACGATCCGCTTTATCCTAGGCGACACCTTCGGCCTGTTCTACCTGGCAGTCGGTCTCTTCGTCTTCCTGCTCTCCCTGTTTCTGGCTTTCTCCAGGTTTGGAAATATCCGCCTCGGAAAGCCGGATGAGAAGCCGAAATACCCGCTCTTCGTGTGGGCCAGCATGATGTTCACCTCCGGCCTCGCCGCTGACATCCTGTTCTACTCCTTCTGTGAGTGGATCCTTCGCCAACGACCCACATCTCCGAGATGGGCTCTATGCAGACCTGGTCCAGCACCTACCCGCTCTTCCACTGGGGTCCGATCCCGTGGGCGTTCTACCTGGTGCTCGCCGTGTGCTTCGGCTTCATGCTTCATGTCCGCGGATGCCATAAGCAGAAATACTCTGAGGCATGCCGCGCACTTCTCGGAAACAAAGTCGATGGACTCCCGGGAAAACTGATCGATCTCCTCGCCCTCTTCGCCCTGCTCGCGGGGACAACGACGACCTTCGCACTGGCAACTCCGTTAATGTCCCAGGTCCTCACGACCCTGTTCCATCTTCCGTCCTCGAAATGGATCACGATCGCGATCCTGGCCGTCACCTGCGTCTTTTATACATACGCCCTGCTGCACGGCATGAAAGGGATCTCCCTGCTCGCAAAGTCCTGCATGTACCTCTTCTTCGCCCTGCTCGCCTATGTACTGTTCCTCGGCGGAGAGACACGCTATATCCTGGAGACCGGTTTTGCCGCAGTCGGAAACCTCGCACAGAATTTCTTTAGTCTCGCGACCTTCACGGTCCCGCAGCGAACAACCTCCTTCCCGCAGAACTGGACGATCTTCTACTGGGCCTACTGGATGGTATGGTGTGTGGCATCCCGTTCTTATCGGATCCATCTCCCGCGGAAGAACGGTGCGGCAGACGATCCTCGGCGGATATGCCTGCAGCGTCAGCGCTACATTCTTAAGCTTTATCATTTTAGGAAACTACAGTCTCGACTTCAGGTAAGCGGAAAGTTAGATGTTATGGCGATCTATGCCGGCAGCGATCTCTACACAACGATCATCGCCATCATCCAGACACTGCCGCTTGCACCGTTTGTCCTTGTGCTTTTAATCGTTGCCATGGTGGCCTTCTATGCTACCAGCTTTGACTCCATCGCCCTTGTAGCCTCCTCCTACACATACCGCCAGATCACCGGTGACGAGGAGCCGCACAATGCAGTAAAAGCCTTCTGGTCGATCCTGTTGATCCTGCTGCCCATGGCACTTGTATTTTCCGACAGCTCCATGGCAAACCTGCAGAGTGTCTCCATCATTGCAGCGTTTCCGGTAGCGTTCGTGATCCTGCTGATCATCGCAAGCTTCTTAAAGGACGCGTCGGATTATCTGAAATCATAAAATAGGAACTACGAAACGTACGGATCGATCACTTTCATCATAAATTTTGATCCGTACTTTTTTAAACAATTTGTAATTCCCTGCCACACATTTACCACAAGTTGAAGGGAAAATACCATTGTCATAAATCGGAATTCTGATATAATAGAATATGTAAACAATTTAAAATTTTCAGCAGCCGTGAAAACAACGATCTGGCTGCTGTTACAATTTCTATGAGGAGGAAAATTAAATGAGAAAGAAAATTTCTGCCTGGCAGTACTTTCCGCATCCGCAGTTCTCGCTCTCGGTGCTTCATTCAGTTCTTTGCTGCCTGGAAGTCCGTAAACAGTGAATGGGTCTATACTGACAATAACGGCAACAACGTGACAAGCGCATGGAGAACCGACAACGGCGAATCCTATTACCTCGGTGAGGACGGCTATATGATCCGCAACACTCTTCTTGAGGACAACGGAAACTACTACTACTTAAGAAACGGCGGCCAGATGTTAAAGAACGGCTGGCGCCTTGAGAACCCGAGCTGGCAGGGCGACGATAAAGTCGGCGACGCAAGCTGGTACTACTTCGATAACAATGGACGTGCGCTCCGCACGACCGGTGACAGCGTAAAGATCGCTGATATCGGCGGAAAGAAGTATGCGTTTGATATGTACGGAAGAATGCTCACAGGCTGGATCACAGCTGCAGGTGAGAATATCTCCGATGATTCCGACTGGGCAACGGCTACATACTACGGTGACGCAGAAGGCGACGGAAGCCTCGTTACAAACGCATGGGTATACATCAGCGTTAAGGACGATGACAACGAGGACGATAACGAGCCGACTTACCATTTCTACTTCGCTTCCAACGGTAAGAAGACTGTCAGCACAGAGAAGACCATCGGCAATGTAAAATACACCTTCGATGACAGAGGTGTCGCTCAGATTCCTGGGTACATGACAGCAATAAAGACACCTGGAAATACTACGGCAACGAAGACGAACCGAAGCTTCATACTGGTTGGTTCGAAGCAGTTCCGCCGAAGGATTTAAACAGTAGTGATCATGAAAGCGACACCACACATTGGTACTATGCAAACCCAAAGGCGAGATTACAAGAAAAGAGTGCAAGACGATCGACGGAAAACTACCTCTTCAATAATGAAGGTGAGATGGTAACCGGTCTCAGGATCTTATACTATGAAGATGGTAAATATACTTCCTACTCCGGTGAAGTAGATTCTGTTGATACTATTAAGAATATGAATTCCAACACTCAGCTTGTTTACTTCGAATCCAGTGGTGCTGCAAAGACAGGAACAACCACGATCTCCTTGATGGTACTCTACACCTTCAGCTTCAGATCCAACGGTTCTCGAGAGGCGTCGGCGAAACAGGTATTTCCGATGGATACATTTATGTAAATGGTCTCCGTCTGACTGCTGATGAAGATTCTAAATATGGAGTTGTGATTACAAAGATGCCCAGTACCTCCGCGATCCAGAAGAACAAGAAAAACATCAAAGACGCAGATGACAACTACTACTGCACCGATAAATCCGGTATCGTAACCTACGGACCGGAAGCAGATAAGAAATCATGATCTTCTGATTTTTCCTAGTCCTTCATAACAAAAAAAGCACAGGTGATGCGATTACGATCCGGTAATTGCATCACCTGTTTTTGATTATATTTTCATAAAATAAACCATTCTTTTGACTCACCTCTGCCACACTTTCCTCACGTTTCACCGCAAAGTCTTCACATGTTAATCACATTTCCCTGATATACTAATAATATGTCAAAAGGAAATAAAACCAACGGAAAACTGACCGGCACTTTAAAATACTCACATTCACATTTTGTAACTGTCCGTAATATTCACGGGTACCGCAGTTCTACCGGATCAAAATCATCAAATACAGGAGGTTTCATGATGAAAAAGAAATTTATGACTCTCGCACTTACCGCAGCTATGGCTGCTTCCATGGGAATGACCGCTTTTGCAGGACAGTGGGTTCAGAACACGACCGGCTGGTGGTGGCAGGAAGACAATGGTTCCTACCCGGTATCCCAGTGGAAATGGCTTGACGGAAATAAGGACGGGATCTACGAGTGCTATGCCTTCGATTCCAACGGATATATCTATACAAATACAACAACTCCGGATGGCTACACCGTCAATGCGGACGGTGCCTGGATGATCGGCAACTCTGTACAGTTAAAGTACCAGAAAGATATGGACAGCCAGAATAACTCCGGCAACGCTTCTGATAACAACCAGAGCACTTCCTCCGACGATTCCACCGTCTACACAAACGAGGATATGGTCGGAACCTTCATGACAAATGAGAACAGAGAAGATTACTTCGAGCTCATGGTCGGTGCAGGAGATTCCATCGCAGCTTTCTACTATGACAACGACGGTGACACCCATATCTACAATTTTGCGAAATCCAGTGATACAAAATATCGTGACTCCTCCAATTCCCGCAATATGACGATTGTGGACTACGATACTATTATTGTAAACGATAAGACCTACATCAGAGAATAATCCTACCACTATTTGTGATACCTTCATAAAATTTCATACTCCCAAAAATCCGGTTCAGATCCTGAGCCGGATTTTTACGTTTTATGTTTCTCCTATAAGTGCCTTTTTAACAAGAATCAGCAAGAATTCTCCCACCTCTATAGGTGGTGAGATGAATTGCCATCTCTTGCATAGTGCGATAGTTGGTATGTAGATATCAGATTATTGCACATAGTTGTGCTGTGTGTTGTAAACTTCTCATATATTGATTTTTGCAGTCGTGCTATATCATCAATCCTGCATACAATGAATAAGCCTGAAGCCTGAAGGAAAAATAGATTGCAGATTAAGCAGAACAAATGTTCTAAAATATAATAGACAAATGATCTCAGTTGTGATATAATTAAATCAGTCGAAATAAAAAGAAAGGCTGATAAATATGAGAGAACTTGACAATAATGCACATTCAGTATTTTTACTCTATTATCATCTGATTCTGGT
>SCPO01000432.1_pt1 | contig 16236 bp, 10 predicted proteins | sample 6106821 | NCBI WGS metagenome assembly SCPO01 (sample SAMN10720448, study PRJNA508395) | human gut metagenome | isolation source: Participant 2 stool, 0 month | host: Homo sapiens | collected 2017 | reverse complement strand
CGCCACTTCCACCGAAGCGTTTTCGCGATACTTGCCTCCCATCAGCTGGGCATCCTGGCCGGCATGGAACATACCGATAACCAAATCAGGCTTTTCCTGCTCACGGATAATCTTCATCCATTTGCGGGCAGTCTCCTCCATATCGTCGAAACGCAGCCCTTTCCACAGATTCTCTGAAAGCCATACGGGGATGGCAGGAGTTATCATACCGAGAACCACAATTTTCACTCCGTCACGTTCCAGCACCTCATAGGGTTTGAAATGGGTTTCTCCGGTAGCAGTATCCACAATATTGGCACCCAATATCGGAAAACGGCAGTCACCTGCCCAACGGTCGAAAACGGTACGGCCGGTCTCTACGTCATGGTTACCCATATTGCCGGCATTATACCCCATGAAATTCATCATCTCCGCTGCCAGATGAGGGGCAACGGTATCTATGTAATTATAATAATAGGCTGTGGGCTGTCCCTGCAGAATGTCACCATTGTCCAAGAGAATCAGATTTTTGCCATAAGCCTCACGTTCTTTTTGCACCAAAGCATGCACACGTGCCAGACTGCCGGTTGCCTCCCGGCGGCGTATAAAGTCGTAGGGATAGTAGTTGCCGTGTATATCACTGGTCTGTACGACTTTCAGTTTCACCTCTCTTTCCTGCGCAGGCAGTATGCTTGTCAGGACAAAAATCCAGATAAAAAAACAACTAAATCTTTTCATTATATTTCCTTATTTCTTGTCGGTTCTTATAAGTTCATAGGATGGGTAAACATAAACCGCGCTCCATCCGTATAGGCAGGATCTATCCAAATCTCGCCGCCCCACTTCTCAACGGTCAGCTTACAGATGGACAAGCCCAAGCCGGTTCCCTGCACATATTCGTTCAGCTTCTCGAAACGTTCGAACACCCGTTTCTGTTTGTCCAATGGAATGCCGCAACCAGTGTCAGTCACCGAGAATACTGCAACATTCCTCGCCGTATCCGGCTCCAGCTTCAAGGTTATCGTACCTTCTTTTGTAAACTTGTCCGCATTGGAAAGCAGATTTATCACAACCTGCTGTAAACGCTGCACATCCGTCCGCATCTCCACTACCTCACGTTCACACTCAAATAAGAATTGATTGGTCGACCTGCGTGCCTGGGCCACGGAAGCTACTACCTGCTGGCATATCTGCACTACATTGCAGCTCTCCAAAGAAAGGATGACGCGGTCGGCCTCCAAACGGGACACATCCAATATGTCATTAATCAACCGAAGCAGCAAATCAGAGTTGGTCCTAATAATCTCGAAATAGCCACGCTGTTCTTCTTCCGAGGCTCCTCCGGCAGACAGCACGTCCGAGAAGCCCACAATCGCATTCAATGGAGTACGGATTTCGTGGCTCATATTGGCAAGGAAAGCACTCTTCAGACGGCTGGATTCTTCGGCACGGTCTTTTGCTTCGCGCAAGGCACCCTCGGATACCTCCAGTTCATCCTTCAACTTCTTTGTATGATAATAAAAGTAAAGGGAAACGAACAAACCGCCCAACAGCACCAACAGAACAGCACCGACAGACCAGATATGATACTTGTACTGTTCGTAGAAAGAAGGGGTTACGTTCAGCATCTTTACCGGCTGCGGAAGGCCGGTGATATTCAGTTTCTTTTCCTTCACAAGTTTACCGTCCAGTATGGTCTCATTCGGAATGATTTCCATATGGGTCTCACTATCCTGAGGGGTGGTCAGCAGGCGGTAGGACTGTCTTGCCATCTCCTTGCCCAAAGCACGGTAGGCAGGAACGACACCTGCCACAGCCCAATATCCCAAGCCTACGGAACTGAGCGAGAAAGTGGGCAAAGTGGGAGCTGCTTCCATCATGGCGTAGGTTGCATTCCGCATGAAGTAACCATCGTTCATGTCCACACGCCATGTCCCCATCAATATAGCTGTATTTTCCGGTAACTCATGCAATCTGTCACAAATGGTATATATGGTATGGACGCGTCCGTCCAGCAGAATCAGGTTGAGTTCCGGAAACTTCTGCATCTCCTTCACTACATAGGCTTGCATGGCAACGCCGCCATAACTGTTGTCTGAGACAAAAGCGATATTCTTGGTGCCGGGATACATCTGCTTTATCATATTGATGTTGGCCTCCACATCATACTCATAAACGAAGCCAGCCTTGATAGGCGAACTGGGGAAATCCGTGAAGAAGTCGACGGATTCGGGCATCCAGGTCTTTAAGTCGACCGTATCGCCCGGCAACAATATGGCGTTACGGCTGGACAATGCACTTACGACCGGAGTATTGCCGCGTATAGAGTCGGGCAGAGAAAGATAGGCAGCCCAAGCCTCCTGCCCAATAAGGACGGTCAGCGCCGGACTGTTATCGCCCTGGTATTTGGACAATAGCTCCACCATCCTCCGTTCCCAAAGGGGAGATTCGGAGAAGCTTTTGCAGTTCATGTTTTCCAATGCGATGGTGTTTGTCCCGCCCAGGCGTTGGAACTCCTCCATAAAGTCTGAGATGTTGCCGGAAGTACGGCCAGCATCCGGGTTATAGGAACTGATAATCAGTATCGGATGCTCCCCCGTAATAGAGAACACTGGTAACAGACAGCAGAATAATGCTATGATACATGACGATATGGTACGAAACACATCAGTCATGAAGGTCATAGTCATTAATGCCATAAAGTATGGCGTAGGACTTTGCTAAATTTGCTTTTTCAAATTTAGCCATAAATGTGGTGTCACTCTCGGCATTGGTATCACGATGTTTTGCTTCGTTAAAGTCATAAATATCCTTCAGGCCTACGGGAACGCCCTCCTCATCAAAGAAGATTGTCGCACAGCCCAAGGCATAATCAAATTCATCATTCTCATAGAAAGAGATGGTTTGGGAATAATAGACCTTTCCTTTAATGATTACCTTCTGTGGGCCATGAAACAGCTTCTCGCTTGCCGCACGCGAGGCAACAGCCGCTTTCGCAATCCGCTCAAAGACTTCTGACGACACGGTCATAGTTTGACCTTTTTTTGTAAAATACCAAAGCAGGCATTGTTTTTCAAAATCGCTATTCACTTTTGCCATGAAATGCTTCAATACCTCCTCAAGGTTTTTGCCGAAATGTGTTTGAGCCTCATTTTCGGCTGCTTTCACTAACGTATTGATAAATGTAGTGAGCATTTTATCTAAAATCGATTGACCTTTAGCTTCTTCCATATTTATTGTTTATTAGTTCGTTATAGTTGACAAACTTCGCAATAATAAATGATTTTTCCAAGAATATGGGATTTATTTTCGTACGACGATTGTTTTTCGTACTTTTGGCATCCATTATAAAAAGAGAGAACCGATGATACAACATTTCCACCGCATGATATCTGTCGCCCTCGGCATATCAGAGAAACAAATAGCACAGACCCTCGGACTACTGAACGATGGTGCCACCATCCCCTTCATCAGCCGCTACCGAAAGGAAGTGACGGGAGGACTGGACGAAGTGCAGATTGAATCCATAAAGACCCACTACGAAAAGCTGAACGAAACCGCCAAACGTAAAGAAACCATCCTGAACACCATACAGGAACAAGGCAAACTGACCGCCGAACTTCAGAAACGCATCGAGGAGACTTGGGACAATACCCTACTGGAGGACATCTACCTCCCCTACAAGCCCAAACGAAAAACACGTGCCGAGGCAGCCCGTCAAAAAGGACTGGAACCCCTCGCCACCCTGCTGATGCTGCAACGTGAGCCCCATCCGGAGGAACGCGCTGCCGGTTATGTGAAAGGAGACGTGAAGAACGTGGAAGATGCACTGAAAGGTGCCCGTGACATCATAGCCGAGCATGTTAGCGAAGACGAACGTGCCCGAAACAGCGTGCGAAACGCATTTGCCCGCCAAGGCATACTGACCGCCAAAGTAGTGAAAGGCAAAGAAGAGGAAGCGACCAAATACCGTGACTACTTCGACTGCTCCGAATCGTTGAAGCGATGCAACTCCCACCGCCTGCTCGCCATCCGGCGTGCCGAAGCGGAAGGCCTGCTGAAAGTCAGCATCAGCCCGGACGATGAGGAGTGCGTGGAACGGCTGGAACGCCAATTCGTGCGGAGCAACAACCCCTGCGGACAGCAAGTGGCAGAAGCCGTGCAGGATTCCTACAAACGCCTATTGAAGCCATCCATAGAGACGGAATTTGCCACGCAAAGTAAGGAACGTGCTGATGAGGAAGCCATCAAGGTATTTGCCGAAAACCTCCGTCAGTTGTTGCTGGCTTCACCACTGGGGCAAAAGCGTGTGATGGGTATAGACCCCGGATTTCGTACGGGTTGTAAAGTTGTGTGCCTCGATGCACAAGGAAATCTGCTCCACAATGAGAACATCTACCCCCACCCTCCGGTCAGCAAGCAGAAAGAGGCATTTGCCAAGCTGCAAATGATGATAGAGTCTTATAAGATAGATGCCGTTGCCATAGGTAACGGAACTGCCAGCCGCGAGACGGAGGAGTTCTTGAAACATCAGCGCTTCAACCGCGACATACAGATATTCATCGTCAGCGAGCAGGGAGCTTCCATCTATTCGGCCTCTAAAATTGCACGGGACGAGTTTCCCGACTACGACGTCACCGTACGCGGTGCTGTGTCCATAGGCAGACGACTGATGGACCCGCTGGCAGAGTTGGTAAAGATTGACCCGAAATCTATTGGTGTGGGGCAATACCAGCATGATGTGGACCAAACCAAGCTGAAAAAATCACTGGACCAGACCGTAGAAAACTGTGTAAACCTGGTAGGTGTCAACCTGAACACCGCAAGCAGCCATCTGCTGACCTACATCTCGGGATTGGGTCCGCAGCTGGCACAGAACATTGTGAACTATCGTACCGAAAACGGTGCCTTCACCTCGCGCAAGGAACTGATGAAAGTACCTCGTATGGGTGCCAAGGCGTTTGAGCAATGTGCCGGCTTCCTACGCATTCCGCAGGCAAAGAATCCGCTGGACAATACTGCCGTACACCCGGAAAGCTATTGCATCGTAGAACAGATGGCAAAGGACTTGGATTGCAGCGTAGCCGAGCTGATAGCCAGCCGGGAGCTGCGTCTGAAGATTAATCCGGAACGCTACCTCTCCCCCACCGTGGGCATGCCGACACTGAAAGACATCCTGCAAGAGCTGGACAAGCCCGGACGTGACCCACGCGGACCGATAAAAATATTTGAATTTGATAAGAACGTGCGCACCATCAACGACCTGCGCGAAGGCATGGAATTGCCCGGCATCGTAGGAAACATCACCAACTTCGGCGCATTTGTCGATATAGGCATCAAGGAAAACGGACTGGTACACCTCTCCCAACTCGCCGACAGATTCATATCAGACCCTAATGAAGTAGTGTCCATTCATCAACATATACGCGTAAAGGTACTCAGCATAGATATGGACCGGAAACGCATACAGCTGACAATGAAAGGAGTGGAACAGAATTAGTGATTAGGGATTAATGATTAATGGTTAGTGGTTAATGGTTTCTGTATTAATCATTAATCCCTAATCACTAATCCCTTATAATAGTGTCTTAAGATAATTACTGTACCAAGCACTAAAAGTAGTGAACACAGAATAGAGCCTTCGAACCCGAAAGTTCCTCCATTTATCAGATTTTCTTCCGGAAAGTGAAGAATCAGCAGATTCTCATTGCTAAATTCATTTCCACTGACTTTATATCCCAAAACAGAACCTTGAATCCAGTTCCAGAACCAATGCAAGGCAATGGGGAAACAGAGGTTGCGCGTGTATATATAGGAAGCTCCCAAGAAACAACCCGCCAGCATGATATTCAAAAACGGGACGAAGGCAAAGCTGGGATTGAAAAGATGCATCAACGAAAATAACACCGCAGAGATAAGCAATGCCACAAACTTATTGACGCCTCCATCCAGCATACGCCCTAAAATGAAACCGCGTCCAATAACTTCTTCCGTAACTGCCACTAAAAAATAAAGCAAAAGACTCGACAACAACGAAATGGGAGAAAACAAGACCCCTGCCACTTCCACAGCCCCCAACAATAAAGACAAGCCAAAACCAACTGCATACAAGAACACGACAAACAAAGCTCCGTTCAGCAGGCTTCTACCCCATCCCTTCAAAGACAAGCCCAAGCCCGAAAAAGGAAGCTTCCTAAAGCCCAGCACCATACAAGCGGCAATAAGCCCACTGGCCAACATCAAGACTTCATTCAACATCATTAAATAGACGCTCATCCCACCAGCTTGTGTCTTCAACTCAGGGAAAGCAATCGCAAAAGGTATGGCAAACAAAAACAGAAAAATCATAAAAAGTACAGTAAACAGTACTATATCAACGAATGCCAGCCAAATACGTTTTGTTTTACTCATAGCAACACACTCTTCCTTCACTGTTTCTTCCGTCTCCATTTGTATCTCATTTTGATTAATATCCGACAAAAATAATAATAAAAAGAAAAAACTTCATGTATTCCTGCCGGTTTCTTCTTATATTTGAAAAATCAATCTGGAATCGACAAACATGAAACTAAGAAAAATACTTTTAGCCGTTGCCGGACTGGCGTTAATGCTGAATGCCTCGGCACAAAAATCCAAAAGATACTACGTGGCCAAACCTGGCACCCTGGTGGAACTGATGACAGAAGCGGAAGCCAATGAAATCACCCAACTGACCCTGCAGGGCAAGCTGAATGCCGTAGATTTCAGGCATCTACGGGATGAATTCAAAAACCTGCAACTGCTGGACATTTCCAATGCCTCCATCAGCATGTATGCAGGCAAGAACGGGACTTATCCAAACCGTTTTTATGTATATCCTGCCAATTGCATTCCGGCATATGCCTTCTGCAAGCAAATGGACGACAGTACATTTGTAGGTAAGGAGACGCTGACCAGGATTATCCTTTCCGACAAGACCAAGAACATCGAAGATGCTGCCTTTAAGGGATGCAAAAATCTCAAGATATGCCAGATACGGAAGAAAACGGCTCCCAATCTGTTGTCCGAAGCATTGGCCGATAGCGTTACAGCCATATTTGTTCCATTGGGATGCAGTGACTCCTATCGTACCAAAAAGAAATGGGAGACCTTTGCATTCATTGAAGGAGAACCACTGACAGTAAATGTGCAGATTGGTAAAATGGGCAGCCTTGCCAGCGAACTGTTAAGAGCCGGATTTCAGCCCAAAGACGTTAACTTTCTGACCGTTGAAGGAAAAATGGACGAAGCCGACTTCACATTGATACGCGACTATATGCCCAATCTGGTTTCCATCGACATGACCAACAGTAATGCCACTGCAATTCCCGACTATACTTTCACCCAAAAGAAGTATCTGCTGAACGTACGGCTCCCGCAAGAACTTAGAAGCATCGGACAGCGTGCATTCAGTGGCTGCGGCCGTTTGTGCGGCACGCTGGTGCTTCCTGCCAGTGTAACCGCCATTGAGTACGGAGCATTTATGGGATGCGACAACCTGCGCTATGTGCTTGCCACGGGGAATAAGATTACCACGCTAGGCGACAACCTTTTCGGCGAAAGCCAAGGCAAAATTATATATAAGGAGAAACAATAACTCAGACTATTCCCCGCCTTAATAAGAACAAAGAGACTCTTTTAATAGCAAAGAAGGTGTGTCAGAATGATAGCTAAAAATCATTCTAACACACCTTCTTTTTTCAATATCGCACAAGCCTTTATTAAACAAAAAAGATATGAAAGAAGAATCGTTCCATCATGGCAGAAATATCGTTCCACCGTGGTGAAAAAATCGTTCCACCATGGTGGAACGATTTTTTCCTCATGATGGAACGATTTAAAATATGCTTATTTAGTCCTTAGCTTCCGTTATCACTTTGTTGCGTACATACGTGCACGCAACTCCTTGATGTGGTCTGAAGTGATGTATTCGTCATACTCCATCATCTTGTCGATAATACCGTTCGGAGTCAATTCGATGATACGGTTGGCAACCGTCTGAATGAACTCGTGGTCGTGGGATGAGAAAAGGATATTTCCTTTATAGGTCTTTAGATTATTGTTGAATGCCTGGATAGACTCCAAGTCGAGGTGATTGGTAGGTGTATCCAGAATCAAGCAATTGGCATTGCGCAGCTGCATACGTGCAATCATGCAACGCATCTTCTCACCTCCCGACAATACGCTTGCTTTCTTCAGCACCTCCTCGCCGGAGAACAGCATACGTCCCAGGAAGCTCTTCATATAGACTTCATTGCCTTCACCGAACTGGCTCAACCAGTCCACCAGATTCAGGTCTGTATTAAAGAATGCAGTATTGTCCAGCGGCAGGTAAGCGGTGGTGATAGTCACACCCCAGTTGAAAGTACCTGCATCCGGTTTCATATTCTCGTTGATAATCTCGAACAGGGCGGTCATGGCACGGGTCGTGCGAAAGGAATACAATCTTGTCTCCCTTCTCTACGTTGAAGTTGACGTCGCGGAACAGCACCGTACCATCTTCCAGCGTTTTCGTCAAACCGGAAACTTCCAGAATCTGATTACCCGGTTCGCGTTCGGGCGTAAAGATGATGCCCGGATACTTACGTGATGACGGCTTGATTTCTTCTACATTCAGTTTCTCCAACATCTTCTTGCGGCTGGTAGTCTGCTTGCTCTTTGCCACATTGGCACTGAATCGGCGGATAAACTCTTCCAGCTCTTTCTTCTTCTCCTCGGCCTTTGCCTTCTGGTTCTGCTGCTGACGGAGCGCCAGCTGGCTGGACTCGTACCAGAAGCTATAGTTACCGGCAAAGAGGTTAATCTTTCCGTAGTCGATGTCCACCGTATGCGTACAAACGGAGTCGAGGAAGTGACGGTCGTGGCTTACCACCAGCACCGTATGCTCAAAGTTGGAGAGGTACTCTTCCAGCCAAGTCACGGTCTCCATATCCAAGTCATTGGTAGGCTCGTCCAGCAGCAAGTTATCAGGATTTCCATAGAGAGCTTGCGCCAGCATGACACGCACCTTTTCTTTGTTGTTCAACTCACCCATCAACAGATAATGCTTGTCTTCCTTGATACCCAAACCACTCAACAAGGCGGCAGCATCGCTTTCGGCATTCCAGCCGTCCAACTCGGCAAATTTCTCTTCCAATTCGGAAACCTTCAGCCCATCCTCGTCTGTGAAATCCTCTTTGGCATACAGCACTTCACGCTGCTTCATGATATCCCACAACACCGTGTGTCCCATCATCACCGTGTCCATCACCGTAAAAGCATCCCACTTAAAGTGGTCCTGGCTCAAAACGGAAAGACGCTCTCCCGGAGCCAGCATGATGGAGCCCGTCGTAGGGTCCAGCTCCCCGGAAATCGTTTTCAGGAAAGTAGATTTTCCGGCGCCGTTGGCACCGATGATACCATAACAGTTACCACTTGTAAACTTCAGGTTTACGTCATTGAACAACACTCTTTTACCAAACTGTACTGAGACATTAGAGACTGTAATCATCTTTATATTTACGATTTATTTATTTACAATTTACTATTTAATACCTATTAGTCTGCGAATTGCGAGTGCAAAGATAGTTATTTTTCCATGAATAGACACAGAGAAGCGCTGTCAATCTGACATAAAAGTATTACCTTTGCAGCGTTTTCGGCAAAAATATCCGTTTTGGCAAAGTTTTTGCTGGAGCACTAATATCGTATTAACTTAAACCCTTAACAGCAATGAAAGCTAAATCATTTTACAAGAATAATAAGCATAACAATATGAATCGAAAGAAAAAAAACAACCAGGAAGAGGAGCTGAAAACTCAAGCTACTCCTAACGAATGTGACGAAGAAACTGTCGGACAAGAAACTTCACAAGAAAACGAAGCTCCCCTGACAGAAGAAGAAAAGCTCGCCCAGGAACTGGAAAAGGCCAATGAACAGATTGAAGAGCAGAAGGACAAATACCTGCGCTTGTCTGCCGAGTTTGACAATTACCGCAAACGTACCATGAAGGAGAAAGCAGAACTCATCCTGAACGGTGGTGAAAAGAGTATCAGCAGTATCCTACCCATTGTGGATGACTTTGAACGCGCCCTCAAAAACATGGAGACAGCCACCGACGTAGCTGCCGTAAAAGAAGGCGTTGAACTTATCTACAACAAATTCATGTCTGTATTGGGACAAAACGGCGTTAAGGTAATAGAGACAAAGGAACAACCGCTCGATACAGACTATCACGAAGCCATCGCCGTGATTCCGGCACCCAATGAAGCATTGAAAGGCAAAATTCTGGACTGTGTACAAACCGGTTACATCCTAAACGACAAAGTGATCCGTCATGCCAAAGTGGTAGTCGGAGAATAACATAAAACTGTATGGAAAAAAGAGATTACTACGAAGTATTGGAAGTCGAAAAGACAGCAACGGTAGAAGAAATAAAGAAAGCCTATCGCAAGAAAGCCATCCAATATCATCCGGACAAGAATCCGGGCGACAAAACAGCCGAAGAGAAATTCAAGGAAGCGGCAGAGGCATACGACGTACTAAGCAATCCGGACAAGCGTGCCCGCTACGATCAGTTCGGTCATGCCGGACTGGGTGGTGCCGCCGGTAATGGTGGTCCGTTCGGCGGCTTCAGTGGAGGCATGTCCATGGACGACATCTTCTCCATGTTCGGTGACATCTTTGGCGGACACAGTGGAGGAGGTTTCGGCGGTTTTGGAGGTTTCGGCGGAGGCGGTGGAGCACAACAACAACGCCGTTACCGTGGTTCGGACCTGCGTGTCAAGGTGAAACTGAACCTCAAGGAAATCTCTACCGGCGTGGAAAAGAAATTCAAACTGAAGAAATACGTGCCTTGTACCCACTGTCATGGTACGGGAGCCGAAGGTGACGGTGGTTCAGAGACCTGCCCGACTTGTAACGGCAGCGGCACGGTAATCCGTAACCAGCAAACCATACTCGGCACCATGCAGACAAGAACCACCTGCCCGACGTGTGGCGGTGAGGGCAAAATCATCAAGAACAAGTGTAAGGAGTGTGCCGGTGAAGGCATTGTATACGGTGAAGAAGTAGTAACCGTAAAAATTCCGAAAGGCGTTGCAGAAGGTATGCAACTCTCTATGGGAGGAAAAGGAAACGCAGGCAAGCACAACGGCGTGCCGGGAGACTTGCTGATTCTTGTAGAGGAAGAACAAGACCCGAACTTGATACGCGATGAAAACGACTTGATTTACAATCTGCTCCTCAGCTTCCCGACAGCAGCCTTGGGTGGTGCGGTAGAAATTCCCACGATTGATGGAAAGGTGAAAGTAAAAATTGACTCAGGTACGCAACCGGGAAAAGTGCTCCGCCTGCGCGGCAAAGGTTTACCCAACGTGAACGGATACGGCACGGGAGATTTGCTGGTAAATGTCAGCGTATACGTACCCGAAACGCTGAACAAGGATGAGAAGAAGGCGCTGGAGGAGATGGAAGAATCGGATAACTTCAAGCCAAATACTTCGATTAAGGAGAAAATATTCAAGAAGTTCAAGAGTCTGTTCGACTGATAAAAAAATAGAGATAATAAAGAAGGCCTCCCAATATGCACTAAAATATCGGGAGGCTTTCCTATTATCTGATTACTGGATTAACAAATAATTCATCCATATACACCGGCGTATCTGCCTCAAAAGCAACTTTGAGATAGCGGGTATTGACATCTATACCTTCAAACAAGACTCCGTCAATCCAGGCATCATGCTTGGCATTCTGGAAGGAAGGAGTGTCTTTAATAGATAATAAACGATACGAGTCTCCATCTAGTGAAGCATATAAATAGACTTTCGAGGGCAGTCTAATACCTCCCGGCCTATAATTTAACATACGCAGTAAAACGTCATGGAGCTCCATTTCCTTTTGCAAATCAACCTGCAGCTCATGATATCCCTTATTAAAGATTATCCAACAACTGTCTCCGGTGTTTTCCTCAGCAATCAAGCCATCCAATAATGCCGATGGAGTCTTTTCGTCCCTTATCATCTCAGGTGTCGCACCATTAGCCAATTTATCAAGGAAAGAAGCTTCAAGCAATTTCCAATATCTCGTACCCCGCTTCCAATCCATATAGTTCTGAAAAGTACAATTGGACCAAATAGGTTGTCCTAACTGAAAAGATGACATCGGATTCTCAATGATGCCACAAAACATGAAAGAAACAATATTCTCCACTCCCGCTGCCGATGCTGCTGCTTGCTGAGAAAGTAAGCGTGAATAGGCAGCCGGAATCAAAGCAGAAGTGCGGTCGTTAAGCTCATCTTCCCACGTAAACGTTTCACAGTTCGCCCATAAGGCAATATTCAGTTTATCATGAATAGTCCGCAGCTTTTGCCAGTTTTCCTTCAAGCGGACCAAAGGAAACTTTTCCCTCACACATCCCACTTCATCTTGATAGGTTATGACATCTACCTTTAGCCTAGACAACCGCCTTTCATATTCCGGATCATCAAAATCAGAATCGACCATGCCATAAGGAGAAATCAGAATTTTCTTATTCGGAGTCAATCTACGCGCCTGCTCTGCCAAAGCATTGACCGCATTCACAGCATGCTCAGAAAGTATAGGACACAAGCAATCCTCAACCGGTAAATACCATCCATAAAGCGCTTTATGTGTCCTATATATGGACGCCAACTCCTTCATCATATCCAATTGCCTTTGCTGAATCACCGGATCGCGTAAATTATCATCCTGGTCTTTAGCCCAGCCAATACTCATAAAAACCTTCATGCCTAGTCGAGCTGCCGCATCCATAATGGCATCCACCGGGCTTTTTCTATTCTCAGAATACGCCCACGGCATTAGTTTTGAAGGATAATAGGCTTCCCCTTCATTAGCTACTGCCATAAAAACTAAATATTCCATCCCCATATCTGATAATTCCTTCACCTTCTGTTCCCACATTCCAGGGTCAGTATTGTCAAAATATTGCAGATTGGTATATTTATTACGTACATCCTGATAAGCTAGATTTATCCATGTACCGGTAATTGGCTTTACTTCGGAAACAATCTTGTCTTTACCTTCTTTTTTTTGTTCGTTCAAATAGTCCAAGTATCCGTTAAACAAATCAATTGTCTCTTTTTCACCTATACAGACAGACATTTCCGGATCATTAAATACACCAGGAAACTGATAACACAAAATAGTCTCAAAATTCTCAAATTGATTTAAGTCTTGAATGATTCCATCTATAGGCCGAGGATATAATGAATTATCCTGGTTGAATAAAAAAGCCTCCAAATCAAACCATAAATGAGCTTTCGCTTCATCACATACTTTTTGTAATAAATTTGCAGCTTCAAGTCCTTTTAAATCTTCTTTAGGCATTCTAGCAAATCCAAATGGACATAATATATCCAGATGCTTCAATAAGTCCGGATAAGTATCCATTCCATTAGGAATATCAAAACTATTGGTAGCCAGCATCATAGGTTTCCCTGGTGCAAAAGTATTACAGTAGGCCTTAAACTCTTTAAAGAAGGTTACAATATCCTCCTTCCTCTTCTTTCTCATCAACGGACTCTTTTCCCAATTATCTAGCCCTCCTCCACTCTCTTCCGAAATATAAAACCCATAAAAGGACTCGTGATGTCCATACTTTTCCCAAAGCTCTTTAGCCACTCGTTTATGCCATTCTAGAGATTCAGTAGTAAAATCAAACCAAGCAAACATGCCAATTCCTAGAAATACATTCATATTTCTCCTATCTGCCTCTGTCAATATAGCCTCAATAGGATCATCAGCCTTGATATCCATCCGTCCCGGATACAGATTTGAAGGATAAAAGGCTTTACCAGTATAATTTGTGACATTTACAGAATGTTTGCCTGCATATTCTTCATTGCGAAAAACCTCCTGAATAACGATAATATTCATATTCAACTTATCCATGGCTCTCACCATCTCGCCCCAATGGCTATCCGTCATTTCCTGAAGTTTTTTGTTCCAATATTTTCCCTCAGTCTCACTCCAGTGATAGATGCCAGTCCAAGCACCAGAAAGTCTCTGAGTAGAACGAATATCGGACTTACAAATTTCAATATCCTTAACTTTCCTATATAGCTTATTTTGACTTTTAACCTTAAAGATTACTCGATTTTGGCCTATCCTCTTTTCTGTATCTACAATAGAACAAACAGTCTTTGACTGACCGGGCAAAAGTTTGAAAGTAGAACGACATATCAGATGTTCATCATCTTCTTTATTCCAATACAATGAAACAATATACATTTGCTCTTGACTGCTCTTATTTACAACTCCTCCACGAATATCAAGATCAACTTGATTCGTTACAATAGCAGGAGGTATCAATGTCAGATGAATCTCATTATCTGCATATAAAGAAATAGGTATAAGCCAGAAAAAGAGCAAAAAACATATAGTTACGAAAATACACATTGCATTCTTATTATATAATAAACAAGGTTAGAATTTTATTTTTTCAATATACGACTCAATTTTCTTATCAATTTAAAGTTATAATCCCTATAACCAACATTCCATGGAGCAATTTCTTCCGTTTCTTCATACTTATTAAGTATCTCTGTTGCCTTTTTCTTTTCATTATTATAAACCAATATACACCACTGAGCTATTTCATTATGTACATGTTTAACTTTCCATTCATTCACAAGACTATCTGCCATGTCAACTTTTCCTAAGTTACGCAATGCCAGCACAACCAAAAGGTTATTTGAGTCAAAATAAGCTTCAGACATATTGCTACTTGCAATTTGAGAGAACAATTTATCTGCTTGCATACTTTGCCCTTGTTCTACATACGCAATAGCTGCCATATAGTCTTCCAAGCGAGTATCTATCAACTCCTCATCAGGCTTTCCTACCCCGTTCTCCGGCCATTCTTGTGTTTTCTCTATCATTGTTAACATTTTGGCATACCTACCATCTTCCCATTCTTTCATAGCTTGATACAGACAAGCCCTGCGATAAATATCACGTCCAATATACGATCCCTCATAAGGAAGTACCTGTAACTTCTTCAGACAATTGAGACTAGCCATATACTGTCCACTCTCACAAAGAGCCATTGCATATTTTAATCCAATATAATAGTTATCTGGATATCTCTTATAAGCATTCCTTCCCACTTTTACAGCCTCTGCCCATTGCTCATGATCAACATAATAATTTAATAAATAGTACTGTGTTCTCCATGATTGATCAAGTTTTTGAGCCATGAGCAAATCGGGCAAACCAGACTTATCCTTTCGCAACTCAGCACGACTTAAATAAAAAGCAGCATAATCAGGAACATCTTTGCAACTATTCAATAAATTTAAAGCACAACATGTATTGCCAACACTCCATTGAATCAGCCCACGATAATAACTTATTTTCCAATTATCAGACAAACCTGCTGCCCATTCCAAAACTTTCAATGTATGGGCACGAAAAGGAAACACCATTTTAGGAGACTTCTTATTAGCCTCATCCAAAAATACCATTGCCCCCTTTTCATCCCCTTTCAAATGATATATATAGGCCTTCTGATACAAAGCTATTGGATAAGTATCTACAAATGATAGAAGTGTAATAGCTTCATCCAGACAGCCAATAGACTCATACCATACAGCCATTTCCATATAAGTCTCGAAAGAGAGCTCATTACAAATAAGAGAACTGAATTCTTCAGCAGTCGAGGCTTCCAATAAATACTCTTCAAATCGAACCCAATGTAGCAATGGCAACTGTTCTGTCATTTTTTCTATTTCACTCAACGCTTTTTCCGCATGATTACTTTTTCTGTAAAGGACAATCAGCAACTGCTTCGCATATAAGTTCATTTGATTATACTCCAAACTTTTTAATGCATATTGCTCAGCTTTTTCCCAATTTTCCTCTCTCATATAAAGTTCACCCAACTGCTCATAAGCAGCCGTACGAAAACCTGGAGAAAATGTTGCCACGGAAAAGCCATCTTTGGCATCTGCCAGATTTCCCATAGCACGACTACATAATCCATACAAATAGTTGGCCTCTCCATGATAAGTATCTAAACTCAACACTCGTTTTACCAATTCACAAGCATCAAGATACATCCCTTTCTTATAATACAATGAAGATAAGCTTACCAATGCCGGAATAAAATATACATCTTTCTCTAGAGCTGCTTTCAAATATTTTTCCGCATTTCCATACATTTTCTGATTTAGCCAGTCTTTACCCTGCATATAAAGCCCATATGTAGAATTCCAGTCA
>SCPO01000325.1_pt1 | contig 16244 bp, 21 predicted proteins | sample 6106821 | NCBI WGS metagenome assembly SCPO01 (sample SAMN10720448, study PRJNA508395) | human gut metagenome | isolation source: Participant 2 stool, 0 month | host: Homo sapiens | collected 2017 | reverse complement strand
CGGAATACTTAAAATGCGCGCTGGATCATCTCCTGCAGAATCTACAGGCAGACCTGTTCCTTCATAGTCCGGTCATTGGTGCACAGACAGAGAAGAACCGGATCTGTGCATTGAACTGCGTGGATGATGAGGGATGTTTGAGATCAGGGCGAAGGCATTTGTGGATGCATCGGGGGATGCAAACCTGGCACGCCTGGCCGGAGCAAAGGTTATGTGGGGATGCGCAAGGACGGGTTCAGGCAGCCTCCCTTCCGTTTCGGCTGAGCGGTGTTGACATCACAAAAGATATATGTCGCCTGCGGCTGTGAAGTGTGCAGTGGAACAGGCCAGAAATGCCGGTATGGAACATCTTCCAAGGGAGAGTGGATTCCTGCTGACGCTGGAGGGGTCCCAGGTGGTCTGTGCCCTGATCCCAAGTGTGATGCCGGAAGGCTTGTCTGCCCGGGAGCTTACCAGAATGGAACAGGAGCTGAGAGAGCAGGCCGTGAGTTATGCAGCGGCCTTGAAGCGTTATATGCCCGGCATGGAACACAGCGAGCTGGTCATGATCGGCCCTTCCATTGGACTCAGGGAGACCAGAAAGCTGGTGGGCCGGACACAGCTGACCGGTGAGGATGTGCTTTCCGGACGCAGACGGGCCGACGGGATTGCCCGGGGCGGCTGGAAACCGGAGATCCACAGGAGCATGACGAAGATGGCCACCTATCTGGCGGTAAAAGAGGGCAGCTGGTTTGATATTCCCATGGGAGCATTACAGTCAGAAACACTGGAAAATCTGTACGGAGCTGGAAGAATGATCTGGGCAGATGATACCGCCTTTGCGGCAGTAAGAGTTATGGGGACCTGCTTTGCCACCGGGCATGCGGCCGGAGTGGCTGCGGCACTGCAGGCAGATCTGGGTCAGATACCCTGTGTGGAGAAGGTACGGGCGGAACTGCAAAAACAGGGGACTGGTGTAAATAGTATTGGAATATGACAGTACAAAGAGGACTCGAGATTATGAAACGCAATGCAGGTTATTTATTTCTGTTGATCACATTTTTTTGCTGGGGCAGCATTTATATTGTAAGTAAGTATGCCCTGGCGGTTATGGGACCGGTGACGGTCGGAATGTGCCGGTACGCGGTATCGGTATTATGCCTTTATGGACTTCTGAAGCTGAAAGGCGGAGCGAAGAAGATTCAGCCGGAACACTGGAAGTATCTGCTGATCCTGGGCGGCCTGGGATATTTTGTTTCTATCATATTGCAGCTTGGCGGAACGGCCCTGTTATCCGGTTCCCTGGCATCCCTGATCAACTCCTTAAACCCGGTGGTTATTTCCATTATGGCGGCTCTGTTTTTAAAGGAGCAGATCACCTGGAAAAATGTAGTCAGCATCGTGGTATCCCTGATCGGTGTTTACATCATTCTGGGAAAGGGCAGCATGGAGATCAACATGATGGGCGTTCTGTGTTCCATTGGATCCGTGATTCTGTGGTCTGCCGCTTCAGTATCTATCCGCAAGATTTCCGGCTACTATGATCCGGTACAGACGGCACTTTACGGCATGGTCATCGCTCTGGTGTTCAATGTTCCGGCGGCCGTGATCGAGAATGTGTTTGTGACGAGAAGCCATCCGACGGCTGTGGCCATCGGCGCATGCCTGTTTGTGGCAGTATTTGGTACGGCGGTGGCACACACTTGCTGGAATAAGGCCCTGCAGCTGTTAAATGCCAGTACCTGTTCTATGTTCTATCCTTTGCAGCCGCTGGTATCTGCGGTGATGGGTGTACTGCTTCTGCATGAGGTCATCACGCCGTCCTTTGTGGTAGGCGCAGTGCTGATCTGCGCCGGTGTGGTTGTGACATTTCTGCCAACGAAGGCGAAAGAATGACCGATTTTCATACAGTTTCGAAAGCCTTTGCGCAACGCGTGAACAGCAACAAAACGATTGCGAAAATGGGGAACTGCTGATATAATTGCATATAGAAAATCAGTAATTGCGTGGCGGAGGTGCTGGCGGTTACAGAAGCATGGTTCCGGGCCTTCGTGGGAGCAAAGCAGCTTCCTAAAGTGCCCGGAATTGTGTTACAGTTTGGAGGAATTTATGGAAACAACGCAGACAAAGCAGCCCGGCTGTAATATTTTCCTGATTGGCTTTATGGGAGCGGGAAAGAGCACCATTGCGGCAGAACTGGAAACGGCAGCTTCAACTGGAATTGATTGAGATGGACCAGCTGATTGAAGAGCAGCAGGGCATGCCGATCACGGAGATTTTCGCAAAGTATGGCGAGGATCATTTCCGGAAACTGGAAACAGATATGCTGGTCAGCTTTCAGGACAAAACCAACACCGTAGTTTCCTGCGGCGGCGGCATTGTGGTGCGGCCGGAGAATCAGACATATGAAACGTAGTGGAAAGGTAGTGCTTCTGACGGCATCCCCGGAAACCGTTTACGAGCGGGTGAAAGACAGCAGCAACCGCCCGGTTTTAAATGGCCATATGAATGTGGAATATATTGCCGGACTGCAGGAAAAGCGCCGGGAACTCTATGAGGCGGCTGCAGATATCGTGGTAGCCACCGATGGCAAGAAACCGGAGGAAATCTGCCGGGAGATTGCAGCGCGGATTTTGTAAGGACAGAGCGTTCCGTTGCTGTTTGCGCAACGCGTGAACAGTAACGAGAAAATCACTCAGAAAAGGGGGATTTGATCATGGGTTTATTTGGAAGAAAAAAACAGAACACAGAAAATATGCCTGAGACTGTGGAAAAGGCAGTCGCAGAGGTATCGGCTGAAAGTACCAATCCGGGAGATATGAGCCTGGGCGGTGACCGCATGGTGTGCCGTCACCAGCTGGACCATGCGTTATCCGGAGATGGACAGGGCGTGGTCATGAAGTTTTATATTGAAAACTTCAAACGAATGAACGAGCTGTTCGGTTTTTCTTATTGTGAGGAACTGTTAAAAGCAATTCTGGAGTATCTGAGAGAAGAGACCGGCTGTACCGTGTACCGCTATGTGGGCGTGGAATTTATCGCCATCTTAAGAAGCCGTACCCAGGGACAGGCCGTGCGTCTGGCGGAGGAGATTCTGGACCGCTTCTCCCAGAGCTGGAAGATTGATGGAACCGACTGTATGTGTTCCTGTCAGATCGGTCTGTGCTCCTATCCGGGATATGCGTCCAGTGCGGACGAAATCTTAAAATATCTGGATCTGGCAGTCAGCAAGGCAGCGGAGACCGGCATCAACCAGTATGCGATTTACGATTCCAAGCTGCATGCCATGTATCTGCGCAAGCAGGCTCTTGCCAAGTATATCAGTACGGCTCTGGAGAATCATGAGCTGGAGATCCGCTTCCGTCCTACATACAACACGCAGGAAAACCGCTTTGTCCGCGCAGAGTATTACATGCGGATGTTTGTAAAAGATATCGGCATGGTTGGCAGCGCAGAGTTCGTTCCAATCGCGGAGGATACCGGACAGATCAGCAGCGTGGAGTATTACGCGCTGGAGCAGGTAGCCCGGGAAATCGCAGAGCTGGAGAAGCAGGGCATCGCGTACGAGTCCATTGCCGTTCCGGTCTCTCCGGTGCTGCTCATTCAGGAGAATTTCGTGGATACGGTTCAGAGCATGATTGAGAAATACCAGATCCCGTCCGGCAAGCTGGCCGTGGAGATTGATGAATATGCTCTTACCACCACACCGGTTATCATTGAGATTGTGATGCAGCAGTTAAAGGATCTGGGTGTGGAGCTGATCTTAAACAACTTTGGTTCCGGCTATTCTGGAATCAGCAAGATTCTGGAGCTCCCGGTGGATACGCTGAAATTTGAGCGCATGTTCATGTGGCAGCTGGAAACCAACCAGAAGTCCGAACCGATTGTAGAGTGCCTGATCAAGGCAGCAGACAAGCTGGGCAAGCGCCTCATTGCAGAAGGTGTGGAGACTCAGCGTCAGTTAGATATTCTGGCAAAGTTTGGCTGCGAGTACCAGCAGGGCTACTATTATGCACCGACTATTCCGAAGGAGCTTCTGGCTGATGTCCTGGGAAAGTCCATGGATGAGACCAGAACAGTGCTGGATCAGGAACGGGAGAAGCTGAAACGGTAATAAAAGCTGCGCATAGAAAAAGCACGTCCCTTACGCATTTGCGGGGCGTGCTTTTTGTTTCACAGGAAAGATTACCGGCATATAAACCAGAAAATATTATATCCATCCTTACAGTCCACACCATAGGGCATATCGTGTGCTTTTAAAATGGTGCTGACGATGGAAAGTCCGATGCCGGTGCCGAGGCGGCGGCCGCTCTGGTGCTAGCTGCGCTGGTAACGTTCCCAGATGATGGCGCGGTCTTCCTCCGGGATGGGGGCACCGGGGTTTGCGACTTCCACGAGACAGTTATTTTCTTTCGGTATCAGCCGGATGAAGATTTCCTGGTTTTCCGGTGAGTGATTGATGGCATTGTTTAAGAGGTTTCGCATGACCTGACTCATTTTCAGGAATCCACCTCAAAATTCAGCGGAGCGTCCGGCGCTTCCAGTGTCAGTGTGATGCCATGTTCCGCGGCAGCCTGATGACAGCGGGTCAGTTCCGCGTTTACGATATCCCGCAGATCATACCAGTCTTTTTTCAGCTTGCTGTATCCGGCTGAAAACTGGGAGTAGTCCAGGATATCATTGACCATCTCGCTCATGCGGTTGGACTCACTGATGATGAGGTTTAAGTTTTCATTGCGCATTTCCTCATCCTTCCAGGTGATGTCCCGCACCATCTCCGCATAGCCGGTGATGAGGGCTAACGGGGAGCGTAGCTCATGGGAGACGTTGGCAATGACCTCCCGGCGCAGAACATCCAGCCGCTGTAAGGCCAGCCGCAGCTTCCCGACGGATTGGGACAGCTGTCCGAGCTCATCCTGGCGTTCCAGATCCGGGCCGATCGAAAGTCATTTTCGGTCAGCTTGTCCACTGCCCTTTTGATCTGAAAGATGGGGCGGGAAAACTGTCTGGAGAGGACTGCGGCCAGTACCGATGCGATGCCGGTCAGAAGAATGCTCAGAATGATGAGCTGGGAACGGTTCAGGTTTAAAACGGTCCGGGTCATCAGGGCGTTGCGCAGGATCAGGTAGTTATGCTCTCCGTTGCAGGTGACCGGGAAACCAAGCTCGTAGCCGATGATCTTTCCGTGCATCCGCTCAATGTGCCGGTAGGGGCGGCCTGCCAGCAGCTCCCTGAAATCAGGCTTCTGGCGGGTCATCTCCGGATCGTCGAGTTTGCGCTCCCATTCCTGCGGCTGCACCAGGTGTCCAGAGGAGTACATTTTGATGAGGGTGCCGTCCTCAGAGACCAGGAGCAGCTCTCCGCCGATGTGGCTGATAAAGGATAAGAGCTTTTCATCCTCTCCGATATCGCGGGTGCGCAAATCCTCCATGACCGGGGAAAGCCGGTCCAGAGCTTCATTAACGGCGGCATTCGCGTAATTCTGTTCAAACAGAAAAATCTGCACCACCCACATAAAGCCGATCCCGAACATGACCGGGATCATCATAAAGGCCCAGAGCCGGAAAACCATCCGGTTTTTCAGGGCAGAAAGTCTAATTTTCATCTGTTTTTTCAAATTTATACCCCACTCCCCATACAGTCTGGATCAGCTTCCGGTAAGGTCCGATGTGTTCCCGCAGAGACTTGATGTGCGTGTCCACGGTGCGGGCATCACCGCAGTACCGGTATCCCCACACAGTTTCCAGCAGCTTGTCGCGGCTTAGGACGATGTGCTCGTTCTGCGCCAGCTTGTACAGCAGGTCAAATTCCTTGGGTGGCAGAGTGATCTTTTTTTCGTCTAATGTGACGATCCGGGAATCCGGGAAAATGGAAAGGCCGCCGAAGGCCAGTTCATTTGTAACGGGTGCCGGTGTGCGGACCTGGGTGCGGCGCAGCACGGCTCCGATGCGGGCCATCAGCTCTTTGGGACTGAATGGCTTTGCAACATAGTCATCGACACCGAGCCGGAATCCGTTTAACTTATCATATTCTTCATTTCGAGCGGTCAGCATGATGACCGGTACCTGGCTGAAGCCGCGGATCGCTTCGAGGGTTTCAAAGCCGTCCGGCCCCGGCATCATGACATCCAAAAGCACCAGGTCAAAGGCACTTTGCTTTAAAGCAGTAACCGCGGCAGCTCCGTCTCCGGCCTCCGTGCATTCGAAGCCTTCCAGCTCTGCGTAGGTGCGCACCAGGCGGCGCAGGTGCGGATCATCATCGGTGATGAGAATGTGCGGCATGGATCTTTCTCCCTTCTACGTTCTTCTGGGATTATAACATCTTTTCCCGGCTTCTGAAACTTCCCTCACAGAATTATGCGGATTTTTCACACTTTTCTCACATTTCCTATTTAAGCTTTGTAGCATGTCAGAATATGTGCGGAAAGGAGTGCCTTATGAACCAGAAATCTTCAGCAAGACCACCGGATCACGGAATATTAAAAAAGGAGCTGTTTGGGTATGCGGGCATCTGTCTGGTCCTGCTTTTGCTATTGGGGACCGGAGAAAGACTGTTTGATACCTTTCCGATGCAGGGTGTGCTCAGCGCGTTGAGTTATCTGGTCGTGGGAGGCCTTGGCATGTCAGCCGGGATGTTCCGGTTCCGGCCTGAGACAGAGCGGTCCGAGTTTTTAAGACCTTTACGCTGCTGTATCATCCCGGAGTCTGGATTCTGGCGGCAGCCTCCTTTCTGGAGAAAGCAGGAATCGCTGTGGTGCACGTCACAGAAAACCTGCATCTGGTTTATATTGCCGGATGGACCTTTCTGGTGGCAGGCATGATCGTGCTGGTGGTGATCCTGCGGGGCAGCCGCATGTAACGTAACAGGAAATATAGAAGGTGAAGGAGTGTAAGATGGATAAGAAGAAAAAAATCATGGCAGGAGCAGGCGCGGCAGTGATCATTCTTGCAGGCGCAGCATTTTTCCTTACAGGGAAGGGCGCAAAAGGCGGTCAGGGAGGCCCCGGAGGCATGGGAGGTCCCGATGGAATGATGCAGGAATCCACGGTAACGGTGGTGAATGCGGCAAATCCGACTACGGGAGATGTTTCCGTAACCTCCAGCCTGACCGGTACGGTTGAGGCAGCCGATGTGGTGTATGTGTACGCCAAGGCCGGCGGCGATGTGACTGCCGTGAATGTCAAGGCCGGTGACATGGTCAGCCAGGGACAGGTGCTGATGGAGATCAACACCGAGCAGGTAGAATCCGCAAGGAACAACATGGATTCCGCCCAGGTCAATCTGTCCCAGGCCCAGAGCAACTTGAGCAGAATGCAGATCCTTTATGACAGCGGTGATCTGTCTGACCAGGAGTATGAGCAGTATCAGAACAGTCTGAAATCCGCGCAGCTCCAGTATGAATCCGCGAAGCTTCAGTACGATAAGCAGGTGGAGTACAGCACCATCACCGCACCAATCGCAGGCCGCGTGGAGAGCGTGGATGTGGATGTATATGACCGTGTCAACCAGTCTGCCCAGCTCTGTGTCATTGCGGGCGAAGGTCAGAACAGTATCACCTTTTATGCGACCCAGCGTATGGTACAGAATTTAAAGACCGGAGATGAGCTGGAGATTTCAAAAACGGAAATACTTATACCGGAAACATCACCGAGATCAGCAACATGGTCGATGAGAGCAATGGCCTGTTCAAGGTAAAGGGTGATATGGAGAGCAGTGATGAGATCGCGATCGGAAGTACCGTGAAGATCACGCTGGTGACCGAGCGTGCCGAGAACGTGATGCTGGTTCCGGTAGATGCCATCTATTACAGCGGCGGCAAGGGCTATGTCTACTTATATGAAGATGGCAAGGCAAAAATGGCTTCCGTGGAGGTCGGCCTTTATGATTCCGAGAACGCGCAGATCCTTTCCGGCCTGAATGCTGATGATATGATAGTCAGCACCTGGAGCTCCAATCTGTATGAGGGTGCGGATATCCGTCTGAAATCCGATGCTGAGGCAGCCGATGCAGCAGGTGACGGTCAGGGTGCAGGCGGTCAGACCCCGGCAGGTGATGCACAGGGTGCAGGCGGTCAGGCCCCGGCAGGTGATGCACAGGGCGCAGGCGATCAGGCTCCGGCAGATGACGCACAGGACACAGACAGCAAGGCACCGCAGGGCGCGCCTGCAGCTGGCGGCGCACAGAACGGAAACGCAGCACCGAAAGCACAGTAAGGAGGCAGACGTAAATGGGAGTTACTAGATTTGTACTGAAGCGTCCGGTCACCGTGCTGATGGCGCTCTTATGCCTGATCGTGTTCGGTATTTCTTCAGTGTTTAACGCAACACTGGAGCAGATGCCGGATATGGATCAGCCGATGATGATCATTATGGCAAACTATTCCGGCGCCAGCCCGGAGGACATGGATGAGCTGGTAACGCAGCCGATTGAGGATCAGGTCAGCACACTGGAAGGTGTCAAGAGCATGAGCTCTACCACCAGTGAGGGCCGTTCCATGATCATGCTGGAGTATGATTACGACACCGATATGGATGAGGCCTACAGCGACTTAACCAAGAGCTTAAACAGCATCCGTGATCTGCCGGATGATGTAGAGCCGACGGTCATGGAGATGAACAACAACGCGCAGGCCAGCATGATGCTTACCGTTGCGAACCCATCGCAGGAAAATCTCTATGACTATGTAGATCAGAAGATTGTGCCGGAACTGGAAAAGCTCAGCACCGTGGCAGAGGTATCCACGATGGGCGGTTCCTCTGAGTATATCAAAATTGAACTGATGTCCGATATGATGGACCAGTACAACGTGAGCATTAGCGATATCAAGTCCGCCATGTCGGCAGCCAACCTGTCCTATCCGTCCGGAAGCGCAGAGTCCGGCAATCTGGACTTATCCGTGTCTACGTTAACGCAGCATGACACGCTGGATGAGCTGCTGGAAATGCCGATCACGGTATCCGGAAATAAGATCATTTACCTGGAAGATATTGCAGTGGTTTCTTACGCGGAGGAGCAGAAGGGCGGTGTCTCCCGTTATAATGGAGAGGAGACTATCTCCATTTCCCTGACCAAGCAGCAGAGCAGCACTGCGATGGATTTGTCCAAGCAGGTGCAGAAGATCATCAAAAGCCTGCAGAATGATGATGATGATCTGACCATCACCGTAGCCAGGGATGAGGCAGACTCCATCCAGGACTCCTTAAAGGATGTGGCAGAGACCATGGTGATGGCGGTCGTTATTTCCATGATCATCATTTTCCTGTTTTTCGGAGATTTCAAGGCATCTCTGATCGTCGGAAGCTCTATCCCGACCTCCATCCTGATGTCCCTGATCGTTATGACGCGGGCGGGATTTACGCTGAACATCATTACCATGAGCGGTCTGGTCCTCGGTGTCGGCATGATGGTCGATAACTCCATTGTTGTGCTGGAGAGCTGCTTTCGAGCCATGGATAAGCAGCAGGATAAGGGCGCGCTTGGTTACGCGAAGGCGGCCCTGGAGGGAACCAACATTGTGGTGGCTTCCATCTTTGGTTCTACGGTTACCACCTGCGTTGTATTCATTCCGCTGGTATTCTTAAACGGTATGAGCGGCCAGATGTTCGGGGCCACACCATCGTGTTCTGTATGTGTGCCTCCCTGCTTTCCGCGATTGCCATTGTGCCGCTGTGCTATATGATGTATAAGCCGAAGGAGCGTTCCTCTGCGCCGGCGACCCGTCCTCTGACCTTCCTGCAGGACGCTTACCGGAAGATCATGTCGGTCCTTTTAAAACACAAAGCCATCGTCATGCTAGCCTCTGTTGGTATTATCGTGGCAACGGTGTTCCTGGCCAGCGGCATGCAGACGGAGTTAATGACCGCCGATGATACCGGTACCGTTAGCGTTACCATCGAGACCCGCCCGGGCCTGATCACGGAGCAGGCAGACGCGATCCTGGCAGAGGCAGAGTCTATTGTGGCAGCCCATGAGGATGTGGAATCCTACATGCTGCGCTACAACAATGATGAAGGAACCATTACCGCTTATTTAAAGGATGACCGGAAGATGTCTACCGATGAGGTGGTAAGCCAGTGGGAGAATGAGATGGCAGACCTGGAAAACTGTACCATCACCGTAGAGGCTTCCACCTCCATGAGCATGATGGGACGGAGCCGTGGTTATGAAGCTATCTTAAAGGGAACCCAGTACGATGAGCTGCAGGAGGTCAGCAATGAGATTGTAAATGAGCTGATTGCCCGGGATGATGTGAAGAACGTTCACTCCAGTATTGAGAACACCGCACCGGTTGTTGCCGTTAAGGTAGACCCGGTTGCTGCTTCCGCGGAAGGACTGACCGCAGCCCAGATCGGAACCATGGTAAAACAGATGCTAGACGGTGAGGAGGTTACCACCTTAAAGGTGGACGGCCAGGAGATCAGCGTCAAGGCAGAGTATCCGGAGGATCAGTATAAGACCGTGCCGCAGCTGGAGCGCATCATCGTAAAGAAGCCGTCCGGCGGTTATGTGGCGCTGTCCGATGTGGCAGAAATTTATTATAAGGACAGCCCGTCTTCCATCGAGAAGGAGGATAAGTCCTACCAGATCACGATTTCCGCAGATTATGTGGACAGCAGCTCCAGCGCGGCTGTGAAGACAAAGATCGATAATGAGGTTATCAGCCCGAACCTGACCGGGACCATTACCCGCGGCACCAACTCCAGAGACCGTATGATGCAGGAGGAGTTCTCCGGACTGTACAACGCGATTGCGGTGGCAGTATTCCTGATCTTTGTGGTCATGGCTGCGCAGTTCGAGTCCCCGAAGTTCTCTTTCATGGTTATGACCACCATCCCCTTCAGTCTGGTTGGTTCCTTCGGACTTTTAAAGCTGACCGGAGTCAGCATGTCCATGACCTCCATCCTGGGATTCCTGATCCTGGTTGGTACGGTCGTTAACAATGGTATCCTCTATGTGGATACGGTCAATCAGTACCGCATGGAGATGCCGCTTCGGAAAGCTCTGATCGAGGCCGGTGCTACCCGTATGCGTCCGATCATGATGACAAGTTTAACCACTATTCTTTCCATGCTGCCGATGGCGATGGCCTTCGGAAGCAGCGGTTCCACCACACAGGGCCTTGCGGTGGTAAACATCGGAGGACTGAGTGTCGGTGTGCTGGTAGCGCTGTTTATCCTGCCGGTTTATTACGCGCTGATGAATGGCAGGAAGGAATTGAAGGTTCTGGATATTTAATGAGGAGGAGATGAAAAATGATCCGGAAACGTGCAAAACGGCTGGCAGGCGCAGTGCTTGCCGCCGGCGCCATTACGGCAATGCCATTTCAGGCATTTGCCCAGAGAAGCCCGGAATTTGCCTATTCAGCAGAAAAATGGGCGACACTCCGCGATAATAAGCTGGAGTTTGATGAAATTTCAGATCTGGTTCATGAGTACAATCCGACTTTGGTCCAGAACGAGATCAGCTACAAGGATTATCTGACCAAGAACCGGGATGATGTGGCTCAGGATTATTACGACAAGGCCAATGAGATCTATTCGAATATCAGCTACCCGGACTCAGATGATGCCAACTACGGAAGTGGTGTGGCAGCGGCACTGCGCAATGAACAGCAGGCCAAAAGTCTGATGGAGCAGGGAGATGAAAACACCGATGACCAGGCCACCATGCGGATCCAGTACGATCAGGCCGAGGCGAAGCTGGCCAAGCAGGCCCAGGGGCTTATGATTACCTACTGGACCCAGTACTATAACCTGGGCAGCCAGAAGGCCCGCATCGAGCAGGCAAAGCTTTCGTATCAGTCCGAGCAGAACCGCCTGGCAGCAGGGATGTCTACCCAGTCCAAGGTTTTAAGCGCAAAGGAGTCTGTCTCCAATGCGGAGGCAGCCCTGGTGACAGCCGAGAGTAATCTGGCCTCCACAAAGGAGAGTCTGTGCCTGATGTTAGGCTGGGGTTACGGCGCGGATGTGGAGATCGCGGAGCTGGCCGAGCCGGACCAGAGTAAGATCGCGGCCATTGATGTGAATGCGGATATTCAGACGGCTCTGGAGAATAGCTACGCCTACCGCCTGACGAAAAAGCAGCTCACCAACGCCAGAACAGACAGCGTAAAGGAGAAGCTGACCGAGACGGAAAAGAATCAGAGGGAGACCATTTCCAACAGTGTGAAAACCGCTTATGATTCCCTGCTTCTGGCCCAGTCAAATTATGAGCAGGCCCAGTCCGCGCTGGCCCTGGAGGAGGTTTCCATGAAATCCGCCGACGCGAAGCTGGCAGCGGGAACGATTACAAAGAATACTTACGAGAACCAGAAGGCTTCTTATACCACCGCCCAGGTGACTGCCCAGACCCAGAAGCTGTCCCTGTTACAGGCCATGAATGACTATGACTGGGCCGTGAACGGACTAGCGTCTGCGGAGTAAGGAAAGGAGCGCAGTGTGATGAGAAAACAGGCAGACAGGAAAGTTCCGCAGAAGCGTATGTACCTGCGGAGTTTGCGAAAAAAGGCAGAGTATGGTATGGACAAATTTGGTTCAGCCTGTGTCAGGGCAGCACTGGTGCTTTCTCTTGCGGCAGGTGCGCTGGCGCTGCCGTCCGCTGCGTTTCCGGTGATGGCGGAAACTGCTGCGGATGTTTTGAAAGCGTTTCTGGCAATGTGGAGGATCAGTCTGATTCATTGGAAACAGCAGTTCAGACTGATGCATCTGTGACATCTGTGGATTATAACAATCTGGAACAGCTGGTGCAGAATAACCGGAGCTTAAAAAATGCTCTGGACAATTACACCAGCAGCAGGGAAACCTACGAGAACATGCTGAAGACCCTGGAAGACGAGCGGGACTACATGAAGTTCATGCAGGAAAAGTATGAGGATGACGCAGAGGCAAAGGCGACCTACAAAATGAATGCTTCCATGCTGAACATGTCCATTTCCCAGATTACGAAACAGCTGGAAGCCCAGGAATCCAAAACCCAGACCAGCAGCCGCCAGAAAACAATCGACAGCTATGTGCTGACGGCCCAGAGCCTGATGCGAACCTATAATCAGATGAATACCAAGGCCCAGGCCGAGGAGAAAACTATCAGGCGGCCCAGAGCAGCTATCAGGCAGTCCTGAAAAGCAGAGCGCGGGCATGGCCACGGCAGCTGATGTGATGACGGCTTCTGACACCATGCAGAGCGCAAAAAACCGGTATGAATCCTACCGGCAGCAGGCATCCAACGCCCGCTTCAATCTGCTCTCAGCCCTGGGGCTGGACACCAGTGCGGATATCGCAATCGGAAGCGTGCCGCTTCCAGATCTTTCTGCCATCGATGTGGTGGATTTCAATACGGATGTGGAGCAGGCTGTCGGCAACAGCTCCAGCGTGCAGAATGCCCGCCATCAGAGCGCGGGAACCGCAACGGAGATTTCGGTGAAATCCGATCAGGAAAGTCAGGCAGAGGGAACGGTGCGTTCCCGGATGCAGAGCCTCTATGAACAGTTAAAGGCTGCAAAGCTTCAGTATGAGGGAGCTGAGGCTGCTTACCAGAGTGCATCCATTACCTATGCTTCCCTGCAGAAAAAGCAGCAGGCCGGTATGCTGAGCCAGAGTGATTACCTGCAGGGTGTGGCGGATTACTACAGTGCGCTGGATGCGAAAGAAACCGCAGTGGTCAATCTGAATCAGGCGTGGGAAACATATAACTGGACCGTAAAAGGCGTGTCCTAGGATGCGATAGCAAGAAATCGAAGGAAAAATTGGATATTGTTTTTCAAAAAGACATATGATATAATGCCGTTAGGCAAAGGATGAGATGTTCCATTGCGAACAGCAAAACGAAAACCCCAGAAGTCTCGCACTTCTGGGGTTTTCTATTCTATTTTGAAGTGGGAAGGCTTAACCCCACAGGCTAGTTACCGGCTATTTGTCGCCCGTTTCCCTTAATTAAAGATATTATTGGGTAAAAAAGAAAGGTCAGTCGATTTTGCCGATGAAGCGGTAGTAGATTTCTACTTCCTGCTCACGGCTTCCGTCCTCGCCCTTGACAGCTTCGTGGACGGTTACTTTTTTCAATTAGAGTGTTCAGAAGTTCGGCGGTCAGCTCCACAGGGTTGACATACTGTTTCATTAGGGCAATCCACTTTTCAGCATCCGCTGCGGTCTGTACGGCGGCTTCCATCATTTCGTGAAGCTGTCTTATTTTGTTTCAAGTTCCTTTGCTCGTTCTGGTACTTCTCGGACAGCATATTGAAGTTATACTCGGTTATGCGTCCGGCAGACCAGTCCTCATACATTTTAGCAAACAGCCCGTCAACCTCGGCTTTACGCTTCTCTGCCTTTTTCAGCTCCGCAGCCTGCTTTTTCTTCGCAGAGTTTCTTTCCCTGTCGCTGGCATTGAGCAGCCGTTTCAGCAGCTTGTCCTCGTCTTTCTGTACCATCATAGACCAGTATTGCAGTCTTGCAAGCACATAGGCATACAGTACATCATATCGGATATAGTGCATGGAACACTGGCGTAATCCCTGTCCGTTCTTGCTGCAATGGTAGTACCCGTATGGGTTTTTGTTCTGCTTGTTTTCCCCATAGGCTAAAGACCATCCGCAGTCTGCACATTTTATCAATCCTGCGAAAATCTGTGTCGTACCGTTTCTGCGTTTCTGCGTCTGCTTGCAATCAGCTCCTGAACTTTTGGAACACTTCTTCGAAATGATGGCTTCGTGGGTATTTTCCACACGATACCATTCTTCCTGCGGCTTCCGCACCTTTTCTTGTTCTTGAATGAAATGTTGCTTTGCTTGTTGTGAACGCTGTGACCGATGTAGGTTTCCTCTTTCAAAATGCTCTTGACCTGTGCAATCGTCCACGCATAGGCTTTTTCTGCGGGCGCACCGGCGTAGATATTGGCGAAAGTCCCGTATCTTTCATAGTTCAGCCAGCCGGGGTAGGTACTTTTTCTCCACCAGAATCCGTGTAATGCTGGCGGCACCCCCCCGTGTACGGCAAGGTCAAAATCTTTCTACAATCCACCTTGTTTCCGGGTCAATCAGAAGATGGCCTTTTTGTCCGGGTCTTTACATAGCCCAGCGGTGCATAGGCTCCATAGTGTGCGCCATTGGCAAATCTTGTGTGCATGGCAGCCTTGACCTTTTTGCTGGTCTGTCGGGCGTGCATTTCATTCAGGATGTTTAAGAACGGGGCAAGCTCGCTTTCTCCGTTGATGGTGTCCACATTGTCATTGATGGCAATGTAGCGTACTCCCTTGCTGGGGAAATAGATTTCCGTGTACTGACCGGTCAGGATATAGTTTCTTCCCAGACGGGATAAGTCCTTTGTGACAACGCAGTTGATTTTCCCGTCCTCGATGTCATCAATCATCCTTTGGAAACTTGACGCTCGAAATTTGTCCCACTCCATCCGTCGTCAATGTACTCGTCTACAACGGTCAGCCCATGCTCTGCGGCATACTGTCTAAGCATCATGCGCTGGGTCTGGATACTGCCGCTTTCCCCCTGTAATTCATCGTCACGGCTCAATCTCAAATATAGTGCAGTGTTATAAATCGTTGTATTGTATGGTTGTTTCACGGTTAAAAATCCTCCTTCTAAAAGAAACAACCCACGCTTATACAATACTCGCTGGTACAAGTATATCATAAGCGTGGGCTGATTGACAGTCGTTATTCCGTATTTTTTCAGGAAGCGGCGGCAGCGTGCTGGATCACATCTTCCAGCAGACTGTCAAGCGGCTTCCCATCCTGTGCGAAATGCCCGATACCTTGATACGGACTTTCCCCATGACAAAATACTGGGTGCCGTCTTTTCGGTAAGCAGGGTGCCGCTGTTTTGTTATTGCTCGTTTTGCTTTTGCCATAGGCAGTTACCTCAATAAATGAAATATGCCCGACAAGGGAATGTCAGACAGGTGTACAGCCGCAGACTGTCTCCGTGTCAACCAAACCGTGTCAACCGGCAGAAAAGACTTTGAAAACAATCCACAGGCGCTCTATTATTACTTTTTACTTTTTCTTTGATTTCTTGGTTGACATGGTTGACAAAGGAGAGAAATGCCCCAAATATCAGGCTTTCCCCGTCAACCGGCTGTCAACCGAAGCGTCAACCAAACTTTTAACCGGTGGCTTTTCAGAATGGTAGTTCCATTTGCCGGGCTTCTTCTTCCGTGATTTCCTGAAACCGTCCCTCCGGCGGGTCTTGGTTGACACGCTCCCAGCCTTTTGAGAACCGTATTTATACCGCTTGGCTTTGTAGGCTGCCCAGCCCTGTAT
>SCPO01000126.1_pt1 | contig 16303 bp, 13 predicted proteins | sample 6106821 | NCBI WGS metagenome assembly SCPO01 (sample SAMN10720448, study PRJNA508395) | human gut metagenome | isolation source: Participant 2 stool, 0 month | host: Homo sapiens | collected 2017 | reverse complement strand
CTACCTCCATCACTTTTCCTTGATAGTCTGTCACCGAGATTTTCAATTGATGGTTTCACCGGCCATTCTTCTCATTAATCAGATAAAATCAACGGTCACCTTTCCTCTGCGGCTGCTGCAACCTGTTGCCTGGTCTTTACCGCTACATACAAAGGCTGATTATAACGAGCTAGCCGGATCTGATTTGGGATAACGAAAACAATCGACAATTCCCGAATAATTCTCCGTCAATTCCGATTCCATCCATTAACAACGTATGCATCCGTCAAATTATTCATTCTGGCCGATTCTATTTTACGTCCCTGATGTTCATAGGATACAGTTCCCATAGCCACACAAATCATCCACGGTAGGATAAACAGTCCTTAACTGTTTAGCATCCAGAAATTTATTGAATTCATCATACTAACGTAGAAACTCTCTGCCATCCCATCCTTTATAGTTATATTTTTCCAAATCTTCTTTATTCTTTTCCAAACGAGGAGGTGATGATAAAGCCCCTTCCTCACCAAAGAAATACAATTTCACGCTTATTCTTGGTATCATTATAATAATCGTCAGGGCCTTTGTACAAACCTTCATTCCAAACAGCAGGTCCTCCGGCACGATGATAATCATACCAACCACTCCAATACACTTTTTCATCGTAAGGACGAATATGAATTTTAGCCTGATCTTCTATATCATCTCCTTAGCCCAAGCCGAGGTACGAAGAATCAAACGGGAAGGATCCAATACACGCATATCCTTCATCGCTTGAATTTCCAATTCTAACTTTTCAGGAGCAGCATTTCCGATTCATTCATCATATTATAGATAACCAGACAGGGATGACTGCGATCCCTCTTTACCATACGGATGACCTTTTCATGCAAAACAGCATTCATAAACGGCTGTCTCACATCCAGACGGAAGCCGCCAGGCTCTTCAAAATAGAGCAGTCCCAACTCATCAGCATAATTCATTACGTCAGTATTACCGATAAAACGATGAAAATTCAACATATTCAATCCTAACTCCTTAGCGATGCGAATTTGCCTTTCAGCCAATTCTTCCGATGGAAAAATACCATTGACCGGCCAAAAACTCCAACTGATGGCCGAGCGAAGCATGATACGTTTTCCGTTTAAACGAAAAACAGCATCCTCACCTATACCGGAAGCCTCGAACCAACGGAATCCAAAACGGCGGGAATCTTTATCTACCCAGTTCTTCCTTCGGACAACTCCACCTCACATACATACAGATTAGGATCATCCACGCTCCATAATTTCGCATCCGGAGCTGATACAGGAATCTTCAGTTCATTTAGGCCTTTATTTAATGAAACACCCTTTATCTCTTTAGAATAAACTATTTTTTCTTTATTTTGCCACTCGTACACCGTTATACGAAGATCCTGCTTCGTAGTCTTTCCTTTTTCATTCTGTAACGTCAGAATAGCATTAGCGGTGGTTATCTGAGGAGTGTTCTGCATATAAATATCCGCCACATAAACAGCATTACAGACCTTCATACCAACTTTTCCTGTTATTCCTCCAAAGCCATGACCGGGAGGCAACATTTTATCTCCCCACGGAATAGTTCTGGAGTCACGCCAATCATGGTTACCACCCGCATCCGTTATACGTACAGCCAATTGTACTTGTTCTCCCGATTTTATATAAGGAGTAATATCCGTTTCGAAAGAAACATTGTCCACAATCTGATAATCCACTAATCTCTGATTAATAAAAATCTCCGCCCGTGAACGTATAGAGCCAAAATTCAAAAAGACTTTTTGTCCTTTCTTCAACACCGGAATATCCATTGTACGACTCCACCATGTAACTCCTGTAATATCTCCTTCGGGTCCGGACTGAGTTTGAAGATATTCTTCAGCTGTTCCGGGAACCTGTACCGGAAGAGTCTGGGCAGAAGTCAATATATCCCATCCCGCTGTAGGAACAATTACAGGACTTTTCTGTGCCTCTTCCAATGTCAAATAAATATCCTCTGTCTGCCAAGCTGCATTTTTATCCTGCCATAAATGCCATCCTTTTCCTAACAAATCAAAAACGGTCTCCTGTGCTCTCACCCCATAAAATGGACATAACAACAAAATGCTATGGCAGCAATACTCTTCTTCATAATTATCTATTACTTTCTTTTATTAAATTCAATATCATTCTATTCCCATTCCACCTTCATATAGTGCAGCATCGTTGTACTTTCACCACAGCTGCCCGTATGCTGTATACCGGTGCCCCCAAAAGTGTTCGAGGCTATATCCGCCTCCAAATCTACCGAAAGTTTCAAGTTCGGATCAGTTACAGGCGCAGGAAGCGGAGTTGTTGTTGAAGCATGTGCTGTCAATTTTCCTCCTTTAGCAGTCAATGTCAGAGTACAATTTGTACGATAGCAGGTAGAAGACACCGGTTGACTGATGGCCTCAGCCACCCCGTTCTCATATTTCATCAAGATAAAATCAACTGCATTACTATACTTGGTCGTACGAATGATACGTAATGCATATCCCGTTAAAGTACGGGTATCAAACTTGATATACAAATCCAAATACTGTCCTGTTGCACTACCAAAACCTTGTCCTGCTGTTTTACTGGCATCCACATTCAAGGTTATTGCCATATCTCCATAGCTGCCATCCAATGGAGTATACAGCAAACGGGCTCCTTTCTGATCTTGCAACAAACCGGTTCCGTGAGAACCATTCATTCCCGGCCCATAAATCCAATAATCCTTATCCGGAACTACCTGCCAATCGTATGCTGCCGTATCCAAAGGCTTATATCCACCAATCGTCCAAAATCCCGGTAAAAGTTGTGGTTGATTCTTACATGGAAAGTTCTGAAAATCCGTTTCAAATTATTGCTGTCCGGTAAAACACAAAAGAGCATAAAAATCCTCCTCGAAGCCCCGTAAAATAGGACTTCGGGTTTTATTTTTTTCAAAAGTAAGCCCCCTTAATCGAAAAGACTTGGTTCTGGTGGTGCTTTTTGCATCTCCTTTGCAAGGAAATCATTCCAGGTTTTCTCGGGATTTTCCATGAATGCGATAAAATCGACGTAGTACATGAGCATAAGTCGTACCATGGTAACAACCTGCGAGAATGCACAGTGCCTCTTGATGCTTCTTGACAGAACTGTTATCAGCAGATTTGCAATCAAGACTACCCATGTCTGTATTTGTATGGCGTTGACGCTGTCCCCATAGAAGAAATGAAGCGGAAAATTTTGTTTTAGCTGTTTGTATAGCGACTCGATGGCCCATCTGAGGCGATAAATTTCAGAAATGTCCTCAAACGTGAACTCAAAGTTGTTGGTCAACAGCACAACCGGCTTCTTTGTCTCGTAAAATATCTCCACCCTACGTGCCTCATGGGTGAGTTCCCTCTTGTAAAAGCACTTTCTTGTCTATGTGCGTCACCAGTCCCTGCGGGTTGACATAAGTAATGGATTCAAGTTCCTCGTACTTAAGGTTTTTCTTCATTTTGGTCACGTAGCACGCCTTCTTCGGTAAGACGTTGGAATTGTGCGATGTCGACGTAACCACGATCCATCGCCAAAGTGGAGTCTTTGGCAAATGCACCTCCTTCAGCAGGTAATGATCGTGTTTTGCGGCGGATGTGAGCTGCACCACCATCGGTACGCCGACATGATACTTCATTACTGTATGTACTTTCATGCCGCCTTTTTCTTGCCTGATTTCGGTGCCGCCCGACACCTTTGAGTATGTTGTCAAAGAGCGTTATTGTGGTGGAATCCATCATGTAAAGCAACTTCTCCCAGTCTTTAGGCTCGTGAGTCTGCCCCTTATAGCACTTGGAGGGGCGGCTGTCCGCTAAAATTTGGCATACTTCTCCAAAGATACGCATAAACACTTGCAAAGAACTCCTGAGGACGGCGTATATTGGCCTCGGCAAGCGTGCTGCGACGAACCAGATAGTTCATTCCGAGGTGTCCGAGCTTGTGAGCCTCCGCCTTCATGCCTATCTCAAGTTCGCGAAGAGAATCAAAGTGTTTGAGTATGCCGAACAGCATTACCACAAGATGTTGGTAGCCGTCAAAACGCTTCACGTAAGCCTCGCTTCCTTTCGTTTCGCGACTTATTTGAAGAATCTTCTCTTTGTCGAGTAACTTTAACACTTGACTATAGACCGGCTGTCCGGTAAAATGACTATCTTTGCTCATGGTTATATATTTTTTCGCAAAACAAAGATAACCAAAGGGCTGATACCTCGTGAGAAGTGTCAGCCCTAATTTATTGTTTGAAAAAGTTTTACCGGACAGCAATAGTTTCAAATATATGAGTGATGTTCACTTGCCCTTTTTTTATCGGAGAGTTGGAAACAACAATTCGTTCTTCCCCCGGCAAACAACGCAGATGCTTGGGAGCGATAACTGCCATCAGATAATAACCAACATCTTCTTTTACCAAAGTATAGGAATATTCCGGTTCATTCAAGCGGGATACCAAAACCGGAAGTCTATTAGTCCCGTTCCTGTCCGTACATCTATACCAGGTTATCAATGATTCATCCTTGCGCCCATTCAAATCCAAAGCATAACTGACAGTAGCTACTCCTTTAGTAATATTCAGCTTTGGATTTTCCGTAAACGAAGGAGCCGATACATAGTCCGGTGCAACCGTAAGTTCTGTGGCACATTCCAAACCATCCTCTGTATAGGCTATCACTGTAAAATGCTTTGTTTCATCCTCCACATTAGTTGCCTCGACAACACATTCATATCCCTCGGAAGTGGATAATTTCACATTCTTTTCATAACCTTGTTGTACTTTCCACTTCACGGGAACATTATTCAGCACATAGTTGCAATGTCTTTTTACCGTTGCAACCAGTCTGACCGGCTGGCCACCAGTCTGAATGGAAGCCGTTAAGGGCTCTACAGAAAGACAAGAAGGCATCCGAGTATAATCCCTTCCATCTCGCTTACCTATAGCAATAACACAGTCTTTCACCCGAAGAGGATCCCAGTCATCCTCTCCTCTCAATAAATTGTAAGTATTATAAATCACCTCTCCATTCTCTTCCAACCGGAAAGCTTTCAGTTGATTCAACTGATCCATGCAAACCGTATTATAAGGCTTGTCAGCCCCTATTACATAAGGTTGCCCGTTCAGCTTCACATTATATTGATAACAACGTAACCAATCTGTAGGATCATGTGTCCAGCCCGCATAAACCGGCTTCTTCGAATGATAACGGCAATCAACAATACTTAACGGCCCGACCGACTTACAAAAATATTGCCGGTCTTCCTCATGACACACATAAAAGTCACAGTTCAAAAATACAGCTCCGCCCATATCACTTCTCCAAAAAGGTTTCTGACCATAAAAATGAAGTGTACAATCCAGATAAACCCCTGTTCCGGTCAATGCGTCATCCGTACTTTCCATGTGGCATTTATTAAAAAGTATCCGCTTGGCGCCATTCAACGGATTCATATTCAAGCGGCTGATGAAATGTACATTATCCGCCACAATCTTGTCGCCATGACAATAAGCAACGTGTGCCTGAGTGATGGCAGACATTCGTTTTTTCCTGCTTAATTCTTTCTTCAGAGGATATTCCAAATCGACATTACAGAAATTCCCCATGGTCAAGTCCTTTACCAACAGACCGTTTCCCAAAATCAAACATGGTGAAATTACCGACAGCCCCCTGTGTCTGTCCACGGCTGGATGCCAGGACTGTATTTTCAGGATGGCTATTCAATCCGATAATATGGAGATAAGGGCATTTAACAACCAAGCCGAACGGTTCACGTCCGTCTTTACCAACACGAATAGCAGGGTCATCTGGATCATCAATCCAATAGACATAAGGAGCCAAATAAACTTTCATCGGTTCCGCTTCCGTACCAGCTGAGAAATTAGCGGCAGCTTTATTGAAACTATTAAAGACATAAGGATTATCCGCCACTTCCCTATCGGACAACTGCCCATCAACAAAAAATGTTTTCGGACCTAAAATAATTTCTTTATCTGTATAACGAAGGCAGTTCCCTTTAAATTCTATAGGTTGTGAAGGATCTAACGAACTATAATGATCAATACTTTGTGCTTTTAACAGATGTCCCCATACAAGCCAGCACAAGGCAAAAGCGAGGAAATGTAAATGTTTCATTTTGTATAGATTAAGATTTGTTCTACTACAAAAGTAAACGAGAGACAGGGGACAGAAAGGTAAAAATTGGTCTATTATGTGCAAATTTTGAAGAATGTGCTAATTTGCCAATTTGCTAATAGGCCAATTGACATGCGAACATAGCGGAACCAAACGGCAAATTAGCATATTAGCAAATTAACACATTCATAAATTATTCTACTTCAGTTATCCTTAGCAGCAGATAAGGACTTGCAGGCAGTCTTACTCTCCCTTGATTTTTATCATACACCCTATCCTTTACAGGAGCAGTTGTTTCAAAAACGGCAGGCCATTCGGCTATCGTCATGTTCCAAGTATCAATGACTTCCACTTTAAAACGTACTCCTTCTTTCAAACGTGGATAAAAAGCGTTTTTTACCGGTAAATCAAATGCCCATTCCGGTTTTATTTCCTTGCCCAGATAAATCATATAATAATTTTCTCCGGCAGTCGAAGTATAAGGGTCCCAACTACTATCACATAAATGCAGAGGATTAGGAAGTGCGTCCAAAATCTGTCTTGTAAAGCCGATGCGCTTCCAGGACTCCCCTTGAAAAGTTCCTCCTACAGCCAGAAAATCACGAGAATAATCTTTTGAATTATCCATATAACATTCTCCGTGAGTTACGTAAGTTCCCACAATCAGCCCTTGCCACAAGCGATAAAGATATTCCTGACCGCTCAAGCTTCCCCATCGGTTATCCATATTACCCTCATAACATACCTCATCAAAAATAATCGGTTTCTTATAAATATTCTTCACCGTAGCCGCCCTTCCAAAACCTTCTACAGGTGCCTGGTCCTGTATACTGGCATGAGTGTATTCAGGTTCCCAATATTTATAATACTTAGCTGTATAAGTATGAATGGAGCATAAATGGGAATAAGGATCATTCTCTACTACCGTATGTGTAAAAGTATCCCAATATTCCGGTTTTAATTCTCTCAAAAAATCATATTCATTGGCCAATGACCACCAAATATTGCGAAATGAACTCATACGGGCTGTCAGATACTTCAAGTATCGGACACCGGCTTCCAAAGGCATTCTGTCAAATCCCCAACGACCACCATCATAAGGGTGGAAAAGAATCAAATCAGCCTCTACTCCTATTCCGGCCAATTTATCCACACATGCTTCCACATGAGCAAAATAAGCAGGATTGAAGCGGGTGAAATCCCATTCATACACAGGTTTTCCCTTTTCATCCTTTACTATCTTCTTTATCTCAAAAGGAAACATGGAGGGTTCAGGATAATCCGGATCAAAGTTTTGCACAAAAAACAGCATCCTGATTTTATTGAACTTGGATAGTTCCAATGATTTCACTGTCTGATCAGGCTGGTTACCTGCCACATGCATCCAATCATAAGAAGTAGTTCCAACTGGATAATAACGCGTTCCGTCAGCATATTTAAAATTATAAGTTCCATCCACTTTAACTGGACCATGATTTCCTTTACCCGGAGCAATACATTCTATCCGCCCTTTCACCTTATTCAGCACGGGAATCTCACTCTGCGTCACGTACGACCATACTCCCTGGCTCACAGGCATAAAGCGAATTTTGAAGGTATCATTTCCGTCATAGAATCCACGTACAGTCAATGTAGTATCCGGTCCGCTAAACGTTGCCGTAAGCTCAATATCAAAAGGGTTCCCCTTTACTTTGGCAGGCAGGGAGATTTCATAACGTCCCCAACACTCCACCTTATCTTGGGCAAATCCACCGGAAATCCCCAAAAGCAATAACAATAAAAAAGAGCAGCAATATTTCATAAGCAATTCAATCATTAAATTCCAGCTAAACAACGCATCAATCAAGATTTCTCAAAACAAAATCTGTTACTTCCACCTGCCCGTCACCACCGGCAAAAATACCTGGGCGGACAAACAAGAAACCATATACCGTATTATGATGTACTCCCGATATCTCAAATCCCCATGGATACTTATGCCATTTTTTACCATCGGCACTGTACCAGGCCGACAATACATTAGCATCATTCCGCAAACGTAACCACATCTTTCCACATTGGTTTGCTTGAGGAAGTTTTGATTCCGTACGACTTACTTGCCCACGCCGATAACGAAGCATCTGCTTATGATTAAAACCAAATCCAAAATGATAATTCTCATCATAATAAGCCACCAATCCGGCAGATGTATTTTCACCTTTCAGTTCAAAACAAGCCTCCACTTCATATTTATGAGCACTGGTACGTGCTAATAAGGGAGATCCTTCTTTTGGAGTATTCCCCTTTGCCTCTACACTGATTTTATCAGAAGTAATCCGGAACCGATCATTTAAGTTATGTTCCCGGCACGTCTGCCATACAAAATCTTCTATACCAGATAATTTCAAACGTTCCGGTGCAGGTAAAGAAATGGCTCCTTCTTTCAAATGTAACCATCCATCTTCTTTTGGACCAGTTCACGTAAAAGGGTCTGACGCCCCAATGTCTGGAATCCGTTTTCATAAGCATGGAAAATCATAAATAACCGTCCATCTTCCGTATCAACAATAGAGCCATGCCCTTTACTCCACCATTTTTCATTACGGGATTCCGTACGAAGAAGCGGATTGAAAGGAGCATTCTCCCAAGGACCCATTATATTTTTACTACGTGCCTGTACTACCATATGACTGGTGGGAGGACCTGCCGTACCTCCTTCGGCCACGAACAAATAATAGTACTCTCCTACTTTTTTCACGTTCAAGCCTTCCATGGAAACTCCTTCTATATCCCATTCCTCCGGTATTTCCCATTCCTTATAAATCCGAACCGGTTCTCCTGTAATAGAGCATCCGTCATCCGACAATGGATATAAAGCACCGGAACTGAGCAACAGATAGCGTTTTCCATCACCAACCACATGTTCCGGATCAATTCCTCCTATTTTCAAATCTACCGGAGTACTCCACGGACCTTCCGGAGTATCCGCCCAAGTTACCATATTGGTTTTCTTTCCTTTCCCATTCAAAGTCGGAAAATAGATATAAAAACGCTTGTTATGAAATACGATGTCCGGAGCCCAGATATCTCCAGTAAAAGTAGTTAAAGCCGTGGAACATGGAACCCAGTTCACCAAATCATCTGATTTGTAAACTACCAATCCTGGAGTATAAACAAAGAAGAATGAACTAGATAATAAGATTTTCCATAACGGACAATAGAAGGATCCGAATTATCACCTTCTAAAATACGTACAGTTGTTTGATCCTCATTCAAAGGATCTTGGGACTGCCCCCATAAAGGAGCGCCCAAAGGCTAGCAAAATGCGCAAACAGATAAAATGTTTTTCATATATAATCTTTATTCTTGTGCCAAACCATATCCATTCGTTATCTTTCCTTTAGACTTGCTCAACGTTTCGAATGGAATAGGCCAATAATATCTGGGAGGAACATTACCTTCCTTTACTCCCGGCAACAAATTACTATTTGTATAATGATCAGCATATTTCACTAATGTCACTCCCCAATCAACCTTCGAATATCCCTCGTCAAACAATTTCTTTGCTTCAGTACCATTGGGATCTATATAATTAAACAACCCCTCAATAGCCAAGTTGTGGTCTGTTCCAGTAACTTTTACCGGAGTGGTACTATAATCGTATTGTCCTCTCCATCCTGGATACAGAGCTGGATTTGACTCGTCAGGATCAAAAGTCAATGGTGAACTTAAATGCACTTTTTTAGTATATATATAATTCGAGATCACATTCCCATTAGCAAATTCATGGTATCCTTTTGTTTGCAAATCATTAACCATCTCCGTCATTTCTGCACGAACAGCTAAAGCTTTTTCCACAAACTTACCCGAACGAATCAAATCCCAGCGACGAGTGCCTTCACCTAAAAGTTCTAATTTGCGCTCCTGCAAAATAGCTTCCTTCAAAACTTCACCTGAAGCTGAAATATCATGTTCAGCATTCCCGAATGCACGTTGACGAATTTGGTTAAGTAATTGGATTGCTTCTCCTTCTGCTCCTAATTCTGCTTTAACCTCCGCTTGCATCAAAATAAGGTCAGCAAGCCTCAACACCGGCCAATTCATTCCCGAAGTACGTTGAGATGTAGTATAAGGAGGATTCATACGATTCTCATCCCATTTATTAATAGCAATTCCCCCATCCAACTTGCTACCCGGAGCAAAAGACAACAGAGCTTCATTGCCATCACCTTTACTGCCAGTAACAGTCACACTAGCATCTCTACGCATATCACCCGCTTCAAACTCACCATAATAGAAAGAGGGAATAATACGTAACGCTCCAAACGACTTGCAAGGCGCAGCCTGATTACTACCACCACTAGACGGGCGTCCAAAAGCATAAGAATATTCACTGGTAGTAGTCTGCCCACTTTGTCCCCCTTGTATATTACCTACTTCAAAAATAGATTCCGGACTAAGAGCCAGATCATGAGTGTATTGGAAATGACGCTGAAACGGATTATTCGCATAACTCCGGTCATCAACCGTAACTAAAGCAGCCGTTCCTTTATTATTCAAAGCAGCCTGAAAATACTTCTCGGCAATCTTATAATAATCTAGATAATCATTGCGCCGAGCATAGACACATCCTAGTTCTTCTTTTCCTTTTGTCGTAAACTGTACGTCACCATACAAACCGGGAACATCTGTACGAATTGTCTGATATCCACCGGAATAAAGAGCTATCTGTCCTAACAACGCGTCAGCAAACCCCTTGGAAAAACGTTCAGCAGTAATGCCACCTTCTCCCAGTGGATACATCAATGCTTCTGCCTCCTTCAATATCTCAATAAGATTATCATAAATTTCAAAACGGGAAGTCAATGAATAATCTTCCACATTGTTATTTTCATATCCATAAGGTACATCACCATAATGTTTTACCAAATCAAAATAGCAGAAAGCCTTCATTGTTAAAGCCTCACCATAAAGTTGAGTCCAATCATTTACTTTTCCTGCTGCCACAGCATCTTGAAATGCAGGTTTATCAACTACCAATTCCGCTACCTTAGATGCACGTGCAATCGTAGTATAAAGCCCGTTGAAGCCTGAACCACCAGCATTTACACTTAACAATTCCGGTAATAGTCTAGCGTTGGCATTATTTAAAGAGCCTATTTCCGGATATATTTCAGAGTCTGAGCCAATGGGATCATTCCAACGATAAGCTCCCATAATACAATTCTGCCGATAATTAGCATAACACCAAGACAGGATTTTAAAAGTTTCGGAAGTAGAAGAGGTTACAAACTCATCTCCAGTGTTCTCCGGTGAAGAAGTATTCAGATAATCACTACATTGAGCAAAGGAACAGCATAGTGCCAATGCAGATATATATGTTGCTAATTTATTCATAATAATTAATTTAATGATTTGTTTTTTTGATTAGAAAGCAAGATTTAAACCAACCACAAACGAACGTGCTCTAGGATAAGTACCCCAGTCCAATCCTACTGTAGGGTATTTCGCCTTATTCTGAGAGGTATTAGCACTAACTTCAGGATCCAGACCTGAGTAACCGGTTAAGGTAAACAAATTATAGATTGTTCCATAAATACGCAATTTACTCAAACCAGCCTTATGCAAGACCTTATCGGGCAATGAATACCCCAATGTCAACGTGTTCAGACGCAAATAAGAACCATCTTCAATAGCAATACTGGAAGTAACCCCATTTTCACTATAAGGTAATGGTAAATTAGCATTTACATTAGCTGCATTTAATTGCTCAGGAGTAGTGAGACGAACTAATTTCCCATCTACCACGTCATAAATCTTATAGGAGTCTTTCATAAAGCCAAGTTTATTCTCATATACTCCTTTTTCTTTTGCACCGTACAAGGAAGCGATTTTATTCACATTATACACATCATTACCATAACTCCAATTAAAATACAATCCTAAATCAAAATTTTTATAAGTTGTATTGATATTGAAACCACCTGTATGAACAGGATTCATATCACCAATAATGGTAACATCTTTCTCATCAATGCTGCCGCTATTATCCATATCCCTAAATTTCGGAAGACCCGGATAGGCATTTTGTCCGGACGGACGGTCTACCCCATGTACAGGATTAATAAAAGAACCTAAATCTGCCACGCCCTCTTTCAATATATATTGTCCGTTTACATAATTAAAGTCATCTGTAGTATAAAAGCCATCATATATAAAACCTCTGACCATACCCACAGGTTTACCTTCCTGTAAAATATAATCCTCACCCGGGAAACTGCTACTGCCACACCAACTAGAGCCATATAAACCTGTTACATTTTCTGCCAACTTATCGACCTTACCCTTATTGAAATTTATATTCATACCAGCCGTAATATTCCAATCTTTATTTTCAAAAATCACACCTGACAAAGAAAACTCAATTCCCTTATTACTAGTCTGACCAATGTTATCATACGTAGATGTGAATCCGGTAATCCCCGGAAGCGAAGTCAACATCAGCAAATCCTTTGTTGTATTCCAATATAAATCCAAAGATCCCCACAAACGGTTCTTTAAAAATCCGAAATCAAAACCAAAATTACGTGTAATAGTTGTTTCCCATTTTAGATTTTTATTTGCCATTTGTTCCGTTGAAAGGTCATAAGAAGATGAATACTGGTTATTTAGTATATATTGATATCGTAAATCTGTTTCAGAAGTCCACGTTTGTGACCATAAATCTGAGCTGATACCATCATTACCTACCGTACCATAAGACAAACGAACTTTCAAGTTATCTAACCAATCTTTCGTCCCTTCCATGAAAGTTTCTTCAGAAAGGCGCCATCCAAAAGCCGCAGCAGGAAAATATCCCCAACGGTGTTCGGGGGAAAACTTAGAAGAACCATCGGCACGGAATGTCACAGTAAACAAATAACGATCCATCAATGTATAATTAGCACGACCAAAGAATGAGAGAATACGTCCAGGAATATCTACTCCAGAAGAAAATTTACTTGTTCCATGCTCCGCATCATATTGGTTAATCATGGCAAATGCATTATCCTTTGTAAAATTAGAGGAAAGTGACTAGCTGAAATTGACATTTTACTACCTCCGGAGTCTGTAACTTCATGTCCCAACAGAATATTCAAACGATGCTGTTTAGGTAAAAAATTGAAGTCATAACTGATTGTATTCGTCCAACGCAGTCCCCAACTGTCACGCTTTGTATATTCCACATTTCCTGCATATAGTTTGGCTCCTGTTTCGTCATCCAAATAATTATTATAAATAGCTCCCCCCCAAATCTTATCTTGTTCCCATGATTGGTTTAAAGTAAAATCAGTATGATATGCAAAGCCGTCAAACAATCTCAATTTAAAGATAAAGTACCACGAAGTCTTTGTTTCATATATAGTGGATCATAATCTCCGATACGAGCCACAGGACTATAAGTATCCCAGGCAGACTGACGACCATACATCTCCATATTCCCTTCACGCAAAGCATTCAAGTCCCCCAAAATATCACGAGTAGCAATCGGACGAAAACGATAAGAAGATGAAAGCAATGAGCCGGAACCATTAGTTGTTCCTTCATCTCCCATAGTACGCATATCACTATAACGGGTATCTAAATTAATATCCAAATTATCACGTAATTTCTGATTAATTTTCAACGAAACACCTCCACGCTTTGCATAAGAATTAAGTTTCATACCTTGCTCATCCATATAATTCATCGCAAACAAAACTTTTGTTTTTTCAGTGCCTCCACTAACCGACAAATCATGGTTATGAGATACAGAACTATTATACACATCTTTTTGGATGTTATAATTCCTGGTGTTACGATAACTTTCTATACCTCCTGTATTACTACCAGAATAATCACCGATGCCATACAATTTTTCGAATGGTAGACGATATGCATCGCCACTAGCAGCTGCATTTCCCCAAACAAACGATAAATAATCATAAGGATCCAATGTTGCCAAATATTTAGTCGGTGTATTAAATTTAACATAACCATTATAAGAAACAGAAACTTTCCTTCTTTTGCTCCCTTTGTAGTTACAAGAATTACTCCATTGGCACCACGTGCACCATAAATAGCAGTAGAAGATGCATCCTTCAACACATCAATACTTTCCACTTGATCAGACGGAATATCATTTAAAGAATTCACAGTTACACCATCTACCAGAATCAAAGGTTCATTACTTTGCGAAATGGAACCTCCTCCTCGCACACGAATAGAAATCGCCGCATCAGGACGTCCATCTTGTGAGGTAATGTTCACACCAGGAAGTTTACCTTGCATAGCCTGTGCTACATTAGAAACAGGCATAACAGACACGGTTTTACCACTAACAGAAGCAACAGAACCAGTTAAGTCCTTACGTTTAATAGTCTGATAACCAATCACTACAACTTCATCAAGCACCTCATTATCACTCTCCATCTTAATGGCAAACGTATTTTGGCTACCGACTTTTACATTCTGAGTTTTGTATCCGATATAGGAAACAACTAATGTAGCGTTTGCAGGAACTTCCAATGTAAATTTACCATCCAAATCTGTAACAGTTCCAGTAGTAGTCCCTTGAACTAAAACCGACACACCAATCATAGGTTCACCTGTTTCATCAATAATGGTTCCGGTAATATTCTTTGTCTGACTAACAATTTGAACACCAATGTTTTTTCCACCGACAGAAACCTCAGCCATCATCGGTATAACACTTATGAACATTGCGGCCGACAAGCCCCAAATAAGAAAAGAACGGCTGGCTTTACAACCGTATGCGCTTGCAAACAAACGCCTTGTTTTCTGAACATTTTCCATACTTTCCTGGGTTAACAAATAATCATTTTAGATTTAATAATTCTTTTTGTGTTCTCTTTAAGCGTGCTCCATAATCATAGTATCTTAAATCACACATTGCAAAAGTAGAAATATTTTCGGAAAACAAAAGTAATTTTGCACTTTTTTCTTTATTTTATTTCGTTTACTTTCATTTATAACAAACAATGCAACCTGAAAACAAAAAAAACGATACAAAGTATTGGATATATGTGTTCTACACCCTTTAGTCAGACAAAGAATGAGGAGATATAGAACTTTCGTTTCCTTTCAACCAAGCTAAATTAAATTTATAATAGAAGCGGCTTGTTATCAAATGAATCATATTATCAGGTGTTTGTGTTCCGGCCAGGTAGCCACGAGGCTCAGCATGATTCTCATCCATTTCAAAAAACTGAGTCCAAGCCCCACCATTAAGAAAACGATAAGTGCCATCAGTCAACAAACGTTTTACAGGCCAGGTCTTACCTTCATCGTATGACAAAGCAGCGTACATGCCATATCCCTTAAAAGGCTTTCCTGATTTATCAGTAAACATCATACCACGCTCCTCTTTCGGAGTACGATAAGGATGCTCTGTAAAAGATATCAGTAAAATAGGACCTTCATTTAAACGCATCAATACCAGCCGTTGTCCTCCATCAATGGGTGGAAATTCCGAAGCGGAATAATGCCAAGTCTTGCCCATATCATCAGATACACTCATGGGCATACGTAAACGTCCTTCTTTATCACGAATACTATTGTTACGTCCCAATGCCATCAATCTGCCATCCTTCAATTGCACCACTCCGGCATGGATTCCAGCGATAGTGGTACCTGTTCTCCCTTCTTTAAAATCAGGCAAGGGTGCTCCATCCCATGGGTCCGTCCAAGTTTTTCCTTATCCTTACTGATATGAACAGCAGCCCCGTCTCTTCCACCGGGTCCGGCATCACAAGCCTGGACAAACCAGCCTTCCTTTGTAATAGAGGTTCCGGCTATCACTTGATGGCGTTTCGTATGCTCGGGAGCAATCATACGAGGTTTACTCCAAGTTTGTCCATTATCTGTACTTGTACGCAAAGTCATCATCAAATTCTGCCAATGTCCGGCCGCTTCCACTCCATTGATATGATAAAGAGTCCCTTGACGGTCGTTCAACAATGCAGTTCCGGTCAAGTTACGATCAGCTATCTGATAAAACATACGGGCTTTTCCATTCACAGCTTCCAGCACGCAAGCGCGAAGAGAGCACCACCATCTCACGGCCTTTTTCTTCATTGGTAGAAAACCACTGCTAACAAGTCTCCATTATCACACCAAGTCAATGCCGGCTGA
>SCPO01000381.1_pt1 | contig 16333 bp, 22 predicted proteins | sample 6106821 | NCBI WGS metagenome assembly SCPO01 (sample SAMN10720448, study PRJNA508395) | human gut metagenome | isolation source: Participant 2 stool, 0 month | host: Homo sapiens | collected 2017 | reverse complement strand
TACCGGCTGCGGGCAGATAAGGTAAAGCTGCTGGTGGAGGCGGAGGATGACGCGAAATTTTTGCGGTGTTAAGGAGACGCCCTATGGAAAGCAGGAAGAGCTTCAGACCGGACAAATGCCGGATATTCAGCTTTTGTCGAATCAAATGTTAAACCGGATTTATGGCAGAACCGGGCACCGCTATCCGCATTCTCCGGCGGTACTGGATTCCTATCTGTACCGGAAGGAACTGGAGATGCGAAAGATTATTACGACGCTGGAGGGGATACGGTACGGACTTCCGGCAGCAGAGATTATGGGGCTGCTGGCAAAACAGTAGAAATGAAGCAGTGGTTTGACACAGTGAGCGTTAAGCCATTGCAGACAGGAGGAGTTACTTGTGATAGAGAAAATGAAGTTTTTAAGTATCACAGGTCCGAAGGATGATATTGACCGGGTGGTGGAACGGTATCTCTCGAAGTATGAGATCCAGCTGGAAAACGCCCTGTCGGAGCTGAAAACGGTAGCGAATCTGCGGCCGTATCTGGAAATCAATCCTTATAAAGCGGAGCTGCAGACGGCAGCAGCGCTGATTGGGGAGATTCAGGGAGTTGTGGATGTTCATGATGTACAGGAGGGCAAAGCCGCCGGAGCTTCGAAGCGGGCTGAAAGCCAGGAAATGTCGATACGGCAGGCCAACCAGACCGGGCTTTCTGTGGAGGATGCCGTGAACACTATCCACAGTCTGGATGAACAGATTAAAATTCTTCGGACAGAAAAAGACGCACTGGAAACGCAGGTGCATAGCATAGAGGAGTCTATGGACCGGGTAATCCCGTTTGCGGACCTGAACTATGACCTGAAAGACATCATGCATTTTCAGTACATCAAATTCCGGTTCGGGCGCATGACCCACGAATACTACAACAAGTTCATGGATTATGTGTACGACACCATCGATACTGTGGTTCATAAATGTCAGGAAGACGCAGATTATGTGTGGCTGGTGTATTTTGTGCCGGAGCCGCTCTGCGATAAGATCGATGCGATTTACGCGTCCCTGCATTTTGAGCGGTTTTTCCTTCCGGACGAATACGAGGGAACGCCGGTGGATGCTACCCATGAGCTGGAGCATCAGCTTGCGGACCTGAATGAAAAGATGCGGCATGTAGATGAAGAAATCCGCGGCGCACTGGAAGCGCATACAGAGGATCTGCGGGCGGCGTACCAGAAACTGGAGACTTACTCGAAGAACTTCGATGTGCGTTTGCGGCCTGCACGAAGGACAAGGATCACACCTTTTATATTCTTTGTGGCTGGATGAGTGAGACGGATGCAAAGGCCTTTCGAAAGGAACTGGAACAGGATGACAAGACGTTCTGCTTTGTGGAAGAGGATCATGACAACATCATCAGCAGACCGCCGACCAAGTTGAAGAATCCGGGGCTGTTTAAGCCCTTTGAGATGTTTATCCGCATGTACGGGCTTCCTCTTATGAGGAAATTGACCCAACTATCATTCTGGGCCTGACGTACGCGTTTTTGTTTGGCTTTATGTTCGGTGATGCCGGGCAGGGCCTGTGCCTGATGCTTGGCGGTTACCTGTTATACCGGGCAAAGAAGATGAATCTGGCAGCCATCATTTCCTGCTGTGGTTTCTTCTCCACCATATTTGGTTTCCTCTTCGGCAGCGTATTTGGCTTTGAGAATATCATCAAGCCGCTGTGGCTGCGTCCGAAGACGGCAATGACAAATCTTCCTTTTGTAGGAAACCTGAATACGGTATTTATCGTGGCGATCGCCATGGGCATGGGAATCGTTCTGATGACTATGGTACTCAATGTCATTAACAGTCTGAGAAGCCATGACACAAAAGCATTTTTTGACACCAACGGCATTGCGGGCATCGTATTTTACGGCGCGCTGGCTGTGACCATTGTCCTGTATATGAGCGGCCATGTGCTTCCGGCCACCGCAGTTTTAGTGGTGATGTTTGTAATCCCGCTTCTGGTGATCTTCTTTAAGGAGCCGCTTACGGCACTGGCAGAGAAGCACGCGAAGATCATGCCGGAGGAAAAGGGCATGTTCTTTGTGCAGGGTGTGTTTGAACTGTTTGAAGTATGTTTGAGCTACTTTTCCAACACTCTTTCCTTTGTCCGTGTGGGAGCCTTTGCGGTGAGCCACGCGGCCATGATGGAAGTGGTTCTGATGCTGGCCGGTGCCGAGGCGGGAACGCCCAACTGGCTGGTGGTTGTGCTTGGCAACCTGTTTGTGTGCGGCATGGAAGGGACTGATCGTGGGCATTCAGGTACTCCGTCTGGAGTATTATGAGCTGTTCAGCCGCTTCTACCGGGGAACCGGACGAGAGTTCAAACCGTATGGAAAACAGAACTGATAGAACGAAAACGCCTGGAAAACGTGAAATGTCCGGGCAGAAAGCAAAAGAAAGATTGTAGAACAAAAAAGGAGAATCCAATCATGACAGTATTAGCAAAAATCACACTGGCAGCAGCCCTGCTTTTAAGCATTGCAGTTCCGTTTGGCGCGTTTGCGGCAGGCGAGAAGACAAAGGGACGTTATAAAACCGCCATCGGCGTGAACGTCTTCCTGTTTATAGCCACTATTGGCGTGGCAGCAGGTCTCATGTTTACCGGTCATGCTTTCGCGGCAGAGGAGACCGCCAAGGCCGTGAACAGCGCGGCTGGCTGGGGCTATCTGGCCGCAGCACTTTCCACCGGCATGAGCTGTCTGGGCGGCGGCATTGCCGTATCCGCGGCAGCATCCGCAGCGCTGGGAGCCATCAGCGAGGACGGCTCCATTCTTGGTAAATCCCTCATCTTCGTAGGTCTTGCCGAAGGTGTCTGCCTGTACGGACTGATCATTTCCTTCATGATCCTTGGTTCCCTGTAAGGTATGAAGATGTATCTCATCAGTGACAACATTGACACCTGGACCGGCATGCGTCTGGCCGGTGTGGAGGGTGCGGTGGTGCACGAAAAAGAGGAACTGAAGGCGGAGCTTGATAAGGTCCTGGCCGACAAAACCATCGGAATCGTACTGCTGACGGAAAAATTCGGGCGGGAATTCCCGGATCTGGTAAATGATGTGAAGTTAAATCACCGACAGCCGCTGTTTGTGGAGATTCCGGACCGTCATGGAACCGGCCGCAAGCCGGACTTTATCACGGCCTATGTAAATGAAGCAATCGGATTGAAATTGTAAAGGAAGGTGACCAACTTGACCACCGAGGAAAAATTACAGCATTTTCTGGACACCTGCATGGAGGATGCCAGAGTCCGCAGCGGGCGGATGCTGGATGAATATATGACGGCGCTGGAAAAGACATTTGAGGAACATAAGGCAGATACCCGGAGACGGGAGAAGCTGCAGCTTTCGCAGGAAACAGAGAAGATTGAGCGCGAGATCAACAAGCAGCTGGCAGTGGGCCAGATTGACATCCGCCGGACTCTGGGCAGAAAGCAGGAAGAGTTAAAGGATAAGCTGTTTGTGGAGCTTCGCGATATGCTGGCAAATTATCTGGAGACTCAGGATTATCAGAAATTACTGGAGCGGCAGGTAAAACAGGCTGTGGAGTTTGCCGGAAATGACCAGATGATCATTTACCTGGATCCGGTGGATGAGGATAAATTAAACCGGCTTGCTCTCTCCACAGCGGCAACGCAGGCTTCGCATCAGTGAGTATTCCTTTACCGGGGAACCCGCGCGGTCATTCCAGCGCGGCACATCCTCATTGATAATTCATTCCAGACCAAGCTGGAGGAAGCCAGAGAGAAGTTCCACTTCGATCTGAGCCTGACAGAAGGAGGAAGGGACCATGTCTAAGACGGGTGTGATCAGCGGAATCAACGGCCCGATCGTCCATGTCAAGGGCGATCCGGGCTTTACCATGAATGAGATGGTCTATAGGCCATGACAATCTGGTGGGGGAGGTCATTGGCTTAAAGGCTGGGGACACCATCATCCAGGTATATGAGGAGACGGCCGGAATCCGGCCAGAGCGAGCTTGTGACGGGAACCGGAGCACCGGTATCCGTTACCCTGGCCCCTGGCATTCTGACCAATATTTTTGATGGTATCGAGCGGCCGTTGAGTGAGATCGCGAAGACCGGAGGTGCCTACATCAGCCGCGGTGTGAATGTCAGTGCCCTGGATACGGAAAAGAAATGGCAGACCCACATGACCGTGAAGAAGGGCGACCGGGTTTATGGGGGCACGATCATTGCGGAGGTGCCGGAGACTCCGGCTATCCTGCATAAGGTGATGGTTCCGCCGGACAAGGAGGGGTATGTGCTGGATGTCGCGGAGGATGGCGAGTATACCATCAGCGATCCGCTGGTAACGATCCAGCATTTGGATGGAAGCGAAGAAACACGACCATCGACCAAATGGCCCATTCGTGTGGCGAGACCGACGGCAAAGCGGTTCCCGGCCACAAAGCCGCTGGTAACCGGTCAGCGTATTCTGGATACCCTGTTTCCGCTGGCAAAGGGCGGCACGGCGGCGATCCCGGCGGTTTCGGTACAGGAAAGACCATGACCCAGCATCAGATCGCAAAATGGTCTGACGCAGATGTTATTATCTACATCGGCTGCGGCGAGCGTGGAAATGAGATGACCCAGGTTCTGGAAGAGTTCTCTGAACTGATCGATCCGAAGACGGGCAATCCGCTGATGGACCGCACCACGCTGATTGCCAATACCTCCAATATGCCGGTAGCTGCCCGTGAAGCCAGTCTGTATGCTGGTCTGACCCTGGCTGAGTATTATCGGGACATGGGTTACCATGTTGCCATCATGGCGGATTCCACCTCCCGTTGGGCGGAGGCGCTGCGTGGAGCTTTCCGGCCGTCTGGAAGAGATGCCGGCAGAGGAAGGTTTCCCGGCTTATCTGGCCTCCAAGCTGTCAGCCTTTTATGAGCGGGCCGGCATGATGCAGAATTTAAATGGTACCGAGGGCAGTGTGACTATCATCGGCGCGGTATCGCCCCAGGGCGGCGACTTCTCCGAACCGGTGACACAGAATACGAAGCGTTTTGTTCGCTGCTTCTGGGGACTGGACAAGAACCTGGCCTACGCGAGACATTTCCCGGCTATTTCCTGGCTGACCAGCTACTCGGAATACTTAAATGACCTGGGTTCCTGGTATACGGAAAACGTGGACAAAAAGTTTGTGGATTACCGCAATCAGATTGTCTACCTGCTGTCCCAGGAGAGCAGCCTGATGGAGATCGTCAAGCTGATCGGCGGCGATGTGCTGCCGGACGACCAGAAGCTGATCCTGGAGATTGCAAAGGTAATCCGTGTTGGATTTCTGCAGCAGAATGCTTTCCACAAGGACGATACCTGCGTTCCCATGGAGAAAGCAGTTTAAGATGATGGAGATTATCCTGTACCTGTACCGGAAGTCCCGGTCTCTGATTTCTATGGGCATGCCGATGTCGGTACTGAAGGAGGATCCGATTTTTGACCAGGTCATTGCCATCAAGTATGATGTGCCAAACGATAACCTGGCATTGCTGGATGATTATAAAAAGAAGATTGATGCCTTTTATGAGGGCGTCATGGAACGGAACGCATAGGAGGGCTGTGAAATGGCAATTGAATATTTAGGTTTAAGTGCAATTAACGGCCCCATGGTAGTGCTGGAAGGCATTTCCGGCGCAGCCTACGATGAGATTGTGGAAATGACCGTGGACGGAAAGAAACGCAAACTGGGCCGCATTATTGAGGTGTATGAGGACAAGGCTGTGATCCAGGTATTTGAGGGTACCGAGGGCATGGGCTTAAAAAATGTACACACCCGCCTGACGGGCCATCCGATGGAGCTTGGCGTATCTACGGAGATGCTGGGGCGTACCATGAACGGCATTGGTGTGCCGATTGACGGACTGGGTGAGATCCTGCCGGAAAAGATGCTGGATGTAAACGGCAAGCCGTTAAACCCGGTGACCCGTGAGTATCCGCGAAACTATATCCGTACCGGTATTTCAGCCATTGATGGACTGATGACCCTGATCCGGGGACAGAAGCTGCCGATCTTCTCCGGAAACGGACTTCCGCCACGACCAGCTGGCAGCACAGATCGTACAGCAGGCATCCCTGGGAGATGATTCGGATGAACAGTTTGCGATTGTCTTTGCGGCCATGGGCGTGAAGCACGATGTAGCAGAGTTCTTTCCGCCGGACCTTTGAGGAAAGCGGCGTTTCCTCTCATGTGGCCATGTTCATGAATCTGGCCAATGACCCGGTGGTGGAGCGTCTGATCACGCCAAAGTGCGCGCTGACGCTGGCTGAGTATCTGGCGTTTGAACAGAACATGCACATTCTGGTCATTCTGACGGATATGACCTCCTTTGCGGAGGCCATGCGTGAGGTATCCTCCTCCAAGGGAGAGATTCCTTCCCGAAAGGGTTATCCCCGGGATATCTGTACAGTGAGCTGGCTACGCTGTATGAGCGCGCAGGCATTGTCAGGGGCGTGAATGGTTCCGTGACCCAAATCCCGATCCTGACCATGCCAAACGATGATATCACCCACCCGATTCCCGGACCTGACCGGTTACATCACCGAGGGGCAGATTGTTCTGGATCGGGAGTTAAACGGCCAGTCGGTTTACCCGCCAATCAGCGTGCTGCCGAGTCTTTCCCGTCTGATGAAGGACGGTATCGGTGAGGGCTACACCCGGGCAGATCACCAGGCGGTGGCAAACCAGCTCTTCTCCTGCTATGCAAAGTGGGCGATGCGAGAGCTCTGGCATCCGTTATCGGTGAGGATGAGCTTTCTCCGCTGGATAAAAAATATCTGGTATTCGGCCGGGAGTTTGAGCATCGTTTTGTGGGACAGGACCCGCATGACAACCGGAACATCATCACCACGCTGAATATTGGCTGGCAGCTTCTGGGCCTGCTTCCGAAGGAGGAACTGGACCGGATCGATACGAAGATCCTGGCGCAGTATTATAAGGCAACGAAGCTGGATGAGAACGGGGATCTGGTGGATGCAGAGTAAGGAGGGATCCGTATGAATCTGAATACTTTCCCGACAAAGGGAAACCTTATTTTAGCGAAGAACTCCCTTGCGCTGGCCAGTCAGGGCTATGAACTGATGGACAAGAAGCGGAACATCCTCCTGCGGGAACTGATGGGACTCATCGACCAGGCGAAGGACATCCAGGCAGAGATCGACACGACCTTTACAGAAGCTTACAAAGCCCTGCAGAAGGCCAATAGCGAGCTGGGAATCGGCTTTATCCAGGATATTGCCGGGACGATTCCGGTGGACGATACGATCCGCATCAAGACCCGCAGCATCATGGGAACGGAGATCCCGCTGGTGCAGCATGAGCCGGTGCCTCTGACACCGGGCTATGCGTTCTTAAGCACCAGTCCGGCGCTGGACGAGGCCCGGATGCACTTTGAGAAGGTGAAGGAGCTGACCACAAAGCTTTCCATGGTGGAAAACTCGGCCTACCGCCTGGCCTCCAGCATCAGAAAGACCCAGAAGAGAGCGAACGCGCTCAAGAATATCACGATCCCGACATACCAGAACCTGGTAACAACGATTGGGAATGCGCTGGAGGAGAAGGACAGGGAAGAGTTTACGAGGCTGAAGGTAATTAAACGCTCAAAAACAGGTTAAGGCTTCACAGAAATTGTGAACTGTGATAAAATATAGGTCAACTGGGGGTTCGGAATGGGAACCCCTTTGACATTTAACACAGGAAGTGAGGTCAGAATTTTGACAACCATAAATACACATAGAAGCTGGAAAAGAAGAGTACAGTGCTTTGGCGCAGCGCTTCTGGCTATGAGCATGCTGGCGGGCTGCGGCGCATCCCAGACCGCAAACCAGGCAGAGAGTGAGAGCACCGAGGAGAATCTGGTCCTGATGGAGGAGACTCTGCCGCAGACCGCGGCAGATGAGACCGTTATGGCGCTGTCGCCGGACGGTCCGCTGCTTCCGTCTGTTGCAGGTGTGGACGCAGAGTATAGTGAGCCGATTCCGGATTATCTGCGTATCGGTGAGAAGCATCCAATCGTCTTAAAGCTGCAGCAGCGCCTGATGGATCTGGGCTTTATGGATAACGATGAACCGACGGATTATTACGGGGAAGTGACCCAGAGTGCAGTCAAGATCTATCAGCGCCAGAACAAGCTGGCACAGGACGGTATCATCGGCCCGGATACCCTGGAGGCGATCCTTTCCCCGGATGCCAAGTATTACGCAGCCCAGAAGGGCGATGAGGGTACCGATATTACCCGTATCCAGAGCCGTCTGTATGAGCTGGGTTATCTGGCCAGTGACAGCGAGGTGACAGGCAGCTTTGGAGATGATACCGAAACGGCGGTTATGAAGATGCAGAGCGTGAACGGCCTGGAGCAGGATGGTAAGGTCGGAAGAAAAACCATGAACCTCCTCTACAGTGAGGATGTGAAGGCAAATATGCTGGCTTACGGAGAGAAGAGCGATCTGGTTCTGGCAGCCCAGAAGCGTTTGAAGGAGCTGGGATATATGACCACCGAGCCGGATGGCAGCTACGAAATGATACGATCATTGCAGTCAAACAGTTCCAGTCCCGCAATGACCAGATTGTAGATGGTTATCTGGGACCGGCTACCCGTGAATGGCGTTAAACAGTTCTGACGCGGTTCCGAACGGTCTGGCCCTTGGCGACAGCGGTGATAACATCCAGCGGGTGCAGAACCTGCTCAGTAAGCTGGGTTATCTGAAATCTGCCAATGTGACCGGCTACTATGGTGAGGTGACCGAGGATGCGGTCAAGCTGTTCCAGCGCACGAATGGACTGAGTGCGGATGGTACAGTCGGAGTCATGACCATGGCAAAGCTGACCGGCGGAGATGCGAAGAAAGCACCGGCCCAGCCGAAGACCAATACCAGCAAGAACAACAGCAAAAATAACAGTAAAAATAATTCCGGTAACGGCGGCAAGAAGGGAAGCTCCGGCAGCACTGCTGTTCCGAATACCGGTGGTGCCAGCGGCGGCGCGAGTGCGCTTCTGGCGGTGGCAAGCTCAAGCTTGGCTGTCCGTATGTATGGGGCTCCAAGGACCGAACTCCTTTGACTGTTCCGGTTTTGTATACTGGTGCTTAAAGCAGGTAGGCGTGCGTCAGAGCTACATGACATCCTCCGGCTGGAGAAACGCGGGAAGATACACCAGGATCAGCAGCTTCTCTAATCTGCGTGCCGGTGATATCATCGTTGTAAGCGGCCATGTAGGAATCGTGGCAGGCGGCGGAACGGTTATTGATGCGTCCTCCGGTAACGGTAAAGTCGTTCATCGTTCCTTAAGCTCCTGGTGGGCAAACAATTTTATCTGCGGATGGAGAATTTTCTAAAACAGAATCATTTGAGGCAATGGAGTTGAGCCGGAAAATCAGAGATGGTTTTCCGGCTTTTTGTGCATACAACCATTTGAAAGATATAACTGATGAAATAAATGAAATTTGATATTTTATCAGTTATAACTTATAAAATCATATTTTTATATGAATTTATCAATTATAAATGTGCTATACTATTATCAGGGACAGGAAAGGAGGCATAATATTTATGGTGAAACGCGAAATGTATATGAAACGCATACGACCGTTTATCGGAACGGACCTAATTAAAGTCATGACAGGTATCCGCCGTTCCGGAAAGTCGGTAATGCTGGAACTGATTAAACAGGAGCTGATAGATTCCGGGGTGAGTTCATCTCAGTTTATTTCTATTAATTTTGAGGATATGAGATATACGCATCTGCAGACTGCGAAAGCATTGTACGATGAGATCAGCAGCCGTTCAGCCGGGATAGATGGAAAAATTTATCTGTTTTTTGATGAGATTCAGGAAGTAAAGGACTGGGAAAAGTGTATCAATTCGTTCCGTGTTGCGTTGGATTGCGATATTTATATTACAGGTTCTAACGCAAAACTCCTTTCTGGAGAACTGGCTACTTATCTAGCTGGGCGTTATGTGGAATTTATTGTTTATCCATTTTCATTTGCTGAATTTCTGGAACTTTATCATTCTGTTTTTCCGGAGGAAACGGTTCAGAAAAGCTTTCAGCAATATATTTTGTACGGAGGAATGCCATATCTGGCCAACATTCGTTATGCGGATGAGCCGTCCAGACAATACTTGCAGGATTTGTTTAACTCTGTGCAGCTGAAGGATATTGTAAAGCGGAATAAAATCCGGGATGTGGATTTACTGGAGCGGATCATGGCCTATGTAATGGCCAATGTCGGAAATACATTTTCGGCATCGTCTCTTGCAAAGTTTCTTGAAGAGTGAAAGCGGACGGTTGCGCCGGAGACGATTCTGAATTATATCCGGTATTGCTGTGATGCTTATCTGTTTTATCAAGTGAAGCGTGAGGAAGTGCAAGGCAAGCAGATTCTTGCTTCCAATGAAAAGTATTATATTGCGGATCATGGAATCCGGGAAGCGGTGTTTGGAGGAAATGCAAAGGATATTAATCTGACGCTTGAAAACATTGTATATCTGGAACTGCTCCGCCGCGGATATCATGTCACGGTCGGCAAAAATCAGGATAAGGAAATAGATTTTGTCTGTGATAAGCGAGGGGAGAAACTCTACATTCAGGTAACCTATTTGCTTGCATCGGAAGAAACGATACAGCGGGAGTTTGGGGTATATGATACGATACGGGACAATTTCCCCAAATATGTGGTTTCCATGGATGAATTTGATATGAGCCGTAATGGAATTAAGCATCGAAACATCCGTGATTTTCTGTTGGATGAAAATTGGGAGTGAAAACTTTCAAATTGTACCAAATCAAAAACTTTTCGAAAAAATAATTGACAAATGAAATAATGGTACTATAATGACAGATATTCAAAGATTCACATCCAAATGCGTTGAACAGGACAAGGCTTTTTTGTCAGATGCGTTTTCAGAGAGCTTCCGGCTGGTGTGAGGAAGCAGCGCGGCAACAGAGTTATCCCCTGCAAGCAGATTGTCTGAAATGCGAAAAGTAACGCTGGTGATACCAGGTGAAAGCAGACAGTAAGACAGTACGGAAACCCACCGTTAACAGGGCTCGTATTCATCCGGACTGAGAGACGGAGGATATGGTCAGAGAGGCTGATGGAATGTCAGCAAGGGAAGTGGTAACGCGGAGCGCGTATTTTATGATTAGCATATATGCCTTCGTCTTCCTGCGGAGAAATTCTGCGGGAGGACGGAGGTTTTTCTTTTTTCCGCGTTATAGTTTTGAGAGGAGAGATCATTATGAATACACTTGTTATAGTATTAATCGCAGCTGTGTGTCTGTTCTGCGGATACACGTTTTACGGCCGCTGGCTTGCCAATAAATGGGGGATCGACCCGAAGGCAAAGACACCGGCAGTTGCGTTAGAGGATGGACAGGATTACGTGCCGACCGATGGCTGGACTGTTTTCGCCCATCAGTTTTCATCCATCGCAGGTGCAGGCCCTGTCACCGGTGCCATTCAGGCAGCTGCATTCGGATGGGTTCCGGTGCTTCTGTGGGTTATCCTTGGCGGCATCTTCTTCGGTGCAGTAACCGACTTCGGCGCACTGTATGCCAGCGTCAAGAATGAAGGCAAGTCCATGGGACTTCTGATCGAGAAGTACATCGGCAAGACCGGACGGAAGCTGTTCCTTCTGTTCTGCTGGTTATTTACCCTGATCGTTATCGCAGCATTTGCCGATATGGTTGCAGGTACCTTTAATGCTTACACCGTAACGGATGGCGTTACCTCCCTTTCCCCGGCGGCACAGACCAACGGCGCGGCAGGTTCCATCTCCCTGATGTTCATCGTATTTGCTATGGTATTTGGTGTAGTACAGAAACATCTTCATCTGACCGGTTGGAAAGAAACTTTAGCCGGACTGGCATGTACCGTTGCTGCTTTTGCAATCGGTATGGCATTCCCGGTTGTAGCTGGTAAAGACACCTGGTCTTATCTGACCTTTGCTTACATCTTCCTGGCAGCGGTTATGCCGATGTGGCTCTTAATGCAGCCGCGTGATTTCATGACCACCTTCATGTTTGCAGGCATGATCATCGGCGCAGTTGTTGGCCTGGTGGTTGCGCATCCGACCATGAACCTTCCGGCTTACACCGGATTTAAGAACGCCAAGATGGGCGATATGTTCCCGATCCTGTTTGTCACCGTAGCGTGCGGCGCGGTTTCCGGATTCCACAGCCTGGTATCTTCCGGAACCTCTTCCAAGACGGTTTCCAATGAGAAGGATATGCTGAAGGTTGGTTATGGCGCCATGGTATTAGAGAGCCTGCTGGCTGTTCTGGCATTATGTGTAGCCGGTGCGGCAGCTGCAGCAGATGGTACCGCAGCAACCGGAACTCCGTTCCAGATCTTCTCTGCAGGTGTTGCAGGTTTCCTGGAGATGTTTGGTATCCCGGTTTATGTAGCACAGTGCTTTATGACCATGTGTGTATCTGCCCTGGCTTTAACCAGCCTGGATTCCGTTGCACGTATCGGACGTATGTCCTTCCAGGAGCTGTTCACTGTCGATGATATGGAGCATGCAGAGGGCTGGAGAAAGCTTCTTTGCAATAAGTACTTTTCCACTGTGGTAACCCTGGCCTGTGGCTTTATCTTAACCCAGATTGGCTATTCCAACATCTGGCCGCTGTTCGGCAGTGCAAACCAGCTGTTAAGCGCCCTGGTACTCATCACCCTGTGTGTATTCTTAAAGGTAACCGGAAGAGAGAACAAAACCCTGTTCCCACCGCTCATCATCATGCTCTGTGTCACCTTCACCGCACTGGTTGAGAGAACCATCGCCCTGGTACATGCTTTCGGTGCAGGTACCGCAGTCTTCATGGTAGAAGGCTTACAGCTGATCATTGCGATCCTGTTAATGGTACTGGGTATCATCATTGTGTACACATCCGGGAAGGAACTGTTTCAGAAGAAGGGTGTGAAGAACGCGCAGGTAAAGAATGCGTAAGAGTATATAGAAGCGTAAATACAAGAAAGACGCAAGTCACAAAATATGTGACCTGCGTCTTTTTTGAACTCAGATAGCTCATGCCGTCTGGTCTGTTTTTTTCACCCCAAAGCCCACGCGCACCTTGAACAGATCTCCATCAATTAAGATCTCGAAGGTTCCGCCCTGGAGCTTTGTGAGGCTCTGGGCAATGGAGAGGCCGAGGCCGCTTCCTTCGGTGGTGCGGGAGACGTCTCCGCGGACGAATCGCTCAGTAAGCTCCTCGCCCTGTACGTTTAACGGGTTTGCGGATATGTTTTTAATCGTAAAGTAAACTTTGTCGTCTTTCAGTTCCAGGTCGGTGTAGACCCGGGTGTGTTCCATGGCGTATTTGAACGCGTTGTTGTAGACATTTTCGAGGACACGCCAGAGGTGGCGGCCATCTGCCTCGATGAGAATGCTGCTTTCCGGCAGTGTGGACACCAGCTCCAGGCTTCGGGTAGCAAATTTTTCTTCAAATTCGCCGTTGGTCTGCCAGATCATTTCTACAATGTCCAGAGTGGTCATCTCCAGCTTGACGTTTCCGGAGCTTGCCTTGGAGGCTTCCACCAGGTCTTCGGTCAGATTCTTTAAGCGCTGGGATTTCTGATCCAGGACTTTTAAGTATTCTTGGGCGCGTTCCCCCGGAATCTGTTCCCTCTTCAGCAGGTCTACATAGTTAATAATAGAAGTGAGCGGGGTCTTGATATCGTGGGATACGTTGGTGATCAGGTCAGCTTTTAAGCGCTCGCTCTTGACCTGCTCCTGCAGGGCACGCTCCAGTCCGGTTCCGATGCTGTTGATCATGTTGCCGACTCTCAGCTCCTTGCCTTCCAGTCCGGCCAGGTTCATCTGATAGCTGGTGTCACCGCCCGCAATTTTTGTGATGGCATCTGCAATCTGGTCTTCCTGCTGGGACTGCAGGAACAGTCGGTGAAAGGTCTTGTAATCCAGACCGACCAACAGGAGGAGCGTGATGATGCCGATAATCTTTGCGGACATATGGGACCGTAAGCAGACACATACAGCGATCAGGCTGATGCCGATGGCCTGTGCTGCAAGAAAGGCAGTAAACAGGCAGAAGAGCCGCCGGGAGTAGGTATGGTCTGCAAAATACAGGTTCAGATTTTGAGGAAATGGTGAAGCATACTGTTTGTCCCCAGCTGGCGGCTCTTGTAGCGCCGCAGCATGCTGAATGCGCCGGTCATACAGCAGCCGTAGATGATCATGGCCCGCATCATCCGCTCGGCAAAGCCCCAGTCTTCAGTCCGGGCAACAAGATGGATCAGCGGATAACCAATCTTCTCTCCCAGAAATAGCATGAACATGGTGCTGACTGCTGTCAGCAGGATCCCGCTTTCGGTGGTGATCATGTCAAAGCCATGCAGGTACGGACTAGTACGGTCTTCTGTGCGGTAACCGGATACCAGGATCAGGTAGTACAGGGTGACCAGACAGCCGATGATGCCGATAGTCAGGCTGAACATGGCCTCGACGAAGCGGCTGCGCAGATGGCGGTAATCGGCGGCCTGCCGGGCGTATACATCGTCTGCATCGTATTGGGTATTTACAGCAACTGTCATGTGATACCGGTCTGCATCATTTGCGTTCAGCTGCTCAAGCTGGGCCATGACATTTTTGGGCAGTTCATCCAGATTGCTGTCAATGAGAATGGAACTGCTGTCTACGGAACAGTAGCGGCCCAGGGATTTTAACTGGGCATCGGTCAAATCTCCTGCGTTGGAATACTCTGAGACTACAGTCTCATCATCCAGATAATCGATCCGGAATCGGAAGTTGGATGGATTCGACAGCAGACGATAGTTTACAATATAATATTCACTTAAGCAGTTTAATACCTCCCGGGACAGATCCAGCAGGGAGGAGAACGCATCGCCCGGTTCCTTTAAGGTGGCGTTGGGATCGTAGGCGCGCCAGTATACCAGCTGGTCTTTTGTTGTGGAAGCATCGTCATAGATAAAGAGGTCATTGACTACCTCAAACTGGTCGTTTAAATAGAACCCCTGGCTCTTGGCGTAGCGCAGGACTTCCTCCAGCGTGTAGGTGATCTCCGGGCCGTTGTCGCGGCTGACGGCAAACATTTCTTTGGAAAGATCCAGATTGCCGTCCGTCTCGAAGACATCCCGGTAGGCAACGTATTTGAATACATGGTCAGATCTTCCTGGAACTGTTGGCGGAAGGCAGCGGAGTCATCGTATTGGCGGTCCAGGATCCAGGAGAGGCCGGAGCCGACATTGGTATTTAAATACATGACGCTGATGGAAAGCACCGTCATAAACAAAAATAAAATGTGCAGGAACACGGCAATGTTCTTTTTGATCCGCATGGAATAATCTTTCAGTCTCATGGGCGGCTCCTACTGTTTCTCAATCTTGTAGCCAACACCCCAGACTACTTTTAAGTAGCGCGGTTCCCGCGGGTTGATCTCAATCTTTTCACGGATGTGGCGGATATGGACAGCTACTGTGTTATCCGCGCCAATGGCTTCCTCGTTCCAGATCTTTTCGTAAATCTCATCAATGGAGAAAACCTTGCCGGCGTTTTTGGTGAGCAGCAGCAGGATGTTGTACTCAATGGGAGTCAGCTTGATGGGCTCGTCATCGACAAACACTTCTTTGGTGTCATCGTTGATGGTGAGGCCGCCGCATTTGTATACGTTTTCATTGCTGCCCTGGTTTAAGTTGCCCAGCTGGGTGTAGCGGCGCAGCTGGGATTTGACCCGGGCCACCAGCTCCAGTGGGTTAAATGGCTTGGAAAGGTAATCATCCGCGCCAATGTTTAAGCCCAGGATCTTGTCGGAATCTTCAGATTTAGCGGAGAGGATGATGATCGGGATGCTGCTGGTCTCGCGCACCTTTAAGGTGGTGCGGATGCCGTCAAGCCCCGGCATCATGACATCGATGATCATGAGGTCCGCATGTTCCGTTTCCAGAATTTTTAAGGCATCGTAACCGTCATAGGCCTTTAAGATGTGAAACCCCTCTCCGGTTAGGTAAATATCTATCGCATCGACGATCTCTTTGTCGTCGTCACACACCTAAAATAGTCTGCATGGTTGTCCTCCTTTGGCAGGTATGCTATGGTATAGTGGCTGTGTGCTGCTTCCGGCGTTTATCACAGAAGCGGTACGTCTTTTAGTATATATCAAAAAGGGCCTTACCGCAATCGGCAAGACCCTCTTCTTTTTGGTTCCTGTTCATATATAGTGCAAACAGGAACCGTTTGACCTACTGATAATCACATACATTCAGCCAGCTCTGAAGCAGTTCCTTTTCTTCCGGACGTTTCTTTGTGAGCTGTGCTGCAGCTACCAGAGGCAGCCAC
>SCPO01000545.1_pt1 | contig 16349 bp, 29 predicted proteins | sample 6106821 | NCBI WGS metagenome assembly SCPO01 (sample SAMN10720448, study PRJNA508395) | human gut metagenome | isolation source: Participant 2 stool, 0 month | host: Homo sapiens | collected 2017 | reverse complement strand
GCTATCCATGAGGGAGATGCGGTGATCGTGCGTTATGAGGGCCCCAAGGGAGGCCCTGGAATGAAAGGAACTGCATCGAATTACGGAGATTATAAAGGGAATCCCCGGACAGCTGTGATCACAGACGGACGTTTTTCCGGAGCGAGCGGAGGCTTAAGCATCGGCTATCTGGAGGCAGAGGAAGGAGGAATCAATCGCTCTTGTAAAGAATGGTGACAGGATTCAGGTGGATTTATATAAGGGAATGATTCATTTGGATGTTTCTGACGAAGAGCTGATTTCGCGCCGCAATGCATGGGAGCATGGCGAAAAGAAAAAAGAAAAGGGCCTTCTTGGAAGATATGCAGCAATGGTGGGAAATGCAAGGCAGGGAGCCACATTTCATATTTAAAAACCAGCTGTTTCAAGCAGAGACGTATAAAAAATGCCGCAGACTGTAAGCGATTCCGATGGGAATCCTACAGGCTGCGGCTCTTTTGTATCTCACCTTTCCCCTCCTGCCATCCCCGTAGCCCCGCAGGGCCTGTATGTGTGATGGAGTGTAATGCAATCAGGGAATTTCATACTTTGTTTTGTGATTTCTCTGCCGGGTAACGCAGCAGGGGAATGGTTTTTCTTCTGTTTCATCCGTTCATAAGGTTAATGCACAGGCAGCCTGTTTTATTGCAAAAAAAATTTGCCTCTTATTGCCAGTCCTATGTTTCTGTGCTAATATATAGGTTGCTTTATTGCAGGAAAAGAGGAATAAAAACGTGATGCAGTATTTAATTGTCTGCCCCCTGGTATTTTTAGCAGGTCTGGTAGACTCCATTGCAGGGGGAGGCGGACTGATCTCCCTGCCCGGCTATATGATCGCAGGGGTGCCGGCCCACATGGCTCTGGGAACGAATAAGATGAGCTCTACCATTGGTACTCTGGTTTCCACAGCCCGTCTTTTAAAGCACGGATATCTGAAAGGAAAGATTGCTGTTGCCGCTGTTTCGGCTGTGTTTGCCATGACAGGCTCTGTGCTGGGAGCGCAGATTGCCCTCCGGGTACCGGATTCGGTGATCCGGAGCATGATGATCGTGATCCTTCCCATTGTAGCCTACTATGTGCTTCGCAATAAAAATATGGGAGACAGTGAACGGACGGGAACCATTTCCAAAAGGCGCGTCTGTGTGATCTCACTGGCAGCCTCCTTTGTGATCGGAACCTATGACGGCTTTTACGGCCCAGGTACGGGAACCTTTCTGATCCTGGTGCTTACGGGAGCAGCCCGGATGGATATGCGCACAGCCGCAGCCCAGACCAAGGTGATCAATCTGTCGTCCAATATCTCCGCACTTGTCACATTTATCCTTACGGGAAATGTGTATTATACATTGGGAGCAGCCGCTTCCGTCTGTTCGGTAGCAGGCCATTATCTGGGAGCAGGACTGGTGGTCCATGACGGCCAGAAGATTGTCCGCCCCATGGTACTTGTTGTGTTAGGAATTTTGTTCCTTAAGATCATTGCCGGAGCATAAAGAGGAAGGCCGGAAAACTGTAACTGAAAACCTTATTTGAATCAGGAGAAATGCTTATGAAATGGAAGAAATTTACACTTACAACTACCACAGAGGCCGTAGATTTGGTCAGCAGTATGTTTGATGACATCGGGATCGAAGGAATTGAGATCGAGGATAATATTCCGCTTACAGAAAAAGAGACAAAGGGAATGTTCATCGATATCCTTCCGGAGCTTCCGCCGGACGAGGGCATTGCCAAAGTAAGCTTCTATCTGGATGATGATGCGGATGTGGCGGAAATGCTGAAAAAAGGTCAATGAGGGACTGGACGAGCTGGCTTTTTTACCGATCTGGGAGCACGCACCATTGAGGCTTCTGAAACAGAGGACAAGGACTGGATCAATAACTGGAAGTATTTTAAGCCCTTTACCGTAGACCATATCCTGATCAAACCCACCTGGGAGCCTATCCTATCTGAGGAGCATAAGGACAAGCTTCTGGTTCAGATCGATCCCGGCACTGCTTTTGGAACAGGAATGCACGAAACCACCCAGCTTTGTATCCGCCAGCTGGAAAAGCACGTTCACGGACAGGCTGAGATTCTGGACGTGGGAACAGGCAGCATTTTAGGTATTACAGCCTTAAAGCTGGGAGCAAAGGAGGTCTGGGGAACAGATCTGGATGAAAATGCCATTACGGCAGTGGGAGAGAATTTGGAGGCTAACTCCATTTCCAGCGACAGCTTCCATGTGCTTCAGGGAAATATCATTGACGATCAGGCGGTAAAGGACTGGGCCGGATATGAGAAATACGATATCGTGGTTGCAAATATCCTTGCAGATGTAATTATTCTCCTTGTAGATGAGATTCCGGCTCATCTGAAAAAAGGCGGCTATTTTATCACCTCCGGAATTATCAATATGAAGGAAGAGGCAGTAAAGGCGGCCTTTGCGGCAAATCAGGAGCTGGAAGTAACCGAGATCACATATCAGGGCGAGTGGGTGTCTGTCACAGCCAGAAAGAAGTGATGTCATTTTTTTGCCGATCCGACCCAGGTGGCAGAGGATACCATCTTCATTACCGGGCCGGATGTAAACCATATGAAACATGTGCTCCGCATGAAGCCGGGGGAAGAAGTTTTGATCAGCGACGGCACAGGCTGCGACTATACCTGTGAGGTAGAGGCCTTTGAGCCGGACCGGGCTGTGGTGAGAATCCATTCTGTCTGTGACAGCCGGATGGAGCTTCCTGCCGAGATTTGGCTCTTTCAGGGCCTTCCAAAAGCAGATAAGATGGAACTTATCATCCAGAAGGCAGTGGAGCTGGGAGCTTCTGCCGTGGTTCCTGTTGCCACGAAAAATGCGGTGGTGCGGCTGGATGAAAAGAAGGCGCAGGCCAAGAAAAAGCGCTGGCAGGCCATTGCGGAAAGTGCAGCCAAGCAGTCAAAGCGCAGCCGGATCCCCCAGGTGGAGCTGGTGATGACCTTAAAAGAGGCATTTTCCTTTGTTCATGACAGGGAATTTGGCCTGTGCTGATCCCCTATGAGCAGGAAAAGGGGATGGACGCTATGAAACAGGCTTTGGAGAAGACAGCTCCCGGCCAGAAAATTGCAGTATTTATCGGTCCGGAGGGGGGATTTGACGAAGGGGAGATCCGTCAGGCTCTTGAAATGGGCGTCTGTCCGGTGAGCCTTGGAAGCAGGATTTTGAGGACAGAGACAGCAGGGCTTGCCATTCTTTCGGGTGGGGAAGGGTTAAATTTCAGGTATGGGTATATTTTGACAATTCCACCACCAGGGTTTTAGATGAAGTAAAGGACCTGACGGTGAAGCTTATGACAGAGGATTACGGAAATCCCTCTGCCCGCCACAGAAAGGGAATGGAGGCAGAGCAGTATGTAAAAAATGCCGCTTCCCAGATCGCAAAGACCCTGAAGGTAAAGGAAAAGGAAATCCTCTTTACCTCCGGCGGTACGGAGTCCAACAATATGGCTCTGATCGGCACAGCCCTTGCCAACCAGAGGGCGGGAAAACACATCATCAGTACACGGATCGAGCATGCTTCCGTGTATCAGCCCCTGGCATTTTTAGAGTCTCTTGGCTTTGAGGTGACTTATCTTTCCGTGGACAGTGAGGACACATTTCCTAGAGGAACTGGAGCAGTCCATCCGTCCCGATACGATTCTTGTATCTGTGATGTATGTAAACAATGAAATCGGGGCCATTGAGCCCGTAGAAGATCGCATCTCTGGTACACGGAAAGGGAAAAAACATTATTTTCCATGTGGACGCTATCCAGGCTTATGGTAAAATAGTAATCCGGCCCAAGAAGCAGGGAATTGACCTTTTAAGCGTCAGCGGCCACAAGATCCACGGGCCAAAGGGCGTAGGTTTTCTCTATAGATGAAAAGGTAAAGATTAAGCCCCTTCTTTACGGCGGCGGCCAAAATATCCGTTATTCAAATGCGTTGGAGCTTGAGGATGTAACCGTAAACAACCCAGCCAGAAGGGCGGTTTAAGCGCCCAGATCGTCAGCCTAAGCTTTAAGGGCGTCCGCAGTGAGGTGCTTCTCCACGCCCTGGAGGATAAGGAAATCTATGTATCCTCAGGCTCTGCCTGCTCCTCCAATCACCCCGCTATCAGCGGCACCTTAAAGGCTGTGGGAGTAAAAAAGGAGCTTTTGGATTCTACCCTCCGGTTCAGCTTCGGCCTTTTTAACACAAAGGAAGAGATCGACTATTGCATGGATGTATTAAAGGAGCTGCTTCCGGTTTTGAGACGCTATTACAGAGCGTAGCTGTCAGTTTGTTCGTTGTTTAGAAAGAGGTATATATGCAGTATCAGTCATTTTTAATTAAATATGCGGAGATCGGCACCAAGGGCAAGAACCGCTTTATGTTTGAAGACGCCCTGATCAAGCAGATCCGTTTCGCCCTCCGGGAGGTAGACGGAAGCTTTGAGGTGACAAAGGAATCAGGACGCATCTATGTAACCGCTGAGGGCGATTATGACTATGATGACACCATTGAGGCCTTAAAGCGGGTATTCGGTATCGCAGATATCTGCCCCATGGTGCAGATTGACGACAGGGATTATGAGAACCTGAAAAAACATGTGGTAGAGTATATGGATAAGGTCTACCCTGATAAGAACCTTACCTTTAAGGTGGTGGCAAGAAGAGGAGACAAGCGTTATCCTGTGTCCTCCGACCAGATTAACCGTGATATGGGAGAGGCCATTCTTGAGGCGTTTCCTCAGATGCGCGTGGACGTGCACAACCCGGATGTGCTCCTGAGAGTGGAGATCCGCCAGAAGGTAAATATCTTTTCCCTGATGATCCCGGGGCCGGGTGGTATGCCTGTCGGCACCAACGGAAAGGCCATGCTTCTTCTTTCCGGCGGCATCGACAGCCCGGTGGCAGGCTATATGATCGCCAAGAGAGGCGTCAAGATCGATGCGGTTTATTTCCATGCACCGCCATACACCAGTGAGCGTGCAAAGCAGAAGGTAGTAGATCTGGCCAAGCTGGTAGCCCGCTATTCAGGCCCCATGGATCTTCATGTGGTGAATTTTACGGATATTCAGCTGTATATTTATGATAAATGCCCCCATGAGGAGCTTACCATCATCATGCGCCGCTATATGATGCGGATCGCTCAGGCTATTGCGGAAAAGAACGGAGCCATCGGCCTGATCACGGGAGAGAGCATCGGGCAGGTAGCTTCTCAGACCCTACAGTCACTGGCAGCTACCAATGAGGTCTGCACTATGCCCGTATACCGTCCGGTGATCGGTTTTGATAAACAGGAGATCGTGGACGTGTCAGAAAAGATCGGAACATATGAAACATCCATCCAGCCCTTTGAGGACTGCTGCACCATCTTTGTGGCAAAGCATCCGGTGACAAAGCCAAATATCAACGTGATCCGCAATTCCGAGCGCCATCTGGAGGAGAAGATAGACGAGCTTGTAAAAACAGCGCTGGAGACAACAGAGGTAATCCGCTGTCAGTAAAAAAGGACGAAAAAACGCCGCCTGCCAAAGCAGACGGCGTATCCTGTTAAAAGCGCTGTTTCATCAGTCGATGATGTAGGGAGCCAGTGTAGATAAGATGTCCTCAACACTATTTTCAGCGTGGATATTTAAGTCGATGGGCTTGGAAAGATCCAGGCTGAAGATGCCCATGATGGACTTTGCATCGATCACATATCTTCCGGATACAAGATCAAAGTCAACATCAAATTTTGCCAGGTCATTTACAAAGGATTTGACCTTGTCAATGGAATTTAAGGAAATACGAACAGTTTTCATATTGAAGAACCCTCCTTGCGGTATGTATAATCTGATTTTATACTAAAGGAGAGACTCATAAAAGTCAATAGTGAGTTTGTATGAAAAAAACCGGAACAAACTGTAAAAAGTTTAAACGGCAGGAAAGGAGATTAAGTTATGCCGAAAGCGGCGTTTCACAATTTGGGCTGCAAGGTAAATGCCTATGAGACAGAGGCCATGCAGCAGCAGCTGGCACAGAGGGGCTATGAAATTGTCCCCTTTGATGAGAAGGCAGATGTATATATTATCAATACCTGCTCTGTCACCAATATCGCGGACCGGAAATCACGCCAGATGCTCCACCGGGCAAAAAAGCTCAATCCTCAGGCACTTGTGGTGGCAGCGGGATGTTATGTCCAGGTGGCCTCAGAGGAGCTTAAAAAGGATGCCAGTGTGGATCTGATCATTGGAAACAACAGAAAAGCAGAGCTGGCAGATATTTTGGATGCCCGTCTGGCAGAAAAAATGAGGAAAACAGGGTGTATGTGCTGGATATTGCCCATACCCACGAGTATGAGCGCCTTCATCTGGATCGTCTGGGAGGCCATACCAGGGCTTTTATCAAGGTACAGGACGGCTGCAACCAGTTCTGCAGCTACTGCATCATCCCCTACGCCAGAGGAAGAGTCCGCAGCCGCAGCCATGAGGATGTGGCAGAGGAGGTAAAAGGACTGGTAGCAGGAGGGTATAAGGAAGTGGTCCTCACGGGAATCCACTTAAGTTCCTACGGCATTGAGCGCATGGAGGAAAATCCGGTGAGCCATGGCGACTGGAACCACAGGAGCTGCTGGCGCTGATAAAGGAAGTTCACGCCATCGAGGGGCTGGAGCGCATCCGTCTGGGATCTCTGGAACCAAGGATCATTACCAGAGAATTTGCAGAGGAGCTGGCAAAGCTTCCCAAGTTCTGCCCTCATTTCCATCTGTCTCTCCAGAGCGGCTGTGATGAGACCTTAAAACGCATGAACCGCCATTATACCACAGAGGATTATGAGGCCAGATGCCGTCTGTTAAGAGAGGTCTTTGACCATCCGGCCATTACAACCGATGTAATCGTGGGCTTTCCGGGGGAAACGGAGGAAGAATTTGCTCTCACAAAAGAGTATCTGGAACGGATCCATTTCTATGAGATGCATATTTTCAAATATTCCAGAAGAGAGGGTACAAAGGCAGCTGTGATGAAGGATCAGATCCCTGAATCCGTGAAGGCAGAGCGCAGCGACGTGCTCCTTTCTCTGGAAACGAAGATGTCTGAGGAATACAGAAAGCATTACGGGGATTCTGTACTTTCCGTACTGTTTGAGGAGATTACAGTCATAGACGGAAAGGAATACCTGACCGGCTATACGCCTCAGTATGTGAGGGCTGCCCTGCCTGTAACGGACAGGGAAATCTGCAGCCGCATGGCAGGAAATATCTTTGAAGTACAGGCGGAAGGCTTTGTAACAGATGAGGCTCTGCGGGTAAAATTGCAGGAAATAACTGTATAAATTAAACAAAAACAGGGCAAATCAAAAATACTCTATTGCCGAATGGGGAAATATAGGGTAGAATATAGAAGAATACTTAAAGGACGTGATAATATGGGCAATATAAGAGAAACACAATATTTTCAGGCTGTTCAGGACAAAAAGATGGAAGTGAGCGATGTGCTGGAGCAGGTGTATATTGCCTTGACGGAAAAGGGCTATAACCCTGTAAATCAGATCGTGGGTTATATTATGTCCGGAGATCCCACTTATATCACCAGTCATAAGGGCGCCAGAAGCCTGATCATGAAGGTGGAAAGAGATGAGATCCTGGAAGAGCTGATGGCTGTTTACATTGATGCCCGTCTGAAATAACAGTGCCGGTCAGACTGCGGCTGCAGGCGGATACAGGCAGCACTTTGCTGCTTCGGATAAAATACCGTCAGGAGACTGGGAACGGTCTCTTTGTTTGATGACGGTACAGTATAATACAGGAATATGAAACGGTCATTTTCCTGCTGCAACGTCCATTGAGGTCTTCTAAAATGGGGAGCCTGATGGACGTTGTATTGTATATGGAAATAAAGCAGAGGAGGACGCTTTTTAAGTCCGCTCCTGCTTAAAAATGGCGGCTGCCAAAGCCGAAATCCGGCAGCTGCCGTATAGATGTGGAGGAATTGAATATGAGAATCATGGGTCTTGATTACGGCTCTAAGACTGTGGGAGTAGCAGTCTGCGATCCTTTAGGTATCACAGCCCAGACCGTGGAAACGATCACCCGCAAGGATGAGAATAAGCTGCGCCAGACCCTGGCCAGAATTGAAGCTCTGGCTTTAGAGTACGGGGTAGAACGGATCGTTCTTGGTTATCCTAAGAATATGAACAATACGCTGGGAGACCGGGCTAAAAAATCCGAGGAATTAAAAGAAGCCTTAGAGCGCAGGACAGGCCTTCCTGTGGTGCTTTGGGATGAACGTCTTACCACAGTGGCTGCAGAGCGCGTGCTGATGGAAAGCGGCGTGCGCAGAGAGCACAGAAAGGAATCTGTGGATCAGATCGCAGCTGCCATGATCTTACAGGGATATTTAGACCGCATGGCGATGGAACAGAAAAAGGAAGAAACAGCCGGTGATATGCCGGAGAGCGGAGAATAAGATGGAAGAAAGAACAGACTGCATTACCATGGTGACAGAGGATGGAGACGAGGTGGTGTTTTCCGTACTGGAGGAGACCAGGATCCATGGGAAGGATTACCTTCTTGTCACAGACGCCCCTGAGGATGAGGATGGAGAATGTTATATTTTAAAGGATGTATCCGGAGAACAGGAGCCGGATGCGGTTTATGAGTTTGTGGAAGACGACAGAGAACTTGACAGTGTAATGGGGTTTTGAAGCCCTTTTGTCTGATGCAGATGTGGAAATTGAAAAGTAAAAATAAGGAAGAAAGATTGGAGGAATCAGTTTGAGTTTAGAAGAAAAAGAAAATGGAATCGAGCAGGAAAATAATACGCCTGAACCAGCAGGGCATACAGGAGAAGCCGGTTCAGAAAACAGTGCGCTGGTAAAAAGACGCCCTCAGAACCGCCGGCCGGTTCAGAGAAGAACGGCGAGACCGAAAAATACATCTGAAGAAGGAAGGAAGGCTGAGGGAGCGGAAAGTACGGTACAGACAGAAGGCGCACCGGAGGCCGCAGAAAAGAAGGAACAGAACAGACGGGCTCCCAGACGCCGCACTCCGGCTCCCAGACAGGGACAGGGTACCGGGCAGAAGACAGGTTCCGGCTCCTTTAAGAAATACAGATGAGACAGCGGCAGCTCTTCCTGCAAAGCGCAGCACACGGGGAACAAAAAAGGACGGAAAAGGCAAGTTAAAGGTGATCCCCTTAGGCGGCTTAGAGCAGATCGGCATGAATATTACAGCCTTTGAATATGAGGATTCTATTATCGTAGTAGACTGCGGACTTGCCTTCCCGGGGGATGATATGCTGGGAATCGATCTGGTGATCCCGGATGTGACCTATTTAAAACAGAATATTGACCGTGTAAAGGGCTTTGTGATCACCCATGGACATGAGGACCATATCGGTGCTCTTCCTTATATTTTACAGCAGGTAAACGTTCCGGTTTACGGAACCAAGCTGACCATTGCGCTCATTGAACACAAGTTAAAAGAGCACAATCTGTTAAAGACCACCAGGCGCCGTGTGATGAAGCATGGCCAGTCTGTGAATCTGGGCTGCTTCCGGGTGGAATTTATAAAGACAAACCACAGTATTCAGGATGCGTCTGCTCTGGCAATTTTTTCACCGGTCGGCATTGTGCTCCACACTGGCGACTTTAAGATTGATTATACACCTGTATTCGGCGATCCCATCGACCTGCAGCGCTTTGCAGAGCTGGGAAAGAAGGGCGTCCTTGCCATGATGGCAGACAGTACCAATGCCACCCGTCCCGGCTTTACCATGTCCGAGCGCAGCGTGGGAAGACCTTTGATGCGATTTTCGCAGAGCATACGAATCACCGCATTATCGTGGCTACCTTTGCTTCCAATGTAGACCGTGTGCAGCAGGTAGTAAATACGGCTTATAAATATGGCAAAAAGGTAGTAGTGGAAGGCCGCAGCATGGTAACGATCATTGATATTGCCAGTGAGCTGGGATATATCAATATTCCCGACGGAACGCTCATTGACATTGACCAGCTGAAAAACTATCCGCCTGAGTCCACCGTGCTGATCACCACAGGAAGCCAGGGCGAGTCCATGGCCGCTCTGTCCCGCATGGCAGCCAGCATCCATAAGAAGGTGTCCATTATGCCGGGAGATGTGGTTGTATTAAGTTCCAGCCCTATTCCGGGAAATGAAAAAGCAGTGGCAAATGTGATCAATGAGCTTTCCACCAAGGGAGCCAAGGTGATCTGTCAGGATACTCATGTATCCGGCCATGCATGCCAGGAGGATTTAAAGCTGATCTACTCTCTGGTACATCCCAAGTTTGCCATTCCCGTACACGGCGAGTTCCGTCACAGGGTTGCGCAGAAGGAACTGGCAGAGTATATGGGCGTTGCCAAGGATAACGCGATCCTGGTTAATTCAGGCGATGTAGTGGCTCTGGATGAGGACAGCTGTCAGGTGATCGACCATGTGACAGCAGGCGGTATTCTGGTAGACGGTCTGGGTGTAGGCGATGTGGGAAATATTGTCCTGCGTGACCGTCAGAATCTGGCTCAGAATGGTATTATCGTGGTAGTGCTTACGCTGGAGAAGCATTCCAACCAGCTGCTTTCGGGCCCGGATATTGTATCCAGAGGCTTTGTCTATGTGCGGGAGTCTGAGGATCTTTTGGAGGAAGCTCATAATATCGTGGCAAATGCAGTAGAGGACTGCTTAGACCGCCGTGTAAGCGACTGGGGCAAGATTAAAAATATCATCAAGGACAGCTTAAGCGAGTTTTTATGGAAGCGCATGAAGCGCAATCCTATGATCCTTCCAATTATTATGGAAGTATAAGCCTTTGATATACAGCAGGAGGAGCGACAGGCCATGAGCAGACGGACAAGGGAGATCAATCGAATAACCACAGCCATTATCACCATTTCCATTAAGCTTATGGTGCTGGCTCTTCTTATCCTGCTTTTATACGAGGCCGTAGTCCGGGGATTTGCCTTTGGCCATGAGATTTTTTATGCAGAAGCGGCAGAGGCGGCTCCGGGGAGAGAAATCACGGTCGAGATAAAAGAGGGAGAGACAGCAAAAGAGGCCGCGGGAGAACTAAAGAAAAAGGGACTGATCACGAATGATTTCGCATTCTGGTTTCAGAGTATTTTCTATGATTACCAGGACATTTATCCCGGGATCTATACGCTTAACACCTCCATGACTTCCAAGGAGATTTTAAGAGAGCTGAATGTAAAACCTGAGGAGGAAAGCGAAGCGTCCCCCGAAGCCCGCACGGTGAGCGGGGAGGCGGATCTCTCAAAAGATGCAGATTCCTCAGAGAACAGGAAGACCAGAGCGGTTCAGGCAGAGCTGGACGGAGAGGATATCTATATGGAGGAAGAGGAATCCGGCGGCTGGATCGAAGAGGCAGAGGAATAAGACATGATTGTAAATGACAGAATCACAGACTATATCCAGTCCCTGGAAACCAGTCAGGGACCGGTTTTGGATGAAATAGAAAAAGAGGCTCTGGATCAGTTTGTGCCTATCATCAGAAAGGAGACGGCAGCTTTTAAGAACCATGACGGCAGCCCTTAAGCCGTCGGCCATACTGGAGATCGGCACGGCCGTCGGGTATTCTGCTTTGCAGATGTGCCGGGTGATGCCGGAGCACTGCCGCATTACTACCATTGAAAAGTATGAGAAACGCCTTCCCATCGCCAGAGAGAATTTTCATCGGGCAGGAGAAAGCGGACGGATCACACTTTTAGAGGGCGATGCAGACGTGCATCTGAAGGAGCTGGCAAAAAAAGGCTGTCAGTTTGATCTTGTGTTTATGGATGCAGCCAAGGGGCAGTATCTAAACTGGCTTCCCATGGTGCTTGATCTTATGCCCAAAGGCGCGGTGCTCATTTCCGACAATGTGCTTCAGGACGGCGATATCATCCAGTCACGGTTTGCCGTGGAGCGCAGAAACCGCACCATCCACAGCCGCATGAGAGAGTACCTGTATGAGTTAAAGCACACAGAGGAACTGGAAACCTCCGTGATCCCCATTGGAGATGGAGTGACAGTCAGTACAAAGATTAGATAGGAGAACGATATGAGAGAAACAGAGCTGCTGATACCGGCAGGCAGTCTGGACGTATTAAAGACTGCTGTGGTTTACGGAGCAGATGCCGTATACATCGGCGGAGAGGTCTTTGGCCTCAGAGCCAAAGCGCACAATTTTTCCAAAGAAGAAATGAAAGAGGGAATTGCCTTTGCCCATGAGCGCGGGGTCAAAGTCTATGTGACTGCCAATATTCTGGCGCACAATGACGATCTGCCGGGGGTAGAGGCTTATTTTGAAGAATTAAAAGAAGTGGGGCCGGATGCCCTGATCATTTCAGATCCCGGCATCTTTGCCATTGCAAAGAGAGTTCTTCCCCAGATGGAGCTCCATGTGAGCACTCAGGCGAATAATACCAATTACGGCACCTATTTATTCTGGCATCAGCTGGGAGCGAAACGGGTAGTTTCTGCAAGAGAGCTGTCCTTAGAGGAGATTAAGGAGATCCGGGCCCATATTCCGGAGGATATGGAGATCGAGAGCTTTATCCACGGAGCTATGTGCATTTCGTATTCCGGAAGATGCCTTTTGAGCAATTTCTTTACCGGACGGGACGCCAACCAGGGGGCCTGCACCCATCCATGCCGTTGGAAATATTCGATCGTAGAGGAGACCAGACCGGGAGAATATATGCCTGTTTATGAAAATGAGCGTGGCACCTATATCTTTAATTCCAGAGATCTGTGCATGATCGAGCATATTCCGGAGCTGATCGATGCGGGAGTTGACAGCTTTAAGATCGAAGGCCGTATGAAAACAGCACTCTATGTGGCAACCGTGGCAAGAACCTATCGAAAAGCCATTGATGATTATAAAAAGGATCCTGCCCTCTATGAGCAGAATATGGAGTGGTATAAGGAAGAAATTGGAAAATGTACCTACAGAGAGTTTACCACAGGCTTTTATTTTGGAAAGCCGGGAGCAGATGCAGATTTACGACAGCAATACCTATGTAAAAAATTACACCTATCTGGGAACGGTAGAGGAGTCCGAAGGCTGCCGGTTCAGAATCGAGCAGAAGAATAAGTTCTCTGTGGGAGAAACCATTGAGATCATGAAGCCCGATGGACGAAACGTACAGGCCCTTGTAAAGAGTATCTGCGATGAAGAGGGCAATGCTCAGGAGAGCGCTCCCCATCCCAAGCAGATCTTGTGGGTGGAGCTGGATGCGCCGGCAGATGTGTATGATATACTGAGAAAGAAAGCGGAGCAGTAAAAGACAGGAGGCGGTAAGTTTGGTGGATGGTATCCTGCTGATCCTGGCAGCATTGTGTGCGGTTTACTTTGTGATCATTGTGATCTATGGGGGAATCGGCACTTCTTTTGCCTTTATATGGCTGTTTTTTGCGGCTCTTTGCGTATTTCTTGTTTATGGAAAATGGTATTACAGCCGTCATATGTTTGACATTCCCAAGTGGGTGCCTGTGAGTATCGTTACCACCTGTGTGATGGGAGTGACCGTCATGGCAATGATATGTACTCTGGTGTTTTTGGGCGTCGCTTCGAGGAAGAACCCGGACTTGATTATGTGATCGTTCTGGGAGCTAAGGTAAAGGAACATACGGTGAGCAATTCACTGAAAAAACGGCTGGATAAGGCCATTGACTATGCCCAGAAAAATCCGAAACCTATCTGGTGCTTTCAGGGGGAAAGGGAGCGGATGAACCCATAAGCGAGGCTCAGGCCATGTACAAATATCTGGTCTATAACGGTGTCCGTCCAGAGCAGCTGCTCCTTGAGGATCGGTCTGCCAGTACGGTGGAAAATATTGCCTACAGCAGACTTGTGATCGAAGGCCATCGGGAACGGCTGCGTCTGGAACGGAGCAGCAGGAGAAAAAACGCAGGGAACCTTACCTTATGGTAGATGACAAGCCTGTGGAAATCGGTGTTCTCACCAGCAATTTCCATGTATTCAGAGCCAGGATGATTGCCCGCAAATGGGGTTTTGAGCATGTTTATGGCATCAGCGCCCAGTCGGATCCTGTGCTTTTTATCCATCTGTGCGTTAGGGAATGTGCGTCGATTATAAAAGACCGGCTTATGGGAAATATGTAGGATAGAATGACTGCTTAAAGGAGGACTGAAATGATTGACAAAAAAATGTTAGACCGCGTAAAAGAGCTTTCACAGTACCGTCTTGTAGATGAAAGACCTGTTGAGGAGATGAACTCATATGGAATGGTGCTGGAGCATAAAAAGAGCGGAGCCAGGATTTTTTTAATGAGCTGTGAAGATGACAATAAAGTATTTTCCATTGGATTCCGCACTCCGCCCCAGGACAGCACAGGACTTCCCCATATTCTGGAACACAGTGTTTTGGAGGGTCTGAGAAGTTTCCCGTAAAAGATCCCTTTGTAGAGCTGGTAAAGGGTTCTTTAAACACATTTTTAAATGCAATGACCTATCCGGATAAGACGGTTTATCCGGTCGCCAGCTGCAATGACAGGGATTTCCAGAACCTGATGGATGTGTATTTAGACGGCGTGCTCCATCCTTCCATTTACCGTGAACCGAAGATTTTTTTACAGGAGGGCTGGCACTATGAGATGGAGGAGACAGACAGCCCCTTAATCATCAACGGCGTGGTTTACAATGAAATGAAGGGCGCTTTTTAAGCGTGCTGGATCGGTATACAAAGGCGGTTCTCTTTCCGGATACCCCATACCGCCATGAATCCGGCGGCGATCCCGCCTGTATTCCGGATCTGACCTATGAGCAGTTTATTGCCTTCCATAAAAATTACTATCATCCGGCCAACAGCTTTATCTACCTTTATGGAGATATGGATATGGCTGAAAAATTAGAGTGGCTGGACAGAGCGTATTTATCCCAATATGACAGGGCAGATTTTACCCGGGATTCCCGGATTCCCATGCAGAAGCCTTTTAAGGAGCCCATTGAGCGGGAAACTACCTACTCTGTAACAGCGGAAGAAGGGACAAAGGGGCGAACCTATCTGTCTTTAAATACCGTAGTGGGAACGGATCTGGATCCGGAGCTTTATGTGGCTTTCCAGATTTTGGAATATGCGCTGATCGATGCTCCGGAGCACCCTAAAGCAGGCGCTTATTGACGCCCATATTGGTCAGGATATTCTGGGAGGCTACGACAACGGATCCTTCAGCCCTGCTTTTCCGTAATCGCCAAAAATGCAGAGCGGGAGCAGAAGGGGGAATTTCTTGCTGTGGTTAAGGGAACCCTGCGCCGTCTGGCAGATCAGGGCATTGACAGAAAGAGCCTTCTTGCAGGCTTAAACTACTACGAATTCCGCTACAGAGAAGCAGATTACGGCTCTGCGCCCAAGGGACTTATGTACGGTCTCTGGTCTATGGACAGCTGGCTTTATGACGGAGATCCTATGCTCCATCTCCAGTATCAGAAGACCTTTGACTTTTTAAAGAAGGCAGTATCCGAAGGATATTTTGAGAATCTGATCCGCGGATATCTTCTGGATAATCCCCATGAGGCTTTTGTGATCGTAAGCCCCTTGTACAGATCAGACCGCCAGAGAGGATGAGGCTCTGGCAGAGCGGCTTAAGGCTTACAGGGATTCCCTTTCAGAAGAAGAGAGGAGCGAGATTGTCCGAAGACAAAGGAATTAAAGGCATATCAGGAGGAGCCGTCCTCTCAGGAGGATCTGGAAAAGATTCCCATGCTTCAGAGATCCGATATTGAGAAAAAGGCAGAAGGCTTTTCCTATGAGGTAAAGGAGGAGAGTGGGATTCCTGTCATCCACAGCCCGTTATTTACCTCTGGGATCGGCTACCTGAAGGTGCTCTTTGACTTTTCTGTCCTGCCGGATGAAGATATTCCCTACGGAGCTCTTTTAAAGTCCGTGCTGGGTTATGTGGATACGGGCATTACAGCTACAGCGATCTTACCAGCGAGATTTATTTAAACAGCGGCGGCCTGGATTTTTCCGTAGGCGGCAGCCAGAAAATGGGAGAGCCTGGAAACTTTACCGGTACCTTTACAGCCAGCGTAAAGGTGCTCTATGAAAAGCTGGATTTTGCTTTTGAGATGCTGGAAGAGATCCTCCTGCGCTCTAAGCTTACAGACGAAAAACGTCTGGGAGAGATTTTGGATGAGACTATGTCCAGAGCCAGAATGCGTCGGAGAACAGTTCTCACAGCTCCGCTGCCATGAGAGCTGCTTCCTATTATTCGCCCCTGTCTTCTTTCTATGACCGCACCGGCGGTATTGGCTTTTATCAGTTTTGGAGAAAATTACAGAGCGCTGCGCAGCAAGGAAGAGGATATCGTCTCAAACTGGGGAAAAAGCTTATGGAAG
>SCPO01000795.1_pt1 | contig 16397 bp, 19 predicted proteins | sample 6106821 | NCBI WGS metagenome assembly SCPO01 (sample SAMN10720448, study PRJNA508395) | human gut metagenome | isolation source: Participant 2 stool, 0 month | host: Homo sapiens | collected 2017 | reverse complement strand
GAAATCAAACAGGATATATCGATAAGGAGAGTTTACCGACTTTAGGTACGGTATCAAGGAACCAAAATGGTTATCCGATCGGTTATTTCTTCGGATATAAGGCGATTGGGGTTTTCCAGACACAAGAGGAGATCGATAACTATATCAGTCCTGCTACCGGTAAGCCTATACAACCGAATGCGGTACCCGGTGATACGAAATTTGAGGATTTGAATGGAGACGGCGTGATCAGCGATGATAACGAGGACCGTACGATGATAGGCAAACCTAATCCGGATTGGATGGTTGGACTTACTGTTGCGGCTGATTGGAATGGCTTTGATTTAAGTGCCTTTTTCCAAGGTTCTTTCGGGGCGGATGTTTTCGATGCGTTACGCCGTTATGAGTTGGCGGCGGTCAATTATACGTCGGATGCTTTGGAAAGATGGACAGGACCGGGCACCTCCAATTCGATGCCAAGGATTGTCTTGGGTGATACGCCTAAGAACTTCCGTCCGTCTACTTTGTTGGTTCACGATGCTTCTTTCTTGCGCTTACGTAATTTACAGGTAGGTTATACGCTGCCGGCCCAGTTGACCCGAAAAGCTTATATACAACGCTTGAGGTTTTATGCGTCGTTCGATAATTTGTTGACTATTACGGGATACAAGGGAATGGATCCGGAAATCGGTTCGACAATGGGTATAGATAAGGGTGTATATCCTCAAGCCCGGGTTTATACATTTGGATTGAATTTGACATTTTAATCATTAAAATTAGTGTTATGAATAAATATATTTATCTGCTAGCCGTTGTATTCGGACTAAGTGGCTGCAATGATTTTTTGGAGTTGTCTCCGACGAATAAGGTTATCGAAACGGATTATTACAAGACACAGGAGGATTTGACCGAGGCATTGGTCGCTGCCTATGACCCGTTGAAATGGAACGCTTATAATGCGTATAGCTCTTATGAACTGGTAAGTAATATCATGTCGGATGATGCGGAGACCGGTGGATCGACGGTATCGGATCAACCGCAGTTGCAGCGAGTGAATGATTTTACCAATTGGGTGACACCGACAAACTTACCCGAGGGTTTATGGGGGCGTTCGTATGAGGGTGTGAACCGTGCGAATATCGTGATAGAGAAATGCCCTCTTCTTCCGGAGGGGACGATGTCGGAGGAGCTTCGTGATCGTTATGTGGCTGAGGCTCATTTCTTGCGTGTATTTTATTATTTCCAGTTGTGGCGTTTCTTTGGATACATACCGTATTACGAGACGAATTTGGGATTGGATGATATAACAACTGTCCCTCAGTTACAGCCGGATGAGGTCTATGCGAAATTAATCGAGGATTTAGATAATAATGTTATTGGGAAGTTACCTAAGATAGTCCCGGCTAATGAGAAAGGACGAGCTACGAATGGTGCCGCTATCGCGATGAAAGCACGTATCGTTTTATATCGGAATGATGATACTAAAAATGAAGGAGATCGCCAGCCAATTGAAAGAACTAATTACCGATCCTGCCTATCAATATGATTTGATCCCGGATTATAAAGTTCTTTTTGATGATGAGTATGAATGGTGCAAAGAATCTGTTTTTGAAGTCAATTATACGGAAATCGGGAACTCGAATGATTGGGCAGGCAAGGCTAATCAAGGTAACTCCGATATAATAATGCTAGGAGCCAGAGGTTTGAAAGATCCTAATAATGTATATGTGGAAGGTTGGGGTTTTGCGCCTGTAACAAAAGCATTGAATGATGCGTTTTTACCAAATGATCCTAGAAAGTGGACAACAATCATAGATCATGAGGAGTTTAGAGCGGAAGGCGGGACGGTTAGCTCGGATGTGAATCAATATACAGGATATAGCGTACGCAAATATCATCCTCGTGCGGGGTATTCTTCTACGGTTGGCACGGAAGCGCTGAATTATAAGAACAATTACCGTGTAATTCGTTTCTCCGACGTATTATTGATGGCATCGGAAGCTTTGTTGAGAAGTGGAGGTAGCGTAGGCGAGGCACAGGATTATTATGCGAGAGTCGTTAAACGTGCGATGGGGGATGATTATAAGGTTCCGGCGGTTTCATTGGATAATATCTATAAGGAACGCCGTTATGAGTTTGCGATGGAAGGTATTCGTTATTGGGATTTAGTACGTACGAACCAAGCAAAAGATTTTATCAAAGGCTGGGATGATACAAAGAAATACTTGCCGATTCCTCAGTCGGAGATTGATAAGTCGGATGGCCATTTGGTACAGAATCCTCATTTCTAAGAATTGAGCTGTATTTACATTTGTTCATTTTAGGAGAACCTGATAGCTTTTAATTTGTTGATAATTAGATATGGATGTGTGATCATTTGTCCACATCCATGTTTTTTGTCTTTAAGTAAATAGTTTAAATCGATAAAATATGAGATTAAAATAGAGTAATAACGGTACACGAATACCCATTTGCGACCGCTTACGATCCCGTTCGTTGGCTATTCACTTACGGATCCAAAAAGAAGGACATTTCTTTTTAGATGGGATAAGCTTGTATTCCAGATCTTTTTATGTACATTTGAAGCCACCCAATAGTGGGGTAACTAAAACATGATATGACTATGGAAAAGAAAACAGAAAAAGAGGAGAAGTATATGAAGGAATTACAAGATCGATATATCCGTTTCGACTGGGCCATCAAACGCCTACTCCGGCAAAAAGCGAATTTCGGAGTGCTAGAAGGCTTTCTTACCGTGTTCTTGGGCGAGCAGATCAAGATTGAGGAGATATTGGAGAGTGAGGGATACCAGCAAATGGCCGATGAAAAATTCAATCGGGTGGATATCAAGGCTAAGAACACAAAGGGAGATATCATCCTTATCGAGATCCAGAATACCCGCGAGCTTTATTATTTGGAACGTGTGCTTTATGGCGTGGCGAAGGCCGTCACCGAACATCTTCATTTGGGACAGGACTATTCCGGGGTGAAAAAGGTCTATTCTATCAGTATCCTTTATTTTGATATAGGCGTAGGAACCGATTATCTGTATCACGGGCAGAACCAATTTGTCGGCGTGCATACCCATGATCATTTACAGGTAAATACCAAGGAGAGGGGTGCGATCGTCAAGCGTCTTCCCTCGGAGATCTTTCCGGAGTATATATTGGTCCGGGTGAATGAGTTTGATAAGGTGGCCGTGACCCCCTTGGAGGAATGGGTGCGATACTTGAAAGATGGGATCATAACTTCCGGAACGACAGCCCCTGGCTTGGAAGAGGCACGAGAGAAATTACGCTATTACTCAATGTCTCCCGAGGAACGTTATGCTTATGACGAACATCTGAATGCGATTATGATCCAGAATGACGTGTTGAGCACTGCTAAGTTTGAAGGACGGGAAGAAGGATTAGCAGAAGGATTAGCAGAAGGCAGAGAAGAAGGACTAATAGAAGGTCGAGAAGAAGGCCGTGTGGAAGAACGTCTAGAAACAGCTCGGCGTATGCGGTCTGATGGGCTTTCGATGGAAATGGTCGTGCGTTATACTGGTTTGTCAGAGGAGGAAATAAATAATTTATGACATCCTTGAGGCTTTGCTAGCGGAGTAGGATCGGTTCTTTTAAGTTCTTGGCCTGCTCCTCGGATGATGTTCCAGTATCTCTTTGCGAAGGAATTCCCGGTCGATATGTGTATATATCTCGGTGGTGGTGATTTTCTCATGCCCCAGCATCTCTTGGATAGCGCGTAAGTTGGCGCCTCCTTCCAGCAAGTGGGTGGCGAAAGAATGACGGAAGGTATGGGGACTTACGTTTTTATGGATACCGGCGGCCTCCGTCTGTTGCTTGATGATATGAAATACCATGATACGGGAGAGGGCCGTTCCTCGCCGGCTTAGAAATAAAATATCCTCGAAGCCTTTTTTAACCACGACCGAATTCCGGTCATACAGATAGTTTTTAATTTCCCGCAAAGCAACTTCGGAGATAGGAACAAGCCGTTGTTTGCTTCCTTTACCCTCTACCCGGATGAAACCTTCCTTGGGATATATATCCGAATAACGCAGGCCAGTAAGCTCCGATACGCGCAGTCCACAACTATATAAAACCTCCAGCATCGGTTCCGCTGTCCCTCGGGAAGCGTGAGGTCTATTGTTCGAGAATGCTATTTATCTCGTTGACGGTTAATACTTCCGGCAGCTTCAATCCGATCTTGGGAGACTCTAACAATTCGGTCGGATCATTTGTTATATAATTGTCAAGCAATAAGAAACGATAGAACGATTTGATACCCGAGATGATGCGTGCTTGCGATCGGGGATGGATACCGATGTCACGTAATTGGGCGATGAACTGTTGCAAGTCGTCGTAGCTGATCTCCTTAACGTCCTTTTTCTCATCCTCTGCGAAACGTAGCAATTTGTCAAGATCTGTCAAATAGGCGTCGATGGAGTTGGCAGAGAGCGATTTTTCTAATCGTAAATAGGTGTTATATCGGTTTATTATATCTTTTCCTTGTCGCATTGTCGGTATGTCGTTATGAATGTGTCAAATAAAATCCTTACCTTTGCCGGATAATTCCGGCCTCAACGGGCGGTACAAAGGTAATAAACTTACAATTAAGAATGAAGAAGATTCAGATCATCAATGGCCCTAATTTGAATCTGTTGGGCAAGCGAGAACCGACAGTATACGGAAATGCCTCGTTCGAGGACTATTTGAGCGAGTTACGTGCCCGCTTTCCTCAGTGTGAGATATCTTATTATCAAAGTAATGTGGAAGGAGAGATAATTAACAAGATCCATGAGGTGGGTTTTGAATATGACGGTATCGTGTTGAACGCCGGCGCTTATACGCATACTTCCATTGCGTTGCACGATGCTATCAAGGCGGTTACTACGCCAGTCGTGGAAGTGCATATCTCGAATGTGCATGCCCGTGAATCGTTTCGTCATGTGTCGATGATATCGGCGGCATGCAGGGGAGTGATTCTTGGGTTTGGGCTGGATTCGTATCGGTTGGCGATCGAATCGTTTATGTGATAGAAGGTTTAGAAGGTTATCAAATAGAATTAATAATTAGGTTATAATAATTTAAGGTATATGTTAAAGCATACGAAGATTGTTGCTACAGTTTCCGACCAGCGCTGCGACGTTGCGTTCGTTGAGGCGTTATATAAAGCGGGAATGAATGTGGTGCGCCTGAATACGGCTCACATGATGGAAGAGGGGTTGACCCGTGTGGTAAATAACGTCCGTACCGTATCCGACCGTATCGGTATCTTGATGGATACAAAGGGGCCGGAAGTACGTACCACGACGACGGTAAACAAGGAACCGATCCCTTTCAAGACTGGAGAGATCGTGAAGGTAATCGGTAATCCCGATCAGGAAACTTCGCATGATTGTATTTGTGTGTCATATAAGAATTTCGTGAACGACTTGGCGATTGGCAGCGACATCCTTATCGATGATGGTGATCTGGAAATGAAGGTTACCGGGAAATCCGGCGATTGTTTGCTTTGCGAGATCCAGAATGACGCTACGCTAGGTAGCCGCAAGAGCGTGAATGTGCCGGGCGTACGTATCAATTTGCCTTCGTTGACTGAGAAAGACCGTAATAATATCCTTTGGGCGATCGATCATGATCTCGATTTTATCGCTCACTCATTTGTTCGCAACAAACAGGACGTATTGGATATCCAACGTATCTTGGACGAGCGTAACAGCCCTATCAAGATTATCGCTAAGATCGAGAATCAAGAGGGTGTAGACAATATCGAGGAGATTTTGGAAGTGGCTTATGGCGTCATGATCGCTCGTGGTGACTTGGGTATCGAGGTTCCGGCCGAGAAGATCCCGGGTATCCAGCGTATGCTGATCCGTAAATGCGTGGAGGTGAAGAAGCCGGTTATCGTGGCTACGCAAATGCTTCATTCCATGATTAATAATCCTCGTCCTACTCGTGCCGAGGTTACGGATATCGCCAACGCTATTTATTATCGTACGGATGCTTTGATGTTAAGCGGTGAGACGGCTTATGGAAAATATCCGATCGAGGCGGTACAGACCATGACGAAAGTGGCTCGTGAAGCTGAGAAGACTAAGCTTTCCGCGAATGATATCCGTGTGCCGATCGAGGGGAATGATTTAGACGTGACTTCTTTCTTGGCGAAACAAGCCGTTAAGTCTTCTTCTAAATTACATGTGAAGGCGATTATCACGGATAGTTATACGGGTCGTACGGCACGTTATCTGGCCGCTTTCCGCGGAACCTCTACTGTGTTCGCTATATGCTATAATCCTCGTGTGATGCGTATGTTGGGTCTTTCTTATGGGGTATGGGCGGTTCATCAGCCGTACAACGACAGTCGTAGGGGATATTTCTATGATGCGTTGAACCAGCTGATCCATAGCGGACGTATCACTCGCAACGATATGGTAGCGTATTTGAGCGGTAGCTTCGGCGAAGGTGGCGGTACCAGCTTTTTGGAGATTAACAACGTAGGAAAGGTGCTGGATGCCGGCACGCAATATCAGTTGCCTACTTTTAAAGAGTAAGAGGAATGTTTACGGGCGAGATTGATGCGTATATTCTTTCTCATATAGATGAAGAAGGGGATTTGCTGTCGGCGTTGAATCGCGACGCCAATGTGAACCTTCTCCGTCCGCGTATGCTATCCGGGCATTTGCAGGGTAGGATATTGAAGATGTTTTGCCGGATGATTCGTCCGAGAAGAGTCTTGGAGATCGGGACTTATACGTCTTATGCCACTTTGTGTATGGCGGAAGGCATGGAAGAGGGGGCGTTGATCCATACGATCGAGATCAATGACGAGATGGAGGATTTTATCATGAAATATCTTTCCCGCTCGCTACATAAGGACAAGATAAAAGTCCATTTTGGGGATGCGATGGAGATTATCCCCCGTTTGGATGAGACGTTCGATATGGTTTTTATCGATGCCGACAAACGCCTGTATTCCGAGTATTATGATTTGGTATTCCCGATGGTCCGTCCGGGCGGCTTGATTCTCGCGGATAATACGCTTTGGGACGGTAAAGTGGTAGAAGAAGTGCATCCTTCCGATAAACAAACGAAGGGAATACTGGTTTTTAATGAAAAGGTTAAGCAAGACGATCGGGTAGAGAAGGTGATCCTCCCTTTACGTGACGGCTTGACGATGATCTGGAAAAAGTAAATAATAAAGCGTATGGAAAGTACTAGATTACAAAAGATCGAACGCCTTCTTCAGAAGGAGTTGAGTGATATATTTCAGAAGCAGACGCAAGGAATGCATGGCGTATTGGTCTCTGTCAGCGTAGTTCGTGTAAGTCCGGATTTAAGTGTGGCGAGAGCTTATTTAAGCATTTTCCCGTCGGATAAATCGCAAGAGCTATTGGAGGCTATACGGAGCAATACGAAAGCGATCCGTTTTGATTTGGGGCAACGTATTCGTTTGCAGGTTCGTAAGATTCCAGAATTTAGCTTCTTTATAGACGATTCATTGGATTATATCGAGAATATCGACAATCTTTTGCATAAGTAATCAGAGGAGCCTTGAATCTTCCGTTCTATATAGCCCGGCGATATCTCTTTTCGAAGAAGTCGCACAATGCCATAAATATCATATCGATGGTATCGGTATGCGGGGTTGTTGTCGCCACGATCGCCTTAGTATGCGCCTTGTCGGTCTATAATGGTTTCAACGATTTGGTCTCTTCTCTCTTCAGCAATTTTGATCCGGAGTTGAAGATCATGCCTCGGAAAGGGAAGGTTTTCGACCCGACCTCGGAAGAGATACGTAAGGTGAGGGAATTGCCCGGCATTGTTTGTTTTAGTGAGGTATTGCAGGACAATGCCTTGGTCCGTTATCGAGATCGTCAGGGTGTAGCTACCTTGAAAGGTGTAGACGAGCAATATGAGAAACTGGCGCAGATCGATAGTATCTTGATCGATGGAAAATTCCTTCTGAATGACGAGGTGGCGAATTACGCGAATATGGGGATCGGATTGGCTTTCTCGCTAGGAATAAACGCAGGCTTTGTCTCTCCGCTGGAGATCTACGCTCCGAAGCGGGAGGAGAAGGTGAACATGGCGAATCCGGCTTCTTCTTTCAATTTGGAATATGCTTATATCGGTGCTGTCTTTCGTACGGACCAACAGGTTTACGATGATTCATATATGATCGTGCCTTTGTCATTGGCCCGTTCTTTATTTAATTATGATAAAGAAGTGACAGCGGTGGAATTGAAGGTGAAAGATAGCGGAGATATCGCTCCGGTAAAGAAAGAGATTCAACGTATCCTAGGTGATCAATATATCGTGCAAGACCGTTTTGAGCAACAAGAGGCTTCTTTCAAGATGATGCAAGTCGAGAAATGGATGACCTTCTTGATCCTTACTTTTATATTGGCGATCGCCTTATTCAACGTGGTGGGTTCTTTATCCATGTTGATGATCGAGAAACAGGAGGATGTGAGTACACTGCGTAATATGGGGGCTGATGACAGTCTGATCCGTCGGATTTTCTTGTTTGAAGGCTGGATGATCTCCGGTTTTGGAGCTTTGATCGGAGTCTTGATCGGGGTTGTACTTTGCTTGCTACAACAAGAGTTTGGCTTTATAAAACTAGGGGAAGCTGCCGGAGCGTTTATTATAGAGGCTTATCCAGTACGTGTAGTCACGGTGGATATAATAACAGTCTTTGTAACGGTATTAACGATAGGCTTTTTGCTGCGTGGTATCCTGTACGATATCTTGCTAAGAAGTTGAAAATTGAGAATTGAGAATGAATACCGCTTGCCGATAATTCTCAATTCTCAATTCTTAATTAGTTGTATTCTTTTCCGTATTTGATTTTAGCGTCGGCTACGAATTGTTTGATACGTTGTTCGTCATCCTTCTTACAAATCAATAATACGTTTCCGGACTCAGCCACGATGCAATCTTTTAGCCCTTGGATAACGGCTAGACGTTTCGGGTTATTTAATGCGATCACATTGCCGGAGCATTCGTATAGCATTGCCTCGTTATTTTTCAATACTGCGTTCTCATTTTCGTCTTTATTCGCTAGGTCGAACAAAGATCCCCAGCTACCGAGGTCGGCCCAACCGAAATCTACACATAGCATATATACGTTGTGTGCTTTCTCCATGATACCGTAGTCGATGGATATATTTAGGCAATAAGGGAAATTCTCTTGGATGAACGCTTTTTCTTCCGGGGTATTAAATTTATCCTTACCTAGATCGAAACGGCTGCTGATATCCGGGAGATATTTAGAGAACGCTTCCAAGATCGTATTCACGTTCCAGACGAACAAGCCAGAATTCCAGAAGAATTCTCCACTTTCCATAAATACCTTTGCCAACTCGAGGTTCGGTTTTTCAGTAAAGGTCTTCACCTTGGTGAAATCATCTACTACCGTATCACTGCTTTGGATATATCCGTATCCTGTTTCCGGGCGGCTAGGCTTGATGCCCAAGGTGACCAACGCACGGTTTCTCTTCACGAAATCCAACGCCTTTTGAACGTCCCTCAAGAAAACATCCTCTTTTAAGATCAGATGGTCGGAAGGGGCTACGACAATATTGGCTTCCGGATTGCATGCCTTAATATGATAAGCCGCATAAGCGATACAAGGAGCTGTATTGCGACGAGCCGGTTCCAAAAGGATTTGTTCTTCCGCTAATTCCGGCAACTGCTCCTTGATTAAGTCCGCATAAGATTCGTTGGTAACGATGTATATATTTTCAGTAGGGATGATTTTTGCGAAGCGATCAAATGTCATTTGCAGTAAAGACCGTCCGCTCCCAAAAAAATCAAGGAATTGCTTTGGGTAACTTTCTCTACTGAAAGGCCAGAAACGGCTACCGATTCCGCCTCCCATGATGACGCAATAATTATCTTTCATGATATTGGCTGTTATTATGATTATACGTTTACAAATGTAACGAAATAATCTTTCTATGCGAAACAATCCCGTACATATTCCCACTGTGAAAAAAATATTTGAAAATTTTCACCCAAACGCTTGCGGGTTTAAAAAAAAGCTGTACCTTTGCAACGCATTTGAGAAACAAACCTACTGCTAAAGCTTAATTAAAAATGCCCAGATGGCGGAATTGGTAGACGCGCTGGTCTCAAACACCAGTGGATTCACTTCCATGCCGGTTCGATCCCGGCTCTGGTACTGAAGTTGAAAAGCGATTGATAATCAAAGCTTTTTTTGTAAATTATTCGGCAGGACTATCCACGGCTAGACAATTTTTGTATTTTTGCTCAACTCATGAATTTATAAACAACAAGGTGAAATATCCCATTAAAACAGAAAGATTAATCATACGGCTTGCTGAACCGGAAGATGCAGAAAGCATTTTTTCTTACCGTTCTGACTTTGCGGAAAATAAGTATCAGGGATGGTTCCCTGATTCAGTTGAAGAAGTCCGTGATTATATTAGCAATATGCCGGCGACAATGGATATTGCCAATATATGTTTTCAGTTTACCATTATTCTTGCAGATGAAAACAGGTTAATTGGTGATATGGGAATCAGCTTTACCAATCACAACAATATGCAGGCTGAACTTGGATGTACGCTACATAAAGATTATCAGAAAAAAGGTTATGCTACAGAAGCATTGAAAGCAATGGTTGATTATCTTTTTGGAACGCTCGATAAACATCGGATTATAGCCTCAGTCGATCCGAGAAATACAGCTTCTATCCAGTTAATAGAGCGATTGGGGTTCAGAAAGGAAGCTCACTTTAAGGAGAGCTATTATTTGCGTGGGGATTGGGTAGATGATATAATTTATGCGCAGCTTAAGACCGAATGGGGTAATAATGATAAATATAGCAAAGAAGAGATAATGATAGACCCCCAAATTATTACCTTGCAATTTAATGAATGTATCAGTAGGGCTGACATTAACGCACTATCCAGTTTAATGACTGAAAATCATGTTTTTATCGATATGGCAAACAATCGAATTGTAGGAAAATCTGATAATATAGTTAAGGCATGGAAGCCGTTTTTTAGACTTTATCCGGGATATCGAAACATTTTCGAGAGCGTAACAGTAAATGGTTCTATGGTTATTATGCAGGGATATTCCATTTGTTCAGATCAGGTTCTAAATAATGTTCATGCTATTTGGGTTGCAGAAATAAAGGAAAATAAGGTTAATCTATGGCATATCCATCCGGACACGAAAGAGAATAGAAATAAGTTTGGTATATAAACATGAAACAATGAGTATTGGAGAATATAAATGAATATAGGTTACAAGGTTGGTGAGTTGATTTATGATGCAAATATATATGATGGATTAAATACCTTTCTATCTGATTTGCAATTCTACAAAAAGTGGCTACCGAAAAATAAGGAGGCTGAAATACTTGAACTGTGCTGTGGTACAGGCAGACTTACGATCCCCATTGCCAAAGATGGATACAGCATTTGCGGAGTAGATTACACACCCTCAATGCTCGAACAAGCAAAGATGAAGGCTATCGAAGCAGAATTAGTGATTGATTTCATAGAAGCAGATATTAGAATGCTCGACTTGCAAGAAAAATTCGACCTAATCTTTATTCCATTTAATTCAATCCACCATTTATACAGAAACGAAGATTTATTCAATGCGTTAGGATGCGTTAGAAATCATCTCAAAGCAGGAGGCTTATTTCTGTTAGATTGCTTTAATCCCAACATCCAGTATATTGTCGAGAGCGAAAAAGTGCAGGCAGTAATTGCCGAATATACAACGGATGATGGACGGGATGTGTTGATAAAACAAACAATGCGTTATGAGAGTACAACCCAAATCAATCGCATAGAATGGCACTATTTTATCAATGGCGAGTTTCATTCAATCCAGAATTTGGACATGAGGATGTTTTTCCCTCAAGAATTGGATTCATATCTGGAACGGGCTGGATTTGATATTATTCACAAGTTTGGAAGTTTTGAAGAAGAAGCATTTAACGATAATTCGGAAAAACAGATATATGTTTTAACCCTTAATGATAATAAGGTATTATACGAAAAGATACAAAACCAAAGATGAAAATGGACTTTAAAATCAGAATAGCGCAACAATCTGATAGTGCTGAACTGAGAGATTTATATAAGAATACCGTGCTTGTAGTAAACAGGCGTGATTATTCACAGGATGAAGTTGAAGATTGGGCATCATGCGGAGATGATCTTTCCAATATAGAGGAAATGATAAAGACTCACTATTTTATTGTGGCTGTTAATCAACTGTCTCAGATTGTAGGTTTTTCATCCATTACGCCGCAAGGCTATCTGCACTCTATGTTCATTCACGCAGACTTTCAAGGCAAAGGCATTGCAACTATGCTTTTGGAAGAAATAGAACGATATGCTATTACAGAAGGTATTATACAAATCACATCAGAAGTGAGTCTAACTGCTCGTCCATTCTTTGAGAAGCAAAAATACGTGGTGAAGAAGGAACAAAAACGACAGGCAAATAAATTGAATTTGACTAATTTTTGGATGGCAAAAACCTTATCTGTAATAAAACCATATCATGGTCGTATTCCTGCTTGTGGTGTGTTCTGTGGCGGTTGTCCAAGCTACACACGAGATGAAAAAATTTGTCAGGGAGCAGAGGAAAACAAAACCCGCTGTGAAAAATGTAGAACATTTTACCTGTGTTGCGTTGAGAAAGGAATAACACACTGCTACCTATGTCATCTATTTCCTTGTACTAAGTTCAAAGGTTTTACAAAACGTTGGTTAAAGTATGGACAAGACTTTATTGAAAATCAGAAATTTTTAAAGCAGGTGGGTGAAATGGAATTTTTGAGGTTTTATAATAAAAAGGTTACAGATTAAGTTTAGCCCATTTCTCTTGTATATCTAAAATGAACTAAACCTTTGTTTTTATTGAAAGTTGTTAGCCTATCTCCTTTGAAAGAAATCTCTTGATTTCTTCCTCACTGGGCAACTGGATTTTATACTTTTGTACAAAAATATTTGGGTCTAATCCTGCTGTGGCATAACGAACTAAAGTATCTCCTTTTTCAGTACAAAGCAAAATACCGATTGGTGGATTATCATCGGGCTGCATTACTTCTGCTTTGAAGTAGTTTAGATACATATTCAGTTGGGATGCATATTCATGGTGGAATTTGTCAATTTTTAAATCCACTATGACATGGCATTTCAATATGCGGTGATAGAAAACGAGGTCAGCAAAGAAGTAATCTTCATCTATCAGTATGCGTTTTTGGCGAGCTTCAAAGCAGAAGCCGTGTCCCATTTCCAGAAGGAACTTTGTAAATTATCAAGGATGGCTTGCTCTAAATCATTCTCTGTAACTAATGCCCGTTCATTTAACCCTAAGAACTCTAAGGTCAAGGGAGTATTTATTACATTCGCAGGCTGTAGTTGAACTGCCTGTTGCTGTACTAATGCAGAAAGAGCTTCTTTGTTTTTAGATAATCCACTACGCTCGTAGTACAATGAATCAATCTGCCGTTCCAGTTCTTTTGCAGTCCAGCATCCCCTAATCGTTTCCATTTCATAAAAGGCACGTTTAATAGGATTGTCAATAGCAGATATTGCATTCAAATGCGTAGAAGATAATCTGTTAAATAGCTTTTCAGCAGCCAATTTCCAGTCATTATTTGCAATTTCTGAAACCATTTGCAATTTGGCGGTTACTGACCGCCGAATCTCTGTTTCAAATTCGGCGGTCGGCAACCGCCGAATTCCCGAACCCGACATAACATAGCCTAAAACCTCTTCTTTCAACTGTGGATAAACAAGATATAAACGTCTGAACTCCCGGAATCTACGTTTGTTAAGTCCTTTGGTATTTAGTTGTTTTTCCAACTTCTTCAAAAGCTGCTCACCATAGGCTGCACGGTCTTCTCCGTTTTGTTCAAATTCCACGATATAACAGCCCATAAGCCAGTTACGGGAAGTTAGTGCAAGGTTTACAGAGTGTGCTGCTTGTGCTTACAGCGTGTCTTGAATGGCACTTCTCCGTATGTTTCAGCCCGCTATGTCCGAGCAAACTGGCTACTGTTTTAATATTAGCACCATTGTTAAGGATATTCACTGCAAATGAGTGACGGGCACAATGGAATATACACGGCAAAGCAAGCGACAGCGAACAGGTAAAAATTAAACGTAAACCGTTAGAAATAAGCGGCATTTCAGTATTCTGCCAAGTTGAGAAAATGCAAACCACAACGGAATATTGAGGTTGTTCAGTTACCAAACCGTTAGCCGGGCAGTTACCGAAACGGGAATAGGTAACACAAAGCGATGAAAAAGAAATCCTCACCGTTTTGTTTGCACTCATACACAGTGTTTTGCATATCAAGGGACGCTTATATGGCAAGTAAATTTGCACTTAAAAATATAAGCGTATGAAAGTAGTGAAATTCAAGGTGCTGCTCTACCTCAAAAAGAGCGGACCGGACAAGTCGGGAAAAGTTCCCATTATGGGACGCATCACGGTAAACAGGACAATGGCGCAGTTCGGTTGCAAGCTGTCCTGCACACCGGAACTGTGGAATCCCCGTGAAAGCCGTCTGAACGGCAAGAGCAGGGAAGCGGTGGAAACAAATGCCAAGATTGAGAGAAGTTGCTGTTGGCGGTGAACAACGCCTTCGATAACCTTGTAAGCCGTAAAGTGGATTTCGATGCCACCGATGTGAAGAATCATTTTCAAGGAAGCATGGAAACACAGATGACCCTCATGCGAATGACGGACGTTGTCTGTGACAACCTAAAAGCCCGTATTGGCATTGACCGTGCGAAAGGGACTTATCCCGGCTATCACTATATGCGTCTGACACTCGGGGAGTTCATCGAGAGCAAGTACAAGGTCAAGGATTTGGCTTTCGGACAACTGACGGAACAATTCATCCACGACTATCAGACATTCGCCATGGAAAACAAAGGCTATGCGATTGATACCGTCCGATCATCTTGCCATCCTGAAGAAGATATGCCGTCTGGCATATAAGGAGGGATATGCCGATAGAATCCACTTCCAGCATTTCGCCTTGCCGAAGAAGACGGAAACGACACCACGGGCATTGAGTCGTGAATCGTTTGAGAAAATCCGTGATGTGGAAATACCCGCTTACCGCAAATCCCATATACTGGCAAGGGATATGTTTCTCTTCGGGTGCTACACCGGGGTCTGTTATGCGGATGTTGTCTCGATTACCCACGAGAACCTATATACGGATGAGGACGGTGCTTTGTGGTTGAAGTATCGAAGAAAGAAAAACGAACTTCGTGCCAGTGTGAAACTGTTGCCCGAAGCGATTGCGCTGATTGAGAAGTATCACAATGAGGGCAGGGACACACTGTTCCCCTTGCTGCATTGGTCAAATCTCAGAAGGCACATGAAAGCATTGGCGGCACTGGCAGGCATCAAGGATGACTTGTGCTATCATCAGGCGAGGCACAGCTTCGCCTCGCTGATTACGCTTGAAGCAGGTGTGCCGATAGAAACCATCAGCAGGATGCTGGGACATTCCGACATTTCCACGACACAGGTCTATGCCCGTGTCAGCCCGAAGAAACTTTTCGAGGACATGGACAAGTTCATAGAAGCGACCCAGGATTTCAAATTAACCCTATAAACCCAACAATGATATGCGAAGCACATTTTCACTATTGCCCTACATCAACCGCAGCAAAGTAAAGGCTGACGGTACGACCGCCATACTCTGCCGCATAACCATTGACGGCAAACAGACTGCCATCAGTACGGGGATTTATTGCCGACCGGAAGATTGGAACGGCAAGAATAATGAGATAAAGACCATCAGGGAGAACAACCGCTTGCGGGAATACCTGCGTCTGACGGAAGAAGCCTATGCCGAGATACTTAAATCGCAAGGCGTGGTCAGTGCCGAGATGTTGAAAAACCACATTTCCTTGAACAACATCCATCCGACCACCTTATTGCAAATGGGTGAATGGGAACGTGAACGGTTGAAGAAGCATTCCGAAGAGATTGATTCCACATCTTCCTACCGGGCTTCAATGTACTATCAAAAGTACCTGACGGATTTTATAGCGTCTATCGGGAAAAAAGATATTCCTCTTGAAGAAGTGACTGAGGATTTCGGCAAGTCCTACAAAGTCCACTTGAAGAAATGCAAGAACTTCGGGGTGTCACAGACCAACCATTGTCTGCGTTGGCTGAACCGGCTGTTGTACCTTGCAGTCGATAAGGAGATTATCCGTGTAAATCCCTGTGAGGACTTGGAGTATGAGCCAAAGCCGGAGGCAAGGCACAGGTACATTAACGCGAGGAGTTCAGGAAGATACTTTCCACCCCGATGTATGACAAGCGGATGGAACTGGCAAGACGAGCATTCATCTTTTCGACCCTGACGGGACTGGCGTATGT
>SCPO01000474.1_pt1 | contig 16414 bp, 21 predicted proteins | sample 6106821 | NCBI WGS metagenome assembly SCPO01 (sample SAMN10720448, study PRJNA508395) | human gut metagenome | isolation source: Participant 2 stool, 0 month | host: Homo sapiens | collected 2017 | reverse complement strand
ATACGCTGCACGGCAATACCTGCGGCACAAAGATACATCCTGCGCGGACCAGCTGGCCCCAGGCAGTGCGCCAGTGCTACGAGGAGAGCCAGAAATAATCAGCTCATTTCCGTGCGAGACGCAGGAATTCCTGCATTTCTTTTGTGACCCATTTATCTTTATGGTAAAAGATCTGCCGCCAGGTCTGCATCTGAAATCCGCGGACCTTAAGCGCGGTCAGCCGTTTCTGTTCTACTTCCCGCCGGATGGTAAATTCCGGCAGAAACGAGATCCCTGTATTTTTTAGAAGCATGTGAATAATGAATTCGGTACTGCCGATTTCCAGAAACGGCCGGATCACACGGTCTGTAGATGCCAGATACTGTTCTAACATATGACGGTAGCTGGCATCTTTTGAGCAGAAATGGAAAACGCAGCACCTCGTCAAGCTCCAGCTCCCGATTGGCCCTGGCCAGCTCATGATCCGGAGAAGCCACGAAGATATTTTCCTCCGGCTCTTCCAGGGTCTTGCACCAGCGGCTGTCGTAGATGCGCCGGTCTAAGAGATACACGATATCGATGGCATTTTCGTTCATCCGGTTTAACAGAACATCCGGGGAATCCGTAACAATGCTGATGGTGACCTCTGGGTAGAGCCGGTGATATTCGGACAGCAGATCCGGAAAGATAGAGGCGCAGATGGACTCAATGGTGCCAAGACAGAGCTTGCCATTTAAGGTGGAAGCATCGGAGACCGCGCCCTGGCCTGCGCTAAGTCCTTCTGGATGGCAACTGCGTACTGGTAGAAAACCTGCCCCTGATGGGTCAGGGAAATCTGTTTTCCGATGCGGTCAAACAGGTGAACGCCCAGCTCATTTTCGAGCTGCTTGATCTGGATGGTGACCGCGGCCTGAGAGTAGCCAAGCTGCTTTGCGGCCTTGGAAAAACTCTGGTGCTGTGCAACCTGGAGAAAGGTACTGATTTCACGAAATTCCATAAGAATCCCTTCTTTCATCATTAAAAAATTTTAAACGATATGATAAAAACTTTAAATTTTACATTAATGTAACTATATGTTACAGTAAATTTATCAACAAGGCAAGCCGTAATGATGAATCCGGATGGCCTTCATATCTGATCAATATGAGTAGCCATAAACAAAAGAAAGGTGATAATGAGATGGAAAAGTCAGATCCGCGTTATCAGGCATATATCCAGATCCTGAAAGAAGAACTGATCCCGGCTATGGGATGTACCGAACCGATCGCGCTGGCCTATGCAGGCGCAGTTGCAAAAAAAACGCTGGGAGAACAGCCGGATAAAGTGAAGGTTGAGGCCAGTGGCAGCATCATTAAGAATGTAAAATCCGTGATCGTGCCGAATACCGGTCACTTAAAGGGCATCAATGCGGCAGTGACTGCAGGTATTGTGGCAGGTGACCCGGATAAAAAGCTGGAGGTCATTGCCCAGGTTAGTTCGGAGCAGATTCAGCAGATGAAGCAGTTTATGAAAGAGGTGCCGATTGAGATTGAGCATCTTGCGGGCGGCTGCACCTTCGATATTATTGTAACCGTATACCATGGTGAGTCCTACGCGAAGGTGCGCATTGCGAATTACCATACCAATATTGTTCTCATCGAAAAGAACGGGGAGGTTCTGCGCAGTGAAGCTGTTTCCGATGACAGCGAAGACGGCCTGACCGACCGCACGCTGCTTGATATGGAACATATCTGGGATTTCGCGACAACGGTGGATATCAACGATGTCAAAGAGCTTCTGGATCAGCAGATTGCATGCAATGTGGCTATTGCGGAAGAAGGATTAAAGAATGATTACGGCGCAAATATCGGAAAAGTACTTCTGGATATGGACGGGGACGATGTCCGTGTGAGAGCAAAAGCCATGGCAGCAGCTGGTTCTGATGCCCGCATGAATGGCTGTGAGATGCCGGTAGTCATCAACTCCGGAAGCGGCAACCAGGGTATCACCACCTCGGTTCCGGTCATTGTTTACGCAAAAGAACTTGGCGTCAGTGATGAGATGCGCTACCGCGCCCTGACGCTTGCCAATCTGACAACCATCCACGTAAAGACCCCGATCGGCCGTCTGTCCGCTTACTGTGGAGCAGTAGAGCAGGTGCCGGAGGTGCCGGAATCGCATACCTTTGCGGCGGCGGCCTGAAAGAGGTGGAGCACACGGTAGTCAATGCGCTGGCAATTGTTTCCGGTATTGTCTGTGACGGAGCGAAGGCATCCTGTGCTGCAAAGATCGCGTCTGCGGTTGATGCGGGAATCCTCGGCTACAACATGTACATCCGCGGCCAGCAGTTCCGTGGTGGAGATGGTATTGTTTCCAAGGGCGTTGAGAATACCGCAGAATGTCGGCCGTCTTGGAAAAGAAGGCATGAAAGAAACCAACGACGAGATCATCAAGATCATGATCGGAGAATAAAAGAACCCGTGTTTTTTAAGAAAAGCTCTGAGCCAGAAAAAATTCCGGCGCGGAGTTTTTTCTTATGCCCAAGTTTTACATTTCTTTTCATGGAAAAGCCGGAATAATTGTGGTAGTATAGGTTCATATACCTTTGAGAGAATCGGCCTGACCGGATATTGAAAGAAGAATGACCATGAAAAATAAGACTGGAAAAACAACGCAGCTCCTGCTTATGATTATCATGACGATAATCGTTGCGCTGATCATGTATCAGAATGTAGAAGATAGAAACAGGGCAGTACTTTTTCTGTTGCTGTGTTATTTCCTGTGGAATGTATGGACCATGCGCCAGCTTACAAAAAGCCGGGCGGACACAGTTATGGAACTGGAGCGAAGCACAGTCCTGATCCAGTGCGTCACGGAGCTTTCTTCCCATGAGGATGTAGATCAGGCCATCAACAACCTGTTAAAAATTGTTACGGAATATTTCCAGGGCGACCGGACATACATCTTTGAAATGGATTATGAGGAAAAGCTGGTCCACAATACATATGAGTATGCGGCAGCGGGAGTGACAAAGGAAATAGAGAACCTCCGCGATGTTCCGATCCAGATTATTCAAACCTGGATTGATATGTTCCATGAGCGCAGAATGTTCTATATTTCGGATTTGGACCGGGAAAAGAGAAGGAAGATGCCGGGCCTATGAAGTGCTGAAAGCACAGAACATCAACAGCCTGATCGCGGTACCCTTTAAAAGAACGGGTAGTGACCGGATTTTTGGTGTGGACAATCCGCGGGAGCATTACCGTGATTTTGAACTGTTGTCCTCCATCCAGTTTTATCATGAACCGTCTGGAAACCAGGAGCCGTCAGGAGCAGCTGCAGTATTTAAGCTACCGGGATATGCTGACCAACCTTTATAACCGCAACTGCTACATCCGCTTTATGGAAGGCTACCGGGGCAGAAGTTTGAGAATATTGGTGTTGTGTATATTGATTTAAACGGATTGAAAAAAGTGAATGATGAGCAGGGCCATGAAGCTGGAGATTCCTTTATCCGGCGGGCTGCCCAGCAGATCGTCGCTGTATTTCCAGAGCATACCTACCGCATTGGCGGTGATGAATTTGTGGTAATCTATCCGGGAATCCTGGAGCAGCAGTTTGAATTCCTGATGAGCCAGCTGAGGCTGAACGCGCGCCAGCACCATGTGAGCTTTTCCTGTGGAGCAGTCTGGAAAAAGAGTGCGATTCCCTGGATGCGCTTTTAAAAGAAGCGGACGAAAAAATGTATGAGGAAAAGAAACATTTCTATGAGAAAACAGAACACGACCGGAGACGGAAAATCCGCAGAAGTGAGCATGTGTAGAGAAGGGCAGCAGGACGTCGGCCGCATTAGCGGCAAACAGCAGGATGCCGCCTGCGCCAGTGGGGAACAGGTCATCCGCACCACCGGACGGAATAACTGTGGCGGCCGCTGCGTCATCTGTGTTCACATGAAAGACGGAACGATTGACCATTTAAGTACTGAGCGGCCCTGTGACGCGCCAGAGGGGGAAATTCCCCTGACAGCATGCGTGCGGGGCCTGAATTACCATAAGACTTTTCTTGGCGAAGACCGTCTGCGTTATCCTATGAAGCGGGTGGGAAAACGCGGCGAAGGAAAGTTTACGCGCATCAGCTGGGCGGAGGCGGTGGATACCATCGCTTCCGAATGGATCCGCATCCGCGATACCTACGGTGTTGGGTCTCGTTATGTAAATTATGCAACGGGCATCAGTGCTTTAAACCGCGGAAACAATATGGCTAAGCGCCTGCTGAATTTAGATGGCGGATTTCTGGATTACTACAATTCGTACAGTACGGCCTGCATCCGCCAGGCAACGGACATTATGTATGGCACCAACCAAACCGGTCATAATCCGGAAGACTGGTTAAACAGCAATCTGATTATTCTCTGGGGGCACAACCCGGAAGAAACCAAGTTTGACAGTGTCACCATGAATGTGCTTCTGCGCGCAAAAAAGAAGGGCATTCCCATCATTGTCATCGATCCGAGAAGGAATGACACGGCAGTACGTCTGGATGCGGAGTGGATTCCGATCCGTCCTGCCACGGACAGCGCGCTCATGGACGCTATGGCGTGGGTGATTGTGGAAGAAGGGCTGCAGGATCAGGATTTTCTGGACCGCTGCTGTATCGGCTTTGACAAGGCGCATATGCCGAAGGGCATAGATTCGTCCGAATGTTATCTTTCCTATATATATGGAGAGAAGGATGGGATACCCAAAACGCCGGAATGGGCAGAGCGTATTACCGGAACAGCGGCAGATACCATCCGCAGCCTGGCAAGACGCTATGCCCTGGCAAAACCCGCGGCGCTCATTCAGGGTTACGGCCCGCAGCGCAATGCCAACGGGGAGCAGAGCACCCGGGGCGCCATTCTGCTTGCCTGCATGACTGGCAATGTGGGAATTTCCGGCGGCTGGGCCAGCGGCACTGCAGACTGGGTGGAACATAAAAACCCATCCTGGCCAAAGCTGTCAAACCGTTACAACCGGCAGATTCCGGTTTACTTGTGGACCGATGCCGTGCTGCACGGACATACCATGAACCAGTTAGACGGCGTACAGTGGATTGACGGCTCGGAAGAACCAGTCACACTGGAAAGTGATATCAAGATGATTCTCAATCTGGCTGGCAACTGTCTCATCAACCAGCACGGAGACATCAACCGTACGGCAGAACTCCTGCGGGATGAGAGTAAATGCGAGTTCATTGTGGTCAGTGACCTGTTCATGACGGCCAGCGCGAAGTTCGCGGACATCCTGCTTCCGGGCATTTCCATGTTTGAGTGTGAGAATATCACCATGCCCTGGCAGTATGGCAATTTCCTGGGCTTCAACAACAAGGTGATCGAGCCGCTTTACGAAGGGCGGTTTGAGTATGACTGGTTTTCCGAGGTGGCAGACCGCCTGGGATTAAAAGAGCAGTTTACCTGTGGCCGTACCGCATCAGAGTGGCTGGAATATTTATATAAAGAGCTGAAAAAAACAGAAACAGAACTGCCGGATTATGAGATTTTTAAGAAGCAGGCGCTGTTCCATTATCAGAAGCAGCCAATTCGGCCTGCTTTCAAAGAAAAATGCAGCAATCCGGAAACGCATCCGTTTCCGACAAAGAGCGGAAAGATTGAGATTTTTTCTGAGAAGGTCTACCGGACCGAGTTTAAAGAATTTATGCCGGCCATTCCGCGCTACGTTCCGCCGGTGGAGGGAGCGCAGGATCCTTTGGCAGAAAAGTATCCGCTGCAGCTGACTGGCTGGCACACCAAGCGGCGCTGTCACAGTATCCACGACAATAACCAGGACATGCACAGGCTGGATCCTCAGACTCTGTGGATGAACCCAGCGGATGCTGCAGCCCGGAATCTAAAAGACGGGGATCTGGCAGAGGTATTCAATGACCGGGGACGGATCCGGATGCCGGTGCGCGTCACTGACCGGATCATGCCGGGCGTGACCGCCATCTCCCAGGGCGCATGGTACCGGCCAGACAAAAACGGAACCGACACTGCCGGTTCCATTAACGTGCTGACATCCCAGCACCCGACCCCTTACGCCCGGGGTAACGGGCAGCATACGAACCTTGTGGAGGTGATCCGTTATGGTCTATGAACTGACCGTTCAGTCCGTAAAACTGAAATCAACCCTGTTCACTCCGCCGTCCCGGCTTATCAATACCTGTGAAGTAACATGTGCCATCGGCATGCTGTACAAAAAAGCAGGCCAGCCCATGCCGGAGGTGAAAGCGGGAGACAACCTGGGAAAGCTCATTGAGGGCATCCCGCAGCAGGTCTACGACGCGGAAGGCGGCAACCTGTCCGAAATCGTCCGCAACTACACCTGGTTCGACAGCGATGAAGTGACGGAAGACGCAGCCATCACGCTTCGGATGGGGTATGAATTAATATAAAAATTTAAAGAATATTCATGAAAGGTCCGAAGCAGGCCGGGGCGGTATCCCGCTGCGCAAAATAGAAGTGCCGTGTTCGGACGATGTGGCTGACAGCCGTTTGCGGATAGTCGGACTGATCGTCCGCCTCCCGAAAACGTCAGTCGCCACATAGCCGGACACGTTGCACTTCTATTTATGCTACGCAGGATACCACCCCGCCCGCTTCTGTTTTCCTGCTATTCTACGGTAATAAAACACAGCCAGAATGATACTGGTAAAAAGGCTGAAATTCCCGGCTTTTTATCAGTACCGTTCTGGCTGATTTTATTTCTCTCTTAGCGGGAGCAATACAGCAGAAGCCGGTTATCCCGGCATTCCCGGCTTCGGACCTTTATTGCTATTGCTTTTAATTTCAATTTTAATGAAACTTCCGCCGTACAACCTCTGCAATCAGATCTGCGGTTCCTTCTACGCCGAGCAGGGAGGAATCGATCATCAGATGCTTGTGCAGCGGGTCGGAGGGGGAGTATCCTGCGTAGCGTTTGTGGTAGGCACATCGTGCTTTGTCGACTTTCATGATGGTGCGTTTAGCATCCTCTTCGGACATTTCCAGCGCATTCACGCAGTTTTCCAGCCGTGCCTTGTAAGGCGCGTAGATGAAGATGTTCAGAACATTCGGTTCATTCTGCAGCAGGAAATCGGAGCAGCGGCCCACGATGATGCAGCTGGATTTCCGGGCCAGATCCAGAATGATGTCTTTCTGAACATCAAAGATCATATCCTGGATGTATTGTTTGTCGGTGCCCAGGGGAAACATGTGGGCGAAGAAATGGTTGTGGGAGGTTTCCTCCGCGTCGCTGATCTGGGACACCGGCAGGTTTAACTGCTTTGCAACCTCATCCACGATATCCCGGTCATAGTATTCAATGCCAAGCTTCTGAGAGAGAGCATGGGCAATGGGACGGCCCAGGCTTCCGAATTCCCTCGTAATGGTGATGATATATTTATCCATGAATCAGCCCTCCTTAAGCGGTCACAATGGTTTTCTGATATCCTCTGACAACACAGCTGAGCGTGAAGCAGATCACAAAATAGCAGATTGCCTCAAAGGCCAGCAGCATGATCATGCCGCGGACATCGTAGATGCTGCCCATGACAATGGCACAGTTACGCATGAATTCGGCTACATCTACCATCTTCAGGAAGGAAGTATCCTTGATGATGGTGATGACCTGGCTGAGCAGCGCCGGGATGACTTTCTTGTGGTCTGTGGAAGGACGATGTACCACAACGTCTGCAGGAAAGAGAAGCCCTGGGACTGGGCTGCTTCAAACTGTCCCTTCGGGATGGAGTTTAAGCCGCCGCGGAAGATCTCAGCCATGACAGCGGAGGTGAACAGGGGAGATGGCGAACACGGAAACTGCGATCTTATTTCCCTTGATGGTGAAATAGATCCAGAGAATCCACAGCAGGTTTGGCGTGCAGCGGAAGAATTCCGTGTATACAGCAACAAGGGCAGAAGCCCATTGGAACGGTCCGTTCGCGTAGGTGCGGATCAGCGCCAGGATGGTGCCGAAAACATGCTGATAACGGTGGCCAGTACTGCGATGGCGACGGACATGGCAAGACCCTTCAGCATAAAAGTGACATTGGCAAAGGTGAAAATCTGATAAAACAAAGCTAACATAAGCCATCCTCCTTAATCACGATTTTTCGGCGCCGGAAGACGCATGGAACGGATCTCCAGGTAACGTCCAAGGCGGGCCAGCGGGAAGCAGATGATAAAATACAGCAGCGCGCTGGTGAAATATGCCTGGGCAAAGTATCCGCGGTCAGCACCCAGGAGTCGGTGTAGTACATCAGATCCATTCCGGCTACCATGGCCAGGATGGAGGTGTTCTTTACCAGGTTCAGTGCCTGGTTTGCCAGCGGTGGCATGATGATGCGGATCGTCTGGGGAAGAATGATGTAGTACATGGTCTCCAGATACGAAAAGCCCTGGGAAGCGGCGGCTTCCGACTGTCCCTTCGGCACAGCCTCGATACCGGTACGGATAACCTCTGCGATGTAAGCTCCATGGTATACCCCAACCCCGATAACACCCAGAACAAACTTTGGGATACGAAAGCCGGAATTGGAAAAGAGGAGTGGAAGCACGGAGTAGTAAAACAGGATCTGCAGTGCCAGCGGTGTGTTCTGCAGAAACTCCACGTAAATACGTGCGAGGATTTTTGCGGGTTTAAATTTCATTGTAGAAAATGTACCGAACACAATTCCCAGGAGCAATGCGACCAGAAGGCCGACGATGGAAATCTTCAGAGTCATGATAAATCCCGGCACATAATATTCAGGGAGCGCTTTCCAAAGCGCGGCCCATCGTTTTCCTTCTAAGAGACCTTTGATCATAATACTCATCATCCTTTGCTGTATCAGATTTTTATAAAATCAGAGAACGCGCCAGTGACGCGTTCTCCTCCATACTGGATTTTTAGATTGTCTTGCGTTGTATTACTGTAAGTTCCACTGTTCCTGCAGTGCTTTCATGGAACCATCAGAGATCATGGAAGTTACCTTCTCATCTACCAGCTCAGCAAGACCGGTGTTCTCTTTTGCAGATGCAACGCCGTATTCCTGCTCGCTGAAGCGGTCATCCAGAATGTGGTTGGAATCATTTACATAACCGGAAAGGATCGCGCGGTCTACAGAGAAGCAGTCAATCTGCTTGGTAGCCAGGGCCTGAGCCAGTGCCGGGTAGCCGTCAAACTCCTGGAATTCCGGATTTACGTTGAGGCCTTTTTCCTCTACATAGGCTTTGAAGCCGTCCTTGGTGGTGGAGGACTGTGCAACACCGATGATCTTGCCATCCAGGTCTTCAATGGACTCGATTCCGGAATCGTTGTTTACCAGAAGGCCAACGGCGTCGGTGTAGTACGGAGTGGAGAAGTTGTAGGTTTCTTTTCTTTCATCGGTAATGGTGAAGGTTGCGATAACCAGGCCAATCTCGCCGTTCTCCAGAAGCGGTCCTCTGGTCTTTGCGGTAACACCCTGGAATTCTACCAGCTTCTTATCTTTCGCTTCCTCCGGAGTGCATCCGAAGATCTCACCTGCAATGTTGTAAGCCAGGTCATCCTCAAAGCCCTCATATTCACCGGTTGCGGTGTTCTGAAGGGAGAAGTTTGGAACATCCGATTTGCATCCTACTTTTAAAACGCCGCGGTCAACGATCTTCTGAACATCTGCGCTGACATCACTGGAAGCAGCGGTAGTATCTGCTGCTGCTTCGGAGGCTGCTGCAGTGGTTTCTTCTGCCTTTGCGGTGGTTGCTGCAGCGGTGGTCTCAGATGCTGAGGAACCACATCCGCCTAACAGTGCGGCCATCATAGCGGCCATGGTCATGGCAGTTACTTTTTTCATGCTCTTTTTCATAATTTCTTTCCTCCTCATAGAAAAAATTAATGTAAAATTTTGCTTAAGAACGCTTTGGTGCGCTCATGCTCCGGAGCGGTGAAGAAATGCTCCGGTGTCCCTTCCTCAACAATGTATCCGCCGTCCATGAAGATCACCCGGTCAGCGACCTGTCTGGCAAATCCCATTTCATGAGTGACACAGATCATGGTGATATTTTCCTTGGCCAGCTCGACCATAACATTTAAAACCTCCTGGACCATTTCCGGATCCAGTGCTGAGGTAGGTTAATCAAAGAGAATCAGCGGCTGATTCGTGCAGAGCGCTCTGGCAATGGCTACACGCTGCTGCTGTCCGCCGGAAAGCTGTACCGGATAATTTCCGGCCTTGGCCTTTAATCCAACGCGGTCCAGACATTTCAGCGCAGTGGCTTTGGCCTCTTCCTTCGGCACATGCTGCAGCTTGATCGGAGCCAGCGTCAGGTTTTCCAGCACGGTCAGGTGCGGATAGAGATTGAACTGCTGGAATACCATGGAAGAATATTTCTGGCCATGTCCAGGTAGTTCTTTGGTAACAGGGGTTCCGGCGATGGAGACGGTGCCTGCTGTCGGATCCTCCAGATGGTTGATGCATCGGATAAAGGTAGATTTTCCGGAACCGGAGGGACCGATGATGACCAGCTTCTCGCCTTCCTTTACAGTCAGATTAATATCTTTCAGGACTTCCAGGTCACCGAAATTCTTTTTCAGATGTTCGACTTTTACCATGTCAGCCATATCATTCACCTTCCAGAGCTGCCGGTAGATCCGGCACATCTGGCCTTTCTGAAAAAATGCAAAAGGGCGCTCAGAGAGTGAAATCTCCAAGCGCCTTTGCCTGTTTTATTGATCCGGAATGTGCTGCGGCACGGTTTTCCTGATCGGTTTGGGTCTTAAGTTTATGATTTGCATTATAGGCAGACGAAAATAAAATGTCAAGTCAAAAAAACAGACTGGATTTGACAGAAATTTGCTGTTTTACACAAAAATAAACAGATATAATGTTATGGAATAAAAGGAGCAGAGAGTCTGCCTTCCCTTGACAAAGTGCGGAAAATGGCTTAAAATCAAGCAAGAGAAAACGACAGTGAAGAGGATTAGTAAGCAGACATTACATCACAGAGAGAGGGCCATCTGGTGCGAGGCCGTCATGTCCCTGGAAGCTGAACCGGCCTTGGAGTCCTGCAGTGAACTGCAGCGTAGTTTCCGGCGTTAACGGAGCATAGAGTGAGCGCTCCTGCATGCATTGCAGCGCTAATCAGGGTGGTACCGCCGAATTTATCTGGTCATTCGGTCCCTTGTCAGAAATGGCAGAGGACCGGATGATCTTTTTATATGGTAGGAAATTGCGTCCTATCATATACGCCCGCGAGGATGCGCACATTTTTTTCATTAAAAATAAAGGAGAGTTATCATGGCAAAGGATAAGAAATTAGTAGAAGCCATCACATCCATGGACGAGGATTTCGCCCAGTGGTATACGGATGTGGTAAAAAAAGCAGAGCTGTGTGATTACGCAAGCGTAAAGGGCTGCATGGTCATCAAACCGGCTGGTTACGCAATCTGGGAGAACATCCAGCATGAGCTGGACCGCCGCTTTAAGGAAACCGGAGTTCAGAATGTATATATGCCGATTTTCATTCCGGAGAGCCTTCTGGAGAAAGAAAAAGATCACGTAGAAGGCTTCGCGCCGGAGGTTGCATGGGTAACCCACGGCGGCCTGGAGCCGCTTCAGGAGCGTCTGTGCGTGCGCCCGACCTCAGAGACGCTGTTCTGTGATTTCTATGCAAAGGATATCCACTCTTACCGTGACCTGCCGAAGGTATACAACCAGTGGTGTTCTGTAGTCAGATGGGAAAAAACCACCCGTCCGTTCCTGCGTTCCAGAGAGTTCTTATGGCAGGAAGGACATACCGCACACGCAACAGCAGAGGAAGCAGAAGCACGTACCATCCAGATGCTGAATCTGTACGCAGACTTCTGTGAGCAGGTGCTGGCTATTCCGGTTATCCGCGGACAGAAGACCGATAAAGAGAAATTTGCAGGCGCGGAGGCTACCTATACCATTGAATCCCTGATGCACGACGGAAAAGCACTGCAGTCCGGAACAAGCCATAACTTCGGTGACGGCTTTGCAAAGGCATTTGGCATTCAGTATGCAGCAAAGGACAACACCCTGCAGTATGTTCACCAGACATCCTGGGGTATGACCACACGTATGATCGGTGCGATCATCATGGTACACGGCGATAACAACGGTCTGGTACTGCCGCCGAGAATCGCTCCGACTCAGGTTGTGATCGTTCCGATCCAGCAGCAGAAAGAGGGCGTTTTGAATAAGGCCTTTGAGTTAAGAGATGTTCTTTCCAACTTCAGGGTAAAGGTGGACGATTCCGACAAGAGCCCGGGCTGGAAATTCAGTGAGTCTGAGATGCGCGGAATCCCGGTACGTGTGGAGATCGGACCGAGAGATATCGAAAACAACGAGGCGGTTCTGGTTCGCCGTGATACCCACGAGAAGATTACCGTTTCCTTAGATGAGATCGAGGCAAAGGTAAGCGAACTCTTAGACACCATTCAGAACGATATGCTGGAGCGCGCAAGAGCACACCGCGATTCCCACACCTACGTTGCAACCGCCTACGATGAGTTTGTGAAAAACCATCAACGAGAAACCGGGCTTTGTAAAAGCTATGTGGTGCGGCGATCAGGCCTGCGAGGACAAGATCAAAGAAGACACCGCAGCAACCTCCCGCTGCATGCCGTTCGCGCAGGAGAACCTCTCCGACAAGTGCGTATGCTGTGGAAAACCGGCCAAGAAGATGGTTTACTGGGCAGAGCATACTAAAATTTTATATTCCGATATTTCAAAGGGACCCTGGAAAGAGCCACATATGGCAGCCTTTCCAGGGCCCCTTTTTGTATGATGGGAAATTTATGTCCAGAAATTCCGGACCAGTTCAATAAAGTACTTTGCAGCCTCGCTTAAGTAGCCGTTCTTGCGGTAATTGGCCGCAATGTCCCAGGATGGGTGAGTTGGAAATGCAAAACAGCTGATCCCTTTTGGCAGTCTGCGCACATAGTATTCCGGCACTACGCCGCAGCAGAGATTTGCTTCGATCATGGACAGTACCGTGTTATTGCTGGCGGTTTCAAACAGCACATTCGGGGTGAAGCCGGACTTGCGGAAAATCTCATCGGTGATGGCCCGGATGGTAGATTCCTTATACATCAGAACGAAGGGTTCATACTGAAAGAGGGTCAGGTTTGCGATGGGGAAAGGTGCGGATGCTGTCTGTGTGGCTGCCAGCTGCTCAGCGGCCGGGTGAATGCTGGGCACCAGAAGAAAAATTTCTTCCTCACCAAGCTTTATGTACTCACTGTCGGTTCTCTGGCGTTCGGAAAGTGTCTGAAAACCAATATCCAAGTTGCCCTGGGATATCATCTGCTGCTGGCGATGCACGCTTAGTTCATGAGGTTCCACAATGACGTTGGGATAAGCCTGGTGAAAAGACGGGTAGACATGGGTAAACATTTCGCTGCCGCGGCCTGGGGTAAATCCAATCGAGAGGCGTCCTTTCTTGGCATCGGTCATGTCGTTGATGAGGTTGTAGGTGCGCTGCTTAATCCGCAGGATTTCGCGTTGTCTAAATAAACCTGTCCGATTTCGGTGGGGCGCATATCCACCTTACTGCGGTGGAAAAGCGGCGCACCCAGCTCTTTTCCAGCCGCAGAAGCTGCTGGTTTAAGGCGGACTGGGTCACGAACAGCTTCTCCGCCGCGCGGGTAATGCTGTGCTCATCATCAATTTTCACAATATATTCAATCTGTTTTAAATCCATAAGAAATGCCTCCGGTTACGCATGCTTCTGTTCCTCCCATTCATTGTAAAGCTCCTTCCAGGCATCAGCAAAGTGTCTGGATATCGCGGTTGGGTTACGCCGCAGGATAGACGGGCGGACTATAGGCTTTTTGCTGTTTAAGAGACGGGCGGTATCGGCCATCTTTTCGTTCAGGGAGCTGATACGGGCTGCCAGAGCGGCTTTGTGAGCAACAGCAGTCTCAGCCAGTTCATCCCGGCGTGCGGCCACAGTCTCTTTGTGGGCTGCAACAGCCTCTTCCAGCGCTTCCCTGCGTGCTGCAGCCTTCTCTTTGCCAGCTTCCACATTTTCGGCAACAGCTACACGCAGTTCTTTTTTTGCGTTCTCAATATTCTGGGCGGTTTCAGCTTTTAACAGGGCAAGCTGTACTTGCATTTCCTCCAGCTCGGCCCGCAGCTTCGCAACACTTTCCAGTGCTTTGGCCAGGCTGAGCGCTTCCTTCGTGGACTGGATGGTATCCATGACAAAGCATCCGCTGACTGCGCCTAAGAGGCACCATTCCAGTGCCGGAGGCAGGTTCAGAACAAAGTGTTCAATGGGTTTGTGAATGACCTCAGTCATAAAAATCGTTAGAAATCCCCAGGCAATCGAAGAAGTCAGGCAGATGTAACCGTGGAGGTTAAATTTCTGGTTGCTGTAATCCCAGTAGCGGACTTTGAACAGCCGCTCCATCACATAGCCGGTTACGTATTCCAGCAGGGTGGCTGCCACCACGCCAGAGCAGTAAACCAGAAACAGATTGTTTTTGACTGGCAGGGATACCCACAGCATCATGACTGCGCCGGTGCCATAAAGGGGCAGCATGGGGAGCCGCAGGAAGCCGCGGTTGACGAAGTGATGCTGCTTTAAGGAAACGTAGGTGGATTCAAAAACCCAGCCGCAGAAGCAGTAAATATAGAAGAAAGTAAGCCAGTGATACCAGGCGTAAGTGTACATAATCTTAGTCCTCTCTTGCTAATCAACAATTTTCCTCAGTTTAGCATATCCGAAAAAAACCTTCAATACACATTCCACGCCTTTTGTTTAGAAAGAAAACATGGACAAATGATATTTGCCTGTGCTACAATCAACAAAAATGTAGTTACATAAATTGTAGCTGGATAAAAATGTATTCACTGAAAAGGGAGAAAGGAAAGAAAGCTATGAACTTAACATATCAGAGCACAAGAGGCGGAGAGCGGACTGACTGCATCCCAGGCAATCTTAAAAGGACTGGCTGACGACGGCGGCCTGTTTATGCCGACTTCAATCCCGAAACTGGATGTAACGATGGAAGAGCTGGCAGGCATGACCTACCAGGAGACTGCATACCGTGTCATGAAACAGTTCTTAACAGACTTCACCGAGGAAGAGCTGCGTTACTGCATCGACCACGCTTACGACAGCAAGTTTGACACGGAGGAGATCGCTCCGCTTGTCAAGGCGGACGGCGCTTATTATCTGGAGCTGTTCCACGGAAGAACGATCGCGTTCAAGGATATGGCACTTTCCATTCTGCCGTATCTGATGACTACCTCTGCAAAGAAGAATCATGTGGAGAATGAAATCGTTATCCTGACTGCAACCTCCGGAGATACCGGTAAGGCTGCTATGGCTGGTTTTGCGGATGTACCGGGAACCCGTATCATCGTGTTCTATCCGAAGGGCGGCGTCAGCAAGGTTCAGGAGCTGCAGATGGTAACTCAGAAGGGCGCCAACACCGCGGTTGTCTCCATTCACGGCAACTTTGATGATGCCCAGACCGGTGTGAAGAAGATCTTTGGCGACAGAGAATTTGCTGCAAAGCTGGCTGTAAAGGGCTTCCAGCTTTCCTCCGCAAACTCCATCAACATTGGCCGTCTGGTCCCGCAGGTGGTTTACTATGTTTATGCTTACGCCAAGCTGGTGCAGAACGGAGAAATCCAGAACGGTGATCTCATCAACGTGACGGTTCCGACCGGAAACTTCGGAAACATTCTGGCTGCCTACCTGGCAAAACAGATGGGCGTGCCGATCAAGACCCTGATCTGCGCATCCAACGACAACAAGGTTCTGTATGATTTCTTTAAGACCGGAACCTATGACCGCAAGAGAGACTTTATCCTGACCAATTCTCCGTCCATGGACATCCTCGTTTCCAGCAACTTAGAGCGCCTGATCTATTTAAGCACTGGTTGTGACGCTGCGGTCAATAAACAGCTCATGGAAGATCTGAGCACGAAGGGAGCTTACACCGTTACCGATTCCATGAAAGCTTTTATGAAGGACTTTGCAGGCGGCTATGCTACTGAGGCTGAGAATGCTGCAGGCATCAGGCATCTGGCAGATGAAACCGGATATATCATTGATACGCATACTGGCGTGGCTTCCTGCGTATATAAAAAGTATGTGGCAGAGACCGGAGACAAGACTCCGACCGTCATTGCGTCTACCGCAAGCCCGTACAAGTTCTCCCACAGCGTTATCGGCAGCTGTGACAGGCAAAGAGGCAGAAGCCGATGAGTTTGCTTCCATCGACGCCCTGTGCAAGGCATCATGTAGCCATCCCGCGCGCAGTGGAGGAGATCCGCACGCAGAGATCCGTCACAACAGAGAGTGCGACGCAGCCGACATGGAAAAGACAGTGGCAGAGATTCTGGGCTTATAATTCGTTATCTGCTTCACAAAAAACTGTTTTTGTAATATAATAAAGACAGTTGTAAGCCTATAGCCTGTGTTTGGGACAGGCTGTGGGGCAAACTA
>SCPO01000174.1_pt1:0-12500 | contig 16506 bp, 18 predicted proteins | sample 6106821 | NCBI WGS metagenome assembly SCPO01 (sample SAMN10720448, study PRJNA508395) | human gut metagenome | isolation source: Participant 2 stool, 0 month | host: Homo sapiens | collected 2017 | reverse complement strand
GGTGGGAATCCTCCAGGCCGAATATCCAAGGTTTCCAGAGTAAAGCTGATCTGCTCTGGGTAAGTCGGGGCCTAAGGCGAGGCTGAAAAGCGTAGCCGATGGACAACAGGTTGAGATTCCTGTACCGCGTATCATCAGAACTGTGGGGACACAGAAGGACAGCACATCCCGGGAATGGGAAGACCGGGGCAAGCAGGGTAGGAGTCAGACAGGCAAATCCGTCTGGCAATCCGAAGCTGTGATGCGGAGCGAACAGAAGTAGCGAAGTGTGCGATTCCAGCTGTCAAGAAAAGCCGCTATTGTGTGATACGTGCCCGTACCGATAACCGACACAGGTAGGCGAGGAGAGAATCCTAAGGCCGGCGGAGAACTATTGTTAAGGAACTCGGCAAAATGACCCTGTAACTTCGGGAGAAAGGGTGCCTGGGAAACCAGGCCGCAGAGAATAGGCTCAAGCAACTGTTTAGCAAAAACACAGGTCTATGCAAAACCGTAAGGTGAGGTATAGGGGCTGACGCCTGCCCGGTGCTGGAAGGTTAAGAGGAGAGGTTAGAGCAATCGAAGCTTTGAATTGAAGCCCCAGTAAACGGCGGCCGTAACTATAACGGTCCTAAGGTAGCGAAATTCCTTGTCGGGTAAGTTCCGACCCGCACGAAAGGCGTAATGATTTGAGCGCTGTCTCAACAATGCACCCGGTGAAATTGAAATACCAGTGAAGATGCAGGTTACCCGCGACAGGACGGAAAGACCCCATGGAGCTTTACTCCAGCTTGATACTGGGATTCGGTACTGCATGTACAGGATAGGTGGGAGGCTTTGAATCATGGACGCCAGTCTGTGAGGAGCCGCTGTTGGGATACCACCCTTGCGGTATTGGATTTCTAACCTGCAGCCATGACCTGGCTGGGGGACAATGTCAGGCGGGGAGTTTGACTGGGGCGGTCGCCTCCGAAAGGGTATCGGAGGCGCTCAAAGTTCCCCATAATGGTTGGAAACCATTAGAAGAGTGCAAAGGCATAAGGGAGCTTGACTGCGACACCGACGGGTGGAGCAGGTACGAAAGTAGGACTTAGTGATCCGGTGGTATGAAAGTGGGATTGCCATCGCTCAACGGATAAAAGCTACCCTGGGGATAACAGGCTTATCACTCCCAAGAGTTCACATCGACGGAGTGGTTTGGCACCTCGATGTCGGCTCATCGCATCCTGGGGCTGTAGCAGGTCCCAAGGGTTGGGCTGTTCGCCCATTAAAGCGGTACGCGAGCTGGGTTCAGAACGTCGTGAGACAGTTCGGTCCCTATCCGGCGCGGGCGTAGGATATTTGAGAGGAGCTGTCCTTAGTACGAGAGGACCGGGATGGACAGACCGCTGGTGTACCTGTTGGCCTACCAAGGCCATGGCAGGGTAGCCAAGTCTGGACGGGATAAACGCTGAAGGCATCTAAGCGTGAAGCCCCCCTCAAGATGAGATATCCCATCGCAAGAGTAAGACCCCTTGAAGACGACGAGGTAGATAGGTCAGAGGTGGAAGTGCAGCAATGCATGGAGCTGACTGATACTAATCGGTCGAGGGCTTGACCAGAAGGTTTAGGGAAAACGGTTGTGGCTTGGTTGTTCAGTATGTGGTTTTGAAGGTATATGTGAGAGAAGTTATTCCTCGATAGCTCAGTCGGTAGAGCAAACGGCTGTTAACCGTTGGGTCGTAGGTTCGAGTCCTACTCGGGGAGTTTATTTTCATATACAAGTGAATTAGCGTTAAGGCCCCATGGTCAAGCGGTTAAGACATCGCCCTTTCACGGCGGTAACAGGGGTCCGAATCCCCTTGGGGTCATTTAAGTTAATATGGCGACATAGCCAAGCGGTAAGGCAAAGGTCTGCAACACCTCTATCACCGGTTCGATTCCGGTTGTCGCCTCTTTTGGAATCACAGAAATGTGGTTCCTTTTTTGTTGCTGTACATGCTCTCAGCTATCCATCATAATATAAAAAATGCGGAATAAATGCAGTAGAATCTGGCAAAAATAGGAACATAAATAGTTTGAAGAAGGAGAGCAGCGCTATGAATAAGTATTCAGGAACAAAGACGGAACAGAACTTGAGGACTGCATTTTCAGGAGAATCAGAAGCCAGAAATAAGTATACTTTTTTTGCTTCTGTGGCTAAGAAAGAGGGGTATGAGCAGATTGCCGCTCTGTTCCAGAAAACAGCAGATAATGAGAGGGAGCACGCAAAGCTGTGGTTTAAGGAATTAAACGGTATTGGAGATACGGCAGAAAATTTAAAATCAGCGGCCGAGGGTGAAAACTACGAGTGGACAGATATGTATGCCGGTTTTGCAAAGACTGCGGAGGAAGAGGGATTTACGGAGCTGGCCGCTAAATTTCGGCTGGTTGCAGAGATTGAGAAACATCATGAAGAGCGTTACAGAGCACTGCTTAAAAATGTAGAGCTGGCAGAGGTATTTGCAAAGAGCGAGGTAAAGGTTTGGGAATGCCGCAACTGCGGTCATATTATGGTTGGAATGAGTGCTCCAAAGGTATGTCCGGCCTGCAATCATCCTCAAGGTTACTTTGAGATCCATGTGGAGAATTATTGATGATCCAGAACGGGTGGATTTGTTTTAACTTCCCCCCTTTCCATATCCTCTGTCATATGGTAAGATAGTAAAATGCCTGAACAGTCCCATCAGGCGCACTAGAAAATGACAGGATGATGGAAATGAATTATATTGTATTTGATCTGGAATGGAACCAGAGTCCCGAGGGGAAGGAGCGCTCAGACAGGTACCTGCAGTTTGAGATTGTGGAGATTGGGGCGGTGAAGCTGGATCAGAACCGGAAGCCTATAGGGGAGTTTCGCCGCCTGGTCAAGCCACAGGTTTATGAGGAGCTTCATTTTAAGATACAGGAAGTAACGGGGCTGGAGATGGAGCTGCTTCTGAGAGAAGGGCAGCCTTTTGAGCAGGCAATCCGGGAGTTTTTAGAATGGTGCGGACCGGAGGAATACCGTTTCTGCTCCTGGGGGCCTATGGATCTGACAGAGCTGGAGCGGAATATTGCCTACTATGGGATGGAAATTCCCTTTGAGAGACCACTGTTGTATTACGATATACAGAAGCTGTATTCTCTGGAGGTATGGAGATGGCAAAAGCAGGGCAGCTTTGGATCAGGCAGTTTGCGAGCAGGATTTGGCAGATGAGGGAGGATTTCATCGGGCATTCAATGACGCCCTCTATACGGCAGAAATTTTTGGGAAAATAGATATGGAGCGGTTTGGACCATATGTGTCTGTGGACTATTATCAGCTGCCTGAATCTGGAAAGAGCTATCGGCTGTCTTTCCCGGAATATTCTAAACTTGTTTCTGCAGAGTTTGAGACAAAAGAGGAGCTGATCAAGAATAAGGAGGTCAGTGATCTGGTATGCATCAAATGCCGGCGGATGCTCAGAAAAAAGATCCGTTGGTTTTCTTACGGACAGCGGTTTTATTTTGCTATGGGGATTTGCCCGGAGCATGGATATATGAAGGGAAAGATCCGGGTAAAGAAGTCAGAGCGGGAGCTTTACTATGGAGTAAAGACGGTTAAGGCTGCTTCGGAAGAGGATCTGGAACTGCTGGTTCAGAAACGGGAAGATAATAAGAGAAAGAGAAAAAGTCTGCCTAAGAAGTGATGGGCAGACTTTTTTATAGAAGTAAGGAAAATAGTTATCACGTTTGCGGAAACGGAAAGACTATTCCTCCCGCATCCGGTATCCTACGCCAATTTCTGTAAATATGTATTGGGGTTCTGCGGGATTTTCTTCCAGCTTGCGGCGGATATGGGCCATGTTGACACGCAGGATCTGATTATCATTGTCCGCATAAGGCCCCCATATTTTGGTGATAATGGATTCGTAGGTCATAACACGGCCCGCATTTTGAGCCAGCAGACAAACCAGCTTATATTCAATCTGGGTCAGGTGTACTTCCTGACCCTTTACTTTTACCAGACGACGTTCAAAATCAATCGAGAGATCGCCGACTTCATACAGATGGGATGTATGAGTATGGTTTCTTTGGGCATGGCGCAGGGCAGTACGGATCCTGGCTAAGAGCTCTCCGGTTCCAAAGGGTTTGGTTAAATAGTCATCAGCGCCCATATCCAGTGCTGTTACTTTGCTGTTTTCCATGGTACGGGCAGAAATGACAATAATAGGGGTAGTACTCCAGATACGCACATTCTGGATGATATCCAGTCCATCCATATCAGGAAGTCCAAGATCCAGAAGAATCAGATCAGGATGGTTTGAATTGATGTGCTGCAGTCCGTTCCTTCCGGTGTTAGATGTGATAACACGGTAGCCTTCGGGTTCCAATATACGGCTGATGAAGCTGCAGATATTTTTTTCATCTTCAATGATAACAATGGTTGCTTTTGTTGACATATCAGTATTCCCTCCAATCAGGTAGTGTGAAAGTAAACATGGCGCCTTTAGAATGGTTGGCAGCCTCAATGGAGCCGCCATGTGCATTTATAATGGTTTTACAGATCGAAAGTCCGATTCCCATCCCTTTGTGGCCGTCACCCTTGGGGTTAGAGCAGGCGCCTCCGCCGTCAAAGAGTGTGGGAAAACGGTCGGGATCAATGCCGTTTCCATAGTCTTTGATCGTGACAGAAAGGATTTTATCATGAATGGCAGCTGTCAATTCGATGGGCTCCTGGCTGTTTCCGTGGAAGGCGGCATTTTCAAGCAGGTTATTGATGACCTGTTCAATGAGCTTTGCATCCATGGGAACCATAATAAAGGCATCGGGAACACTTACATGAACCACAGCCAAGGGAAGCGCTTGCGAAATCGCTGGACTGCCTCAGAAATGACTTCCTCCAAGGGCTCTTCAGTCTTTACCACAGCAGGTGCACCGTCCGTATCCTGAATCCGGGTAACGGACAGGAGATTTTCGACCATATTTAAGAGCCATTGAGCATCCTCTTCAATATTTGAAATCAGTTGACGCTGTTCCTCCGCTGTCATGGTATTTTGCTGTTCGAGACAGGCAACGCTGGAGCCTATGATTGTGGTAAGAGGCGTTCTCAGATCGTGGGACACAGCCCTCAGAAGGTTAGCCCTCATGGTTTCTTTTTCTGCATTCATCAGTTTTTTGTCCTGCTCACGGATCAGATTTGTCTGGCGGGAAATCATGATGCAGATGCTGCTGGTAAAACAGGAGATAAATGCCATCCCGAAAAAGGTAAGGGGATAGCCGCTGAGAGTAAAATTCAGCTTCATGTAGGGCACAGAGAAGGCATAATTTACCCAAAAGACACTGTACAGGGAAGCGATAATGCCTGCGCCGTAGCAGCTGGTAGCGCGGGCATGAAGGATGATAGCAAGGATATAGACAATGGATACATTGATCAGATTGTCTGTGAAATGAAACATCAGGCTGGAAACCAGAGTTGCTGCTGCCATATAAATGATGGTGGTAGGAAGGGTCCGTACGGTTTCCACAACAGACTGTTTCAGGTGAAATGGTTCTCTGGGGAGAGGGGAATGGGAGTGAAGCATGGTCGGAAGTCCTTATCTCAGTGTAGTAAAGTTTACAGGCTATCTGCGGCGGTTTTTCGAAACGAGCGCCCTTTTGTCCGCCTGCGGGGCGGTAGGAGGGTATAGAGCTTCTCTTTTTGGACAGCATCTGATCAAAATCCGAGGAGGAGAAGCCCATATCTTCTAACCGTTCTAAGCGTCTCTGCCGGCGGCGCATCAGATCCTCCTGTTCTTTCTGCCTGTTATGAAGAGGAAGATTCCTGCGCCGAGAATAACAGCAAAACCGCCGGAAAGAGAGACTGCCAGCCACAGGGGAAGGCCAAAAAGTGTGCCTTTGTCTTCCGTACCTGCAGCATCCGGCTGTGCAGAGCGCCTTTGGATCTGTAGGACAGGATCGGGGGACTCTGTTTCGGATGGAACCGATGCTTTCGATGGAGCCGTCGAAAGATTGGCTGCATCAGAAGACTCAGAGAGAGCGGCGTCTGAAGAAATGACCGTATCCGGCGCACTTATCCGGTTAACCTGAGCCGTTGTGCACAAATATACCTGTCCTGTTTCATGACCCTCATAGGTATAGGAAATGCGGGCAATGGCATGTTTTGGAGCATCCTGGCCGAGTTCGTAGGACAGACTGGGAGTCAGATCGGAAAATACGGCTTCCCTGGAAGGATTACCCGGCTGTCTGGATCAAGGGACAGGGAAATGCTGTCCTTTGCGGTCATTCCTGCAATGGTCATGTCATTTTCCAGAGAGCGGTAGGTGGTTTCGTGGTCTGCGGCCTTTAAGGACTGAAAATTGGAAAAACCAAAGTCGAAAAGAGCTTTTGTATCCCGGTAATGAGACTGATGGCCGTTCAGAACAACAGCAATCAGAGTAATACCGTCACGTTCGGCACAGGTTACCAGGGTATTTCCTGCCAGGGAGGTGTATCCTGTTTTTCCGGCAAAGGCTCCCGGATAGGTAACAGATGTATTTTGTTTTACCATGTTATGGTGGTTGGCAACATAGCCGCCCTCAGCATTTTTTTTTGTAGGCGCCATCTGGTAGCTGCGTGTGCCACTGATTTCCACAAAATCAGGATTTTTATGGCTTCCTGTGTGATCAGCGCCATGTCGTGAGCTGTGGTGTAGTGATTTTCGTCATTTAAGCCGCTGGGATTGGCAAAATTACTTCCTGTACAGCCCAGGCTCCTGGCTTTTTGATTCATGAGCTCTGCAAAAGCTTCTCTGGAACCGCTTACATGACAGGCCAGAGCATTGGCGCTCTCATTGGCAGAGGCTAAAAGCAGAGCATAGAGGCAGTCGCGGACGGTCAGCACATCGCCCTCGTCAATTCCTGCGGAGCTGCTTCCTGCCTCTACATTGTACACGTCATCATGGGAGAAAGTAACCATTTCATCCAGCTCACATTCCTCCAGTACGATCAGCGCTGTGAGGATTTTGGTGATACTGGCCGGATAATAGGCCTGATTTTCATTTTTTCCATATAGAATGCTTCCGGTGTCAGCATCCATCAGGATACCGCCGTCTGCTTCAATGGAAACGCCGGTGGGCCAGGGAACGGCTGCCGCAGCTGTAATAGGCGTAAAGCTCAGAATCAGGCTAAGGCATATAAAAAAGGGAAAAAGTCGTTTCATACGTTACACTCCTATGGGCGGTGCTTGTGTTTCAGAGTTAAAGCCAGACAGACTGCAAACAGGATAAGAGACAGGCTGCCAAAGGTAAATGCAATCCGTCCGGCTGTGTCCATAAAAAAGCCTTCAGGCACAATATTGATCAGCATATCGGTGGACGGATCCAGGATCCACAGATCGTTGCTAAAGAAAATATGGTGGAACATAATAAAATATTTTGTAAAATCGGTGGAGATGATGGCAGCCAGGGCCGCGATCAGACCGAAAAACAGCCCGGTTCCCAGGCAGATGGAAGGAGGAAGAAGGCGTTTCATATCAGCCTTTGTAACTGCCATAAAGACAAGGGCAGAGGCACACAGAACCAGACATACTCTCCGGATGGAGATGGCTGCCAGAAACAGTCCCTGAACATCCTCCATATGGGCGATTTCTCTGGCATTTAAAAACTCCCGCTCCTGTCCGTCCATGACGGTCATCACATGAAGATCTTCACGGTCTCCCCGCAGATAATCCATCATCTCATCTGTTACTTCTAACAGATCTTTCATGGTCATGGCAGGAAGATCCTTAAGTACCTCATATTTTGTGTATTCTTTTTCAAAATATCCGGGTGTCCAGTATACGACAGCTTCTATGGAGGTGATAAACAGGACGATCATCAGGCAGAATGCCATCAGAATGCCGGTCAGGCGGTGAAGATATTTCATATCGGGAAGTCCTCCTTTGGGATGGGTATGGTTTTGATTCACATAAAAGAAAAAGCCCGACTTCGCAGCTTGCTGACGATCTGCAGAGTCCGACCTTTAAACGCGCCTTTATAAATCACTAAGGGCTGCATACGTTATTAAAAAGACGCATAAACTACCTATTTTATATCATGTAATAGGAGAGTTGTCAATGTTGAAACTTTATGAAAAAAGCCATATCAAACATTTGCCGGGATACGGGCGGGTTTGGTATGGCTTTTGTTTGAATGTATAAAGGATTTAATGAAGCTCAGGCCAGAATTCTTTGTTGGCTTCGATCATGTCATCCAGGATCTTTTTGGCAACCAGAAGGCTGGGGACAGTTTTTGAGAGGGTAAATGCCATCAATGCTTTTTCGTAGGAATGCTCGATGGCTGCCTCAACTACCAGCTTTTCAACTGCTTCCTGCTGCTCGATCAGACCCTTATAGAAGGTAGGAATCTCACCTACACGCACAGGTTCAGCTCCGCGGTCTGTAATATAGGCAGGAATTTCAACCATGGCATCGTCAGGCAGATTCTCAATCGCCCCCCTGTTTTCTACCATTACAAGGTAGCGCTTGCGCAGGTCGAAGGCCAGGCTCATTGCTACGTCTACGATAAATTCGCCGTGTACGCCGCCAAAGAATTTGGTCAGATCGACTTCTTTTCCTGCGCGGTAATCTGCTACTGCATCAAAAATCCTTTTTTCGCGGCCTTCCATTACCTCGTTGGCGCGGGTGTGGTTGGGATTGCTGCTTTCAACCACTTCATCGCCCAGAAGATAATACTGCATATAGGTATTTGGCAGATAATCATGGAATGCAGAGCAGATATGTCTGGAATTGGCATATGTATGAAGCCAGGAGGGATCACTGTGCATTACATCGCTCTTTTCATTTTTGGGCATATATCCGTTTTCTGCCACATAGGACTTTAATTCCTCTGTTACGTCGGTTCCATTGAGGCGCACTTTGGTGAACCATCCGAAATGGTTCAGGCCGAAATAGTCTACTTCCAGATCATGGCGGTCACAGCCCAGAATCTCAGCCATGTTTCTCTCGATTGCCACAGGCATATCGCAGATATTCAGGATGCGGGCATGAGGACGCAGGCGGAAGGTGGCTTTTGCCACAATCGCAGCCGGATTAGAGTAGTTAACGATCCAGTAAGTAGGCTTTGCATACTTTTCGCAGTAGTCAATCAGTTCTACCATAGGGTAAATGGTACGCAGGCCGTAAGCAAGACCGCCGGGGCCGCAGGTTTCCTGGCCTACTACGCCGTATCTTAACGGAATCTTCTCATCCTGTTCGCGCATGGCGTACAGTCCTACACGCATCTGTGCAAAGATAAAATCTGCATCTGTCATGGCGGTTTCCGGGTCTGTGGTAAGAGTCAATTTTACATCCGGATCAAACATCTCTACTACATGGCGGACGATAACGCCCACGTCTTCCTGACGTTTGGCATTGTTATCATAGAGAACCAGTTCATTGAGTTTAAAACGGTCTTTCTGTACCAGAAGACTTTGACGATTCCCGGAGTAGGTGCCGCCTCCGGCGATGACAAGTTTAAATGTTTTCATTATATACCCTGAGTGATTACAAGTGAGTTATTCTTCACGTCCAAGGGCTTTTTCGACGATGGAACGTTTTTGCTGACAACAGGGCCATAGATAATTTGTATATTATTTCCTTTACAACAAGACCAGCTGCTCCTGTTGGGGCAAACCATTCTTTATCCTTTACAACAGACGCGTCTTTTACCTCTACGCGCAGACGGGTCATGCAGTTTCCGATATTTTCAATATTGTCAGGTCCGCCCAGTCCCTCGATGATGCGGGCTGCGGTTTCAGCATCAGCTTCTTTCTTTGCTTCTGCTTTATTTCCGGAGCGGATCTGGGATTTTACTGCTGCTGCATTGGCAGCCAGGTCGATTACATCCTCGCCGTCTTCGCGTCCCGGTGTTTTCAGGTTGAATTTCACGATCAGGAAACGGAAGAGGAAATACATTACAACGATCTCAATCAGACCTGCAACTACATACATAGGCCAGTGTGTCCGTCCGATTCCTGCCGGAAGGTTCAGTACAAGGAAGTCGATAATGCCGTTGGTAGCACAGACACGGACATTTAACAGATATACGATCATCTGGAACAGTCCGTCCATGACAGAGTAGATGACCCACAGCATGGGAGCTGCAAACAGGAAGGTAAACTCCAGTGGCTCTGTTACGCCTACTAAAGAGGCAGTAAGTGTGGCCGGGATAACCTGAGCCTTTGTGGCGGCCTTTTTCTCTTTTTTGGCAGTAGCGATGAAAGCCAGAGCAACACCGATGACGCCAAAGGTCTTCATAAGTCCATAGGTTAAGAATCGGGCATGGAAGCAACAGCAGGGTCGCTGAGAAGAGCCAGGAAAACAGGCTTTGCGCCTACGATCTGCTCTCCGCCAATGATCATGCTGTCTCCGATTGCGGAATAGAGGAAGGAGACCATACCAGATGATGGAGGCCGGTAGGATCAGAATACGGTTTAAAAATCCATACAGGAATACTCCAAATGCGCCAGCGCCTGCCATAATGCCTGTGAGGGCATTGATTGCTGCAGCTGCAACAGGCCAGATATAGGCAGCTGCCAGTGCCAGCACTAATACAATGGGAAGAAGCACGATAAATACGAACTTGCTGTTTCCATACATAGCCATGGCACCCTTAAATTCAGTGTCAATAAAGCGGTTGTGGACTAAGGCTACGATTACGCCCAGGATCATGCCCAGGAATACGCCCATGTCTGTTACATGGTAGCCAAGACAGATCGTCTGGCCTGTACCGTAGAGTGCGCTGGCAGTATCACCTTCCGCCATCAGTCCCGCAACACTGAGCCAGCGAGAGTTGGCTGCAAGCCAGATCAGATACTGACAAGGATACGAATGCGGCATCCGCTTTTTCTTTTGCAAGACTCATTGAGACGCCTACACAGAACAGGATTCCAAGATTGCCGATTACTGCGCTGACTCCGCCATTGATAAATTTTCCAGCTGTATATAAGATACCCCCCTCTGATACAAATGCTGTGTTGCACATTACAGAAGACAGAGCCTGGAGCATACCGGCAATAGGTAAGAATAGAACAGGGCCCATCAAAGCTTTGGAAAAGCTCTGCATGGCGTTCATAACTTTTGCTTTCATGATTCATTCTCCTTTTTCATTCGTTTTCTGTCGGAAGGCGCCATTCCGTTTCGATGTTTGAATTATATCATTTTGAATAAAAAAATCTACTATTTTGTGATAGTTTTAAACATATTCACATAGCTTGAAACATGTTTCATTAATGAAATCGGATGTAATGAGAATTGGTTGCGCAGATGGACAGAGTATCGTATAATTTCAGTGAAAATTACACAAAATATGGGTTTGGGATAAAATAGAGGGAATGAGAGATGAAACACGATATTTATAAGCTGGCAGAACAATATCATTTAAATGAAAGTGAACAGCAGATGTTTCAGTCGCTTTTAGAGGCGGCAGACCAGAATATACAGTACAGCGTAAGGAGTTTGCAGCACGGAATTACGTTTCGCCGGCAGCACTGATCCGTCTGAGTAAAAAGATGGGATATACTGGTTATACGGATATGGTATATCGACTGGGATTTCTGGTACAGAATGAGATAAATAATAAGAATCATGAGTCAGATATTACAGCTTTTATCGGAGAGATACCATTTGAAAAAATGAATCGTTTTCCGGAACTTCTGAAAAAACACAGACATAATCCCATTTTGATTACAGGTACCGGATTCTGTGCCCCCTTAAGGGATTTTTTTGTGCGCAAGCTTCTGGTTATGGGTTACTGTGCCATTGGATCGAATAATTATGAGGTATATGAGGGAAATGCCCTTTCGGCAGGAATGGTAATTGCTATTAGCAAAAGCGGCACAACAGACACGATTATTAAGCTCCCGTCCGCCTGCACATGGAATTGATGTGGTGGCTTTTACGGGAGGAGCCCATTCTATGATTGCTGATATGGCAGAATTATCATTTGTACTTTTGGATGATAAAATATTAGATGATCGGAATCTTACAGCTAATTATTTTTATGCAAGAGTTCTTATTCTATTTGAGTATCTGATGGATATGACATGGGAAACAGAATAAAGTATAAGATAAAAACAGGACGCCGCACTGCAAATGATCGGTTTATGATCGTAATTGCTGTGCGGAGTTTGTTTTTTAGAGTTTATGTTAATGAGTTAATGTGTATTTTCAGGATGATCCGCATAAATTTTCCCCATCATTTTCCAGGCAATCACTGCGGCTATAAGCTCTGCTATGGGAAGGAGATCCAGATGCCTGCGGGTCCCATAAAGCGTGAGGATCCATCCCAGAGGAACAATGATCACAAGCTGGCGCAGAAGGGAGACGATCAGGAAGGGCGTCCCTGTCCCAGAGCCTCAAAACTCAGGCTGCTATGAAAGCCACAGAGGAAATCAAAAACTCAGCCGATCATGCGCAGGGCTTCTGTCCCATACTGCATCAGCCCGGATCTGCATCAAAATACGCAGAATCGGGCCGGGAAAGAAAATAGATGCAATTGTTCCGGGGTGAGTGTAACAACGGTT
>SCPO01000067.1_pt1 | contig 16524 bp, 14 predicted proteins | sample 6106821 | NCBI WGS metagenome assembly SCPO01 (sample SAMN10720448, study PRJNA508395) | human gut metagenome | isolation source: Participant 2 stool, 0 month | host: Homo sapiens | collected 2017 | reverse complement strand
CAGCACATGCAGCGGCAATTTTCTTTTCACTGATGGGATGCTGTAGGGAAAATAAGGTGAACCCAAAACTATGGATGCAGGACGTGCTGATTAGGGTACAGGAGAAAGAAGAGAAAAACGATTACACCGATTTACTGCCATTTAATTGGAAAGGATAAACAGGAAGCTATAATAAAGTCAAAGCCAGACATGCTTCGTCTGGCTTTTTAATATAACAGAGAAACACGCACGAGGCCGAATGCTTACGATTGAGGAATATCAGAATAAAAATCTATTTATTCAAATGAAGGCAAAGTCACAGAGAAATGAGGATTCGGGTATGCTGTGTTCTGATAATCTCTTTCATTTGTTTCACAATATCCGGTCCGGCAGCGATATCATGGTCTTCATGAATATCTGTAGCAAGATTGTAAAGGAAAGGAGTCCCTTTTTTCACTACCATCTTCCAGTCTCCCATACGTACACCAATCTGATCGGTTTCATCAAATTCCCAATACAAGAAATCATGTTTCTTCTGTCCTTCCTGTCCTAACAAAGTCGGAGAAAGAAATACCATCAAAATAATCCATGTCTTTTTTTTGTTAGTGTACTTCTTCACATAATTCTTCACACCTGCCAAGTCACAAAATGTAGGCATCAAGTCATAGAAAGCTAACTGATGATCATTAACCGTTCCTTCGAACTTTACCCGGCCAACGCACAATGAACGGAATACGAATCCCCCCTTCATAACATTGACGTTTCAATCCACGAAGTTTGCCATCACGACCAAAGAAGGTAGGGTCAGCCCCCCCTTCTTCATGGGGGCCGTTATCACTGGTAAAATCACAATGGTATTTTTGTCCAGTCCTTTCTCCTTTAATTTGTTCAAAACTTCTCCTACATAATAATCCAAGCGAGTAATCATGCCGGCAAACTGCGCATGGGTGTGTACCGACGGATTATATCTTGATCCTTCCTGTCCACCCCAAGTTTTATCTTCAAAAAACTTCTTTTGATAACCTGTCAGAATAGAATCTTCGGGCTGCGCCAGCTCTGCATGAGGAAGCGTATAAGTAAAAATACCAAAGAAAGGTTGCTTGCCATCCTGTTTATCCAACCATTTCATTGCTTCTTCATGGATCATATCCGCAGAATATTGCGGACGTTTGAAATAGTCCTTACCAAACATAGGATAGTTGATATTCTCATCCATCACTACACGAACCACTGCCGTATCACCAGCCGATTTACTATACCGGTTCAGGAAATTCGGATAATATAAATGAGCCTGAAACTGACAAATATAACCATAATATTCATCAATACCCCGTTTGTCCGGCGTAGACACAGATCCCTCATAGCCCCCTGCCCATTTACCAAACATACCGGTAGTATAACCGTTATCTTTCATTATTTCAGGTATAATCACATGACCGGGATCGTATGGATGTTGCCACCACGGCATATTCCTTATTATTTCCATACATCACAACAGGGGCATCGCGCCAGTACTCTTTGTTCCCACGTACTTCACAATGTCCGGAATGTTGTCCGGTCATAAATGACGCACGTGATGGAGCACTCACCGGACTACCGGCATACGCTTGTGTAAAACGCATACCTTCTTTAGCCATATTATCAATATTCGGTGTACTGATGTAGGACTGACCATAACACCCTAAATCACCATAACCCATATCATCACACATAATATAAATGATATTCGGTTTAGGAGTTTTCTGAGCATAAGCGCCTAATAGAGGAAATGCTAATCCACTGGTTAAAAGAAAGAGGTTTCGATTTTTCATATATTCTGTTTTTTACTGAATTTAATAATTACTACTCCTGCTATAAACATCGGCAATTTAGAGAAAATATCCTAGGCTGCAAAGCTATAGAAGAAAAAATATCATTCACTCTCTCGATAATAAGGATTCAATTTCACAGGAATAGGAGCATGAGTTTCTTGAATCCACTTCATCAGTTTCTGATAAAGTTCTCCTCGCTTTACAGGATTTGAACCTGATAGATCTTGTGATTCTCCCAGATCATTCTTCAAATTAAACAGTTCCATAGACTTATCTTCATAATGATATATCAATTTCCAATCACCTGAACGAATACTGGAATAAGGTTTTGCACGGAAATCTCTTCCCCCGTTTAAATAAGACTCCAAATAAGCCGGAAAATGCCAGAAAGATCACGTTCCGTCTCATTATTATTTATAAGCGTAAAATATCTTTTCCATCTAAGTTAGCAGGAATCTTACCCTGTGCCAAAGTAACAAAAGTTGGATAAAAATCAACTCCTGTTATTGGAACAGATGAACGGATGCCTCCTTCTATTTTACCAGTCCACCTTATAATCAACGGCACACGGCTCCCACCTTCATAAGGCATTCCCTTTCCTCCATTTAACGGATAATTGTCTGTCACTGGTTCCGAACCTCCATTATCTGAATAAAAAATGACTATTGTACGATCTGCTATTCCTAATGTCTTAATAACTTGGCATATCCTATCAACACTATCATCTAGTTTTTCAATCATTGCAGCATATATAGGATTCTTATGATATTTACCGGGAGTTTTATTACGATATTTATTTATCAATGAATCAGGTGCTTGCAAAACCGTATGTACGGCATGATGGGACAAATGTAAGAAAAAAGGACCTTCACTATGAGATTTTATAAAGAAACAGCTTCTTCAGTCAACCGATCAGTAAGATATTCACCCAATATACCTTCTTCTAATCCCACATGACATTTACTTTTATCAGGCAGACAATAGGGATAAAAATAAGAATAGGGAGCTCCTGCTCTATTACCGCCCACATTCCATATAAATCCCTGTGACAAGGGTCCTGTACCGTCCTCATCATCCCCCAAATGCCACTTCCCGATATGACCACACTGATAACCCTGTTCTTGCAAAGCCTCGGCCATAGTCACAAAGTCGGCACAGACATCTTCTACATTGGGAATAGCTATATATTTACGTTTGGTACGATCACCACGGTCGGGAGGACTAACTGTATATACTCCATGGCGTGGTGTGTACATTCCTGTCATCATACAAGCACGGCTAGGTGCTGAATTGGCGGCTGCAGCGTAAGCATTGTCAAACAATATTCCTTCTGTAGCAAGACGGTCTATATTAGGAGTTTCATAATAATCACTGCCCATTACACCCAAATCCGTCCAACCTAAATCATCAGCCAAAATAAACACGATATTAGGTTTTCTTTTGTAACTATATCGATAGAAAAGCTCTGTTGTATTCCTACGGTACACAACACTACAGTAGTCAATCCTATTTTCTGAAATCTCATTTTATTTCGATTTTTCTAAGTTTAAAAACCAAACAAGACCGTCTCCATACGTTATTCCGCATTTGAGACAGCCTCATTCGTATCACACTATAAATTACCAACCAGGATTCTGTTCCAGTTCTGGGTTCAATAATATTTCGGTAGTCGGTACTTGATACAAATAATATTTATCTAACCAACCTTTACCTTCTTTTAGAGGATCATTGAAAAGATACAAATTACCTTCCGTCAATGAACCGTCAGTTCCATCAGAATAACCAGTTTCAGGATTATATAAAGTCATATTATTTTTCATTGCCTCTTCTTTACTCATCCAAAGACCAGTTGCAGGTTTATTGAGGAACCACGGAGCCATACGCCAACGACGGATATCATAAATACCAAATCCCTCACCCATCAATTCTATAATACGTTCGCGACGAATTTCCCATAAGACAGGATCAACCAAAATACCACTTTCATTACCTTTAGGATAGTATTTTCCACGGTTAGGATCAAAACTATCATTAATGTCAGCAACCACCATTTTGACTACACCGGCACGATCACGCAACTTATTGATTGTTTTGTCTGCAACCCCTTGGTCAAATACTCCCAATTCAAATTTGGCTTCAGCTTCATTCAACAGGACTTCTTCAATTTTAAAAATAGGTTTGTCAGCTGTATTCAAATTACCATTATTAAAGCTGGTTTCCCAGTTATCCCAATTCTTCCATACATAGTAGCCTGAACGGCAAGTCACAAATGCTCCAGTACCTAATCTTGGTATTTCAGGTACAAGTGATGCACTCCAGTTCTGCCCAGGCAAACGTTTCATACCAACACCCGGGTTACTGCAACTTTCATTTGCTCCCATAATATCAATATATTCACGGTCTGCCGGATTGTCTGTATACGACCAGGTAGGATAGTCGCCTTTTCAGATTTTACTTTATAAGGAGGTATAACCGTGTGATACAAACGCGGGTCACGGTCACGAAATACCGCATACATGTCCTTATTTCCATGGTAGCCCGATCCGTCAGCCAAAATCGGCTTGCCATTCTTCATCAAATAAAGATCTACCGTATTCTGGTTCATCTCCACATAGTGTGAAGAAGTATGTTCAATATAACTCATGCCCATAGGATTTATATCCTTCACATAAGATTTATAGAGAATGATACCTGGAACTTGTCCCAAATCCTCTGTTGTCCACATTTCACCATATCCGGCACCGGGTTGACCGTCTGTTCCTGTGTAAAGAGTAGGATAAGCGGCCATTAATAACTCGGATGCGCGTACACACTCTTGCAGATATTTTTCAGCATCACCCAATTCATGATATTTCCTCCATGTACCTTCACGTAATCCGAAACGCGAAATAACGGCACGTACACAATCTTGGTTAATCGTATTGTCCCCATCCTGTGATGTGAAATTTCCAATATTCTGTTCCGCCCATTGCAGACGTTCCAATACCTTGTCGGCTACGGTTTTTCTATCCACACGAGGTCCATAAGCTTCGGGAGAATCTTCCTGCAATACCTGGTCCACCCAAGGCACATCGCCAAAACGATCTATCAATTCCATATACCAAAAAGAATGAAAAAAATATCCTACTGCACGCCAATGGTCTTTCTGAGCCTCTGTCATACTAGAATTATCAATGTGTGAAAGCATGATATTAACACGGCGGATAAATGATTTAAAATCCCAGCCATTACCGGATGCTACACTGGCAACTGTCTGATAAGCAAATTCATTGTAGCCACTTTCATATTTTTGCTGAAAGTATCCTGCTGCCATATCGCCCTTATACTGTCCGTCTTGTCCGAATCCTTGTAAGGAAGTGCGAATAGTATTATTTGTAAACATCTCATAACAAGGCCACATAAAAGCCTTGAAGTTATCGTAGGAATTGAATGCATTATTCTCCGTCAAGTCTGTAACAGGAGTCTTTTCCAAGAAACTATCATTACAACTAGAGAGGCTGATTCCTGCGAGAATTGCTAAACTTATAAATAATCTTTTCATATACTCGTACTAATTTAAGGTTTATAATGTAAGATTAAGCCCAAAGGATACTGTGCGGAATGCGGGATAATCCCATTTCAGCGTTTCCGGGTCGATACCCTTTGGCAATGATGAGAGCGTTGCCAGATTTTCTACACTGACAAAAGCACGTAACTGCGACAAAGATATTTTGGTAATCCATGCTTTGGGGAATGTATATGACAAAGTAACATTCTTGATACGCAGATAAGAAGCATCGGACAAGTACTTGTCTGACTGGCGGTAATTAGAGCCTTGGTTACCATAGTTGCCATAAATACGTGGGAACTCAGCATTAGGATTAACTGCTGTGTAATCACCATTGGCAGCATCTACCGGTTGCCAGTAATCACCCAAACCTTTATATAAAGGAATAAACTTAAAGTCAGAATATAATGGGAAAGTCAATGTATTGGCAATCCATTTATCGCGTTTACCGGTTCCTTGCAAAAAGGCACTCAAATCAAAACCTTTATAGTTTAATCCTAGATTAATACCATAAAGATAACGAGGAGTTTCATTACCAATCACTTTACGGTCGCCCGGATTATTCAACGTATTGTTGCCGCTGGAAATCATATTTGTCCCTCTTTCATCATCCATTAAGTTCTTGAACTTCACATCACCCGGACGAGGATTATAGCCATCTATGCTTGGAACGCCATCCTTTAATTTCCATGAAGAAGTATCGACAAAATCGTCTACGGTATAATAACCATCTGTTTCATATCCCCAGATTTCGCCTAATTCCTTACCTTTATAAAACTCCCAAAATGTATATGTTCCACCCGTCAGCGCATTCGTCTTTTGGCTGCTTAATATGTAGGATGAGTTACTGTCATACTTCACAATCTTTGACTTGCTGTCGGACAGGTTGAAACCGACTCGGTAGCTCACCTTTCCAATCTGGTCGCGCCAATTGAAACTCAGTTCCCAGCCACGTGTACGCATATCTGCCGTATTCTGATAAGGAGCATCCGCACCTACTACAGCAGGCAATTGCACACCCGGAGCAAGCATGCCGTTCGTATTACGCTGATACCAGTCAAAAGTACCTGTAAAGCGATTACTGAACATAGAGAAATCAATACCGATGTCTAATGTCCCTACCTTTTCCCAAGTAAAGTTACGACTTACCAATGAAGGAATAGAAGTAATAGCGGTTACATAATTACCATTGGATATCCAACCATTGTATTTATTATTCACCGCCATAGTTGGAATAAACGAATAAGCAGGCACGTTCTGGTTACCAATCATACCATAAGAAGCACGTAGCTTCAAAGAACCTAACCAATTCTGAGTACTTTCCATGAATTTTTCCTGTGCAATGTTCCAACCGGCCGAAACAGAGGGGAAGAAACCGTAACGTGATTCTTTAGGAAACTTAGAAGAACCGTCATAACGTCCGTTTACTTCCAGCAAATATTTATCCTGATAGTTGTAATTCACACGGAAGAATCCGCCGCGAACAGAAAACTCATTATACTTGTCCGTAGCTTTCAATGTAGATGTACCCGAACCCAATGAAGGCACCTCAATAACAGCTTGTCCATAGGATAAAGCCTCCATTGTTTCCTGATAACTGGATTCTTGATTGAAACCTGCCATTATCTTAAACTGATGATTACCCAATGAGAAATCATAAGTACCATACAAGTTGATTGAGTTATAGTCGGTATATCTTTTCTTTTTTTGTAGATTATTGCTGTCCGGTAAAACTTTTTCAAACAAAATAAATTAGGGCTGACACTTCTCACGAGGTATCAGCCCTTTTGGTTATCTTTGTTTTGCGAAAAAATATATAACCATGAGCAAAGATAGTCATTTTACCGGACAGCCGGTCTATAGTCAAGTGTTAAAGTTACTCGACAAAGAGAAGATTCTTCAAATAAGTCGCGAAACGAAAGGAAGCGAGGCTTACGTGAAGCGTTTTGACGGCTACCAACATCTTGTGGTAATGCTGTTCGGCATACTCAAACACTTTGATTCTCTTCGCGAACTTGAGATAGGCATGAAGGCGGAGGCTCACAAGCTCGGACACCTCGGAATGAACTATCTGGTTCGTCGCAGCACGCTTGCGGAGGCCAATATACGCCGTCCTCAGGAGTTCTTTGCAAGTGTTTATGCGTATCTTTGGAGAGTATGCCAAATTTTTAGCGGACAGCCGCCCCTCCAAGTGCTATAAAGGGCAGACTCACGAGCCTAAAGACTGGGAGAAGTTGCTTTACATGATGGATTCCACCACAATAACGCTCTTTGACAACATACTCAAAGGTGTCGGGCGGCACCCGAAATCAGGCAAGAAAAAAGGCGGCATGAAAGTACATACAGTAATGAAGTATCATGTCGGCGTACCGATGGTGGTGCAGCTCACATCCGCCGCAAAACACGATCATTACCTGCTGAAGGAGGTGCATTTGCCAAAAGACTCCACTTTGGCGATGGATCGTGGTTACGTCGACATCGCACAATTCCAACGTCTTACCGAAGAAGGCGTGTGCTACGTGACCAAAATGAAGAAAAACCTTAAGTACGAGGAACTTGAATCCATTACTTATGTCAACCCGCAGGGACTGGTGACGCACATAGACAAGAAAGTGCTTTTACAAGAGGGAACTCACCCATGAGGCACGTAGGGTGGAGATATTTTACGAGACAAAGAAGCCGGTTGTGCTGTTGACCAACAACTTTGAGTTCACGTTTGAGGACATTTCTGAAATTTATCGCCTCAGATGGGCCATCGAGTCGCTATACAAACAGCTAAAACAAAATTTTCCGCTTCATTTCTTCTATGGGGACAGCGTCAACGCCATACAAATACAGACATGGGTAGTCTTGATTGCAAATCTGCTGATAACAGTTCTGTCAAGAAGCATCAAGAGGCACTGTGCATTCTCGCAGGTTGTTACCATGGTACGACTTATGCTCATGTACTACGTCGATTTTATCGCATTCATGGAAAATCCCGAGAAAACCTGGAATGATTTCCTTGCAAAGGAGATGCAAAAGCACCACCAGAACCAAGTCTTTTCGATTAAGGGGCTTACTTTTGAAAAATAAAACCCGAAGTCCTATTTTACGGGGCTTCGAGGAGGATTTTTATGCTCTTTTGTGTTTTACCGGACAGCAATATTTGTAGATAGTCATTGGTCGGAGTCGTGTCTTTACCACCTTGCACAGTAGTATATACCACACTTCCCGTATACTAGCTATAATCATATATATTCTTGTCGAAAGTATATTCAAATGCTATTTCAAATCCCTTTAATGGCTTCAATATAGACTTCAGGAAAATACGAGGATTGTCATACAATGTTTTTTCTGGATTGGACCAACGTATCTGATTGGACGGAGTAAAGAAAGGTAATCCATCGCCTGCAGCAGAAATACCTTCCGGCATATTGCCTTCCGGATAGAAAGAAGCAAGACGAGTACTGTAAACAGCGCCCAAAGCAGACTTTGGCTCCATTCTTTACTATGTGCATAGCTAAAAGTGGCTTCCTGAGTAAACCATTTTGTAACATTGGCAGATATAAATCCACTGACATTCATTCGTCTGTATTTATCCTTGTCAGTAATCAGCACACCGTCATTATCAATAAATCCGGCAGAAAGACGATAACGGAGCTTATCAGTACCACCTGTCATTGATATATTATGTGTATGCTGGAAACTAGTCTCAAGCATGTTCTTCACCAAGTCCTTTTCATTCATATAATAAACAGCCCCATCCGTATCTTTAAAGATACCATCGCCGACAGTAGGAATAGAAGACGGATTATTACGATATTGCTCCAAATATCCCATCCATTTGCTTACACTAGGCGAACCCATTGTCCAGAATTGATCTCCGGCTGCATCAGAATAGGCCTGCAAATATTCCATCAACGGTGCCTGTTCTGGCAAATTCATGGCAGTTGCAAAGGCAAAGTTATTATTATAATTCAGTTGGAAAGAAGTTTCTCCTTTCGGACGTTTGGTAGTAACCAAAATTACACCACCGGCAGCACGGGCACCATAAATGGCAGCTGAAGCAGCATCTTTCAACACTGTAACCGTTTCAATATCCTCAGGATTAACCATATCCAAGTCTCCTTCCACATTGTCAATTAAAATCAAAGGCTTGATAGCACTACCATAAGAACCATCATCATTTTTAATACCTACAGAATAAGCGCCACGAATCTGGAATGACTTACTTTTACCTGGAGCATTGCCATCACTAGACACAAACAAGCCGGGAACCGTACCTTGCAATGCATCAGCAGCTTGTGACAAAGGACGATTGCCTATCACTTCATCCATCTTGACCGAGGCAACGGCTCCTGTCAGGTTTGCTTTTTTCTGCGAACCGTATCCCACTACCACCACTTCATCTAAAGTTTCAGTGTCCTCACGTAATACCACCTGAATAGTTTTTGTATCACGTACAGTTACCTCTTGAGATTTATAACCAATATAACTGATTTGTAACTTCACAGGAAATTCAGAAACTTCTAAAGAAAATTTTCCATCAAAATCTGTGATACACCCGTTAGTAGATCCCATTACCACAACAGAAGCACCAATAACTGGTTCTTTTGCCACATCCATAACCAATCCGGTAATTGCATTTTGTCTTGATTGCTGGGGTTTATAAACAGAAATATGCTCCCCTTCCACTTTATAACGGATATTTTTCCCTACAAACAACATCTCAAGCACCTCTTCCACACTTTTATTTTTAACATCAATAGATACTTTCTCATTCATATTAATATCATTATTACGAACAAGGAAAGAGTAGCCGGTCTGTTTTTCAATCTCATAAAAAACCCGACTCAAAGCCACTGAACGCTGTTGTATAGAAAGTTTTGCCTCCTGAATAGGCAATGCGGCCATAGTGACATTTCCCCATAGTAGAAATGAAACTATCCATACAAGAGAGAGGCAATGCCCCCTACGAACTTTACAAAGTTTTTTCATACTTAGAATTTTTAGTTAACAATTATTTAAGCATGTACTTTTCACAGTACTTTTTATCTATCAGTTACCGGTCTGTAATAACTATTGTTTTTCCTTTCTTTCTCCACATAAACTTATTATCCACATCTAAATAAGAAAGAATTTCATCCAAAGTCAGATTCGTATCTATACTTCCTGAAAAATATTCAGTATACACTTTCCGAGACTGCACAAGTATCTGTACATCATATTTTTTCCCGATTGTTTTCAAAATATCAAATAACTTTTCATTAACAAATACCAGTCTTCCTGTAGTCCATGCTGCTTGAGATACCGCATCTATCTTTCTCATAGACAATACCTTATCATTTTTATTATAAACAGCTTGCTCATCAGGAGAAAGAAGAATATTCTTTTTAGCATCTGAAGTAGTGTAAACATTCACACTACCTTCCACAAGGCTCACTTTTATTTCCGCATCATCAGGATAAGAAGCCACATTAAATGTTGTACCTAATACTTTTATATTCAATTCCCCCGTATGAACAATAAAAGGCTTGAGCATATTTCTAGAAACTTTGAAATAAGCCTCACCTGAAAGAAAAACTTTCCGGTCAGTCCGCTGCTGCAAAGAAACATCATACTTTAAAACCGTCCCCCCATTCAGAAAAACAATGGTACTATCAGGCAATAATAATTTCGAACTGGCCCCCTGGGGAACCTCAATCTGACAATAAGAAGGAGTAAGAACTTCTGGACTAGACGAATGATATAAATAAAAGAATGTTATACTACAACCAATCAGTAAAGTCCATATAGCAACGCTTCTCCAAACGCTTATTTTACGGAAAAAAGAATGTTTACGAGAAGAATAGAAATTCAATGTATCACACAATTGCTCAAAGTTTTGCTCTTTCCTGCGTGCAAACCAAGAAGAGGATGCCAATGCATAAGAACGGGCTATTTCACGATATTTTTCGCGACAAGCATTCTCTCTTTTCAGTAATATAGTTAGTTTCTGCATATCTTCAGACGAGATTTCGCCTTTCAGATAATCCAGCATTATTCGTTCAAATTCATCTATTTGGCTGTTCATTTTATATCTTTGGAATTATCTACTATAGATAATACACAAGCAACAGACAAAACATTTAAGCCAAAAACAGATTTTTTCATTCTTTTTAGAAAAGAAAAATAATAGAATCCCTACTCTAGATCCCACCTTTTCTCTTATTTTATCCATGGCATTTTTTACATGTACTCTGACTGTATTGACTGAAATATTATTTTTATCTGCAATCTCTTGAGGAGTCAGATTGGAATAAAGATATTGCTCAAAAATGAACCTGCATTTATCAGGCAAGGAAGACACTATATTTTGGACTGATTTTTCCAAATCAGCTAATTCCATTTCTTGCAAAGGCGAACACTCGGAAGCACAAAATTCTTCTTGATACTCAAGTAATGCTTCACGGTATTCATCTATAATTCTTTCACGGCTGTGAAGCGAACGGAGGTAATTCAAACACCCGTTCTGAATAGCACGTATCAAATAAGCATGAATAGGAAAAGATAACTCACCACGCCTATACCATATTTTAGCAAAAGTTTCATTAACTATATCTTGCGCTTCCACAGGGTTAAAGATATAAGAATTAGCACAAGCACAGAGATAGACAAAATAGCTATTATATAAAACCTCAAAAGCTTTTTCTTCTCCTTTGTTTATTCTTTCAATCAAATCTTTATCTACTATACTTGCATCCATCTTTATTAAGACTATTAATATTGCAAATATAGCATTTCTTAAAAACATCATGCCAATAAAACTATTTCTTATTAAAAAACTCTAGTAATAATCAACTGAAAAGAAATAAGTTCCAGCTCATAATCTGAAGAATAATACCTAACTTTGTTTCCGACGAAAATCAAACCCTAAATAAAATGAACAAAAAGCTATTATTCTCCCTGTTACTGGCAGGAACAGCTTTCACCGGACATGCCGATGAGGCTAGGTTACTCCGTTTCCCCGCTACCAATGGCTCCGACATTGTCTTTTCTTACGCCGGAGATCTGTACAAAGCACCTTTGAATGGAGGAGAAGCACAAAAGCTGACTTCTCATATCGGTTATGAAATGTTCGCACGTTTTTCTCCGGATGGAAAATCAATTGCTTTCACCGGTCAATATGACGGTAACACTGAAGTATATCTGATTCCAACCGATGGAGGCGAACCCCAACGGCTTACCTATACAGCAACAAACAGCCGGGATGACTTAGGAGACCGAATGGGTCCCAATAACATTGTAATGACTTGGACACCAGATGGAAAAAACATAGTCTACCGCAATCGTATCAGTGACGGTTTCGATGGCAAGCTGTGGAGTATATCGAAAAACGGAGGAATGTCAGAAGTGATTCCATTACCCGAAGGAGGTTTTTGCAGCTATTCCCCCGATGGAAAAAAGCTGGCTTACAACCGGGTTATGCGAGAATTCCGTAATTGGAAATATTATCGCGGTGGCATGGCAGATGACATTTGGATTTATGATCCGGCTGCCAAGAAAGTAGAGAATATCACCAATAATATTGCACAAGATATTATCCCTATGTGGATAGGAGAGGAAATCTACTTTATTTCCGATCGGGATCGCACCATGAATATCTTTGTTTATAATATCCGGACCAAACAAACTGAAAAAGTAACCCACTATACGGATTATGATGTAAAATTCCCCAGCAGTAACGGACAAATTATTGTCTACGAACATGGAGGATACCTCTATAAACTGGATCCTAAAACGCGCAAATCAGAAAAAATCTCCATCACGCTGACTTCAGACAATATCTATGCCCGAAAAGAAATGAAACGGGTAGCAGATAACCTGACTGCCGCCAGTCTTTCACCGGATGGGCACCGCCTGGCAGTAACTGCCCGCGGAGAGGTATTCGATGTTCCTGCCGAAAAAGGGGTAACCCGTGATATCACCCGCACCCCGGGAGCCAATGAACGGGAAGGGGAATGGAGTCCGAACGGTAAACAAATAGCCTATATCAGTGACCGTACCGGTGAAACTGAAATCTGGCTGCAATCTATCGAAGGGGGTGATCCCATCCAACTGACCCAAAACAATGATACTTATATCCGCCAACTGATGTGGAGCCCGGACAGCAAGAAAATACTTTATACCGACCGTAAAAACCGTATCGTAGAAGTTGATATTGCCTCAAAAGCGAAACGGACTGTCATGCAGAATCCGGAAGGAGAGTTCTATGAAGTAAACTATTCACCAGACAGCCAGTGGATTACCTATACTAAATCCGGAGCTAATAACATGAGTGTCATTTATGTATACCATCTGACTTCAGGTAAGGAATATCCGGTAACCGAAAAATGGTACAATTCTTCTTCACCTGTTTTCAGCACAGATGGAAAATACCTCATATTCAGTTCCGAAAGAGATTTTAATCCCATTTACAGCCAGACAGAGTGGAACCATGCCTATAATCGTATGGGAGGAGTCTATATGGCCATGCTCGCCAATGATACGCCATCACCTTTATTACCTTCGGATGAAATGGTCAGCATAGAACAACAGGCAACTGATGCTGTCAATAAAAAAACGGAAGCCACAAATAATGCAGTTAAAATTGATCCGGAAGGCTTGCCCGGAAGACTGATTAAACTGCCTTTACAAGCAGGTAACTACGATAATTTCTATTCAGACGGTAAAAAAGTGTGGTATGCCAGTGGTAGAAGTACCAAAGTATATGATTTGACCGAACAAAAAGAAGAAACCGTGGCCGAAGGAGCATATATGGATGTAGCTGCCAATCATAGGAAAGCATTGTTCTTTAAAGGAAATAATCTGTATATCTGTGATTTTCCATGCACTAAAGCCTCATTGGAAGAGAACGTCAACTTGGACGACATGATTGCTCCCATTGACTACAGTCAGGAATGGGCTCAGATATTCGATGAAACATGGCGGGCTTTCCGTGACGGATTCTATCTGGAAAATATGCATGGAGCAGACTGGAATGCGATTAAAGAAAAATATGCTGTATTAGTTCCCCATGCAAAAACCCGTCTGGACTTGAACTATATCATCGGTGAGATGATTGCCGAGCTGGCTTGCGGACACGCTTATGTGAGTCCGGGTGAAATAAAAGGTCCCGAACGTATTCCAATGGGATTACTGGGAGCTGAACTGAGTCGTGACAAGGGTGGCTTCTACCGTATTGACAAAATTCTACCGGGTGCAATTTACAGTCAGAAACTGCGTTCTCCCCTTACAGAACCGGGTATCGGAGTAAAGAAGGAGATTATATCACAGCTATTGATGGCATTTCAACAGCTACTGTTGATAACATTTACAGTCTGCTGGCAGGCAAAGCCAATGTCTTGACTGAACTAAGCATAAACCGTACCGCATCAAGTAAAGGAGCACGTAAAGTAGTCATTAAACCATTAGACAATGAATACCCATTGTATCATTATAACTGGGTACAGAATAATATCAAAAAAGTGGAAGAAGCAACTAATGGCCGTGTAGGCTATGTCTACATTCCCGATATGGGACCGGACGGCCTGAATGAATTCGCCCGCTACTTCTATCCCCAACTCGATAAAGAAGCCTTGATTATTGATGACCGTGCCAATGGAGGTGGTAATGTATCTCCAATGATTATCGAACGTTTGCTTCGTGAACCCTATCGCCTGACCATGCGTCGTGGATCAACTAAAATCGGTACCATTCCTGATGCAACACTAGTGGGGCCGAAAGTATTGCTGATCAATAAATACTCGGCTTCAGACGGTGACTTGTTCCCATGGAGTTTCAAGGCAAATAAGATCGGTAAAGTTATCGGTACTCGTACATGGGGTGGCATTGTCGGTATCAGTGGTCCGTTACCTTATATGGATGGTACGGATGTGCGTGTTCCGTTCTTTACCAATTATGATGCAAAGACCGGTCAATGGATAGTAGAAAATCATGGAGTGGACCCTGATATTCTGATTGATAATGATCCGGTAAAAGAACAGTCAGGTGAAGACCAGCAGTTGAATAAAGCTATTGAAGTAATTCTACAAGAGCTGAAGGATCGCAAACCGTTACCTTCTGTCCCGGCTCCGAGAACTTATAAAGATTTGGGAGTGGAATAAAAAGCCCGTAAATTAAACATATAAATGATGCAGCCGAAAGAACTATAATCTTTCGGCTGCATCATTATAAATCTTCTAATCTTACCGCCTATATATCGTACAATTGCTATTTGTACAAATAAATATAATAATTTTTGGAGGTATATATATTATATATTCCTCCAAAAGTGTCATCAAAAGAAATCTATATACATAACAAGAAGTTTTTTATTTCTGTTCTTTCCATATATCTCCCCGACTTTCATTATCTTTGCAATCACTTAATAACAAAGATATTAAATAACAAAAAATAGATCATGGAATACAATTTCAGAGAGATTGAAAAGAAATGGCAGCAAAGATGGGCAGAGAACCATACCTATCAAGTGACTGAAGACGAAAGCAAAAAGAAATTCTACGTATTGAATATGTTCCCTTATCCGTCGGGAGCCGGATTGCACGTAGGACATCCGTTGGGATACATAGCCAGTGATATTTACGCCCGTTACAAACGCTTGCAAGGTTTCAACGTGCTGAACCCGATGGGATATGACGCATATGGACTTCCTGCAGAACAATACGCTATACAAACCGGACAACACCCTGCCATCACCACTGTGAACAATATCAACCGCTATCGTGAACAGTTGGACAAAATCGGCTTCTCTTTTGATTGGAACCGTGAAGTACGTACTTGTGAACCAGGATATTACCATTGGACTCAGTGGGCTTTCAACAAATGTTCAACAGCTATTATTGTAACGATACACAGCAGGCACGCCCCATCAGCGAACTAACGGAAGCATTTGCCCGATACGGCAACGAAGGACTGAATGCGGCTTGCAGCGAAGAACTCAGCTTTACAGCCGAAGAATGGAATGCCAAAAGCGAAAAGAGCAACAGGAAATCCTGATGAACTACCGCATTGCCTATTTGGGAGAAACCATGGTGAACTGGTGCCCGCAACTAGGAACTGTTCTTGCCAATGACGAAGTGGTGGATGGAGTTTCGGAACGCGGCGGTTTCCCCGTCGTTCAGAAAAAAATGCGCCAATGGTGTTTTACGCGTATCAGCTTACGCA
>SCPO01001311.1_pt1 | contig 16568 bp, 14 predicted proteins | sample 6106821 | NCBI WGS metagenome assembly SCPO01 (sample SAMN10720448, study PRJNA508395) | human gut metagenome | isolation source: Participant 2 stool, 0 month | host: Homo sapiens | collected 2017 | reverse complement strand
TTGGCATTTGGATTTAGGGAAAGCAGGCGATTACGATGTCAGTGGAAGTGATGGAAAATTTGGAGTTAATTTAGGAGCAGGTATGGAGTTTGACTTAGACAAAAACTGGAGTTTAAACTTTGATATTAAATACCAATTAATCAGCGACCTAGACCAAGCCGTATTCAATCTTGGCGTAGCCTATAATTTCTAGTTAATAGACAAAGAAGGATAAAGTCGTTTTAAATGCACCTTTATCCTTCTCACCCAAAGAACATACCTGCTCTACCTATTTTTACACTAATCTACAATATGGCATACCATGAATAACATACGACAACTCACAAAAGATGAATACCCAAAAGCCATCGAACTATCTTGGCAAGTTTTCACCATCACCGGCAAGAAGATTTCAACAATGAGGGATTGAATTTTCAAAAGCTTTATTAATAACAAAAATGTATAAACGAAATCATATTTTATGGTAGTTTTGACAATGAAGCTCTAACAGGCATTTTAGGTATAAAAAGTAATGGTAAACATATCTCCCTATTTTTTATCAAGCCAGAATATCACAGGCACGGATTAGGAAAAAAATTTTCCACTACGCTCCACCCTCCATCCTTCCATTGAAACAACGGTTAATTCTTCTACTTATGCTATTCCTTTCTACCAGAGTTTGGGATTTGCTGTCGTAGGAGAAAAACAAAATTACCATGGGCTCTGCAGTACCCCCATGAGACGCTATCATGCTGTGTTTGTACAAAGAACAAGTACACACTACGTGGCGGAAACAGAAGACGCTCATTCATTAGTTCAAGAACTGAATAACAAAAGATTTGGGACAATTGCCGCAACGTATTCCCCACCCTTACAGGCTAGAGCATGCGGAAACCTTTATTGACCTCATCCAGAAAAAGAAGGCATTCATGATTTTGTATTGAAGTTAATGGAAAAGCCGTAGGCAATATCGGATTTACACCAGGCACAGATGTGGAATGCTTCAATGCTGAAGTAGGGTATGTTATCGGAGAAAAATATTGAACCAAGGTATTGTAACCGACGCATTACAAGAAGCCATCTACCATTACTTCACTTATACGAATACAATACGTATATTCGCACTTGTCTTTGAACACAACCTTCCTTCCATGCGAGTATTAGAAAAGGCCGGCTTCAACAAAGTCGGAATAATGACAAAATCCATTTTCAAGAACGGTCATTTCACCAATGCACATCTTTTCGAGTTGCTTAAAACGTTTAGTATCTGAAAATGCCAAAAGAACTTACAATAACGTGAGTTCGAAATAAAATCAAAAAATAGCAAGTTGTCCGTCATTGACAAACTTTACGTCAATGGCGGGCTTCTTTAAAAAGCAGTATGCCGCGATAGCCGACAAGGAGTTGGCTATAAAGTTACTGAATGAACGATGTCTTGAGTGTTCAATCTGTGCGATGTTCTTCAGTTCGTCATTGACCGTTTCAATCAAGGCTCTTTCTTAGCAAAATCTTGTCGGCAATACTCATCAGTGAGTTCCTCATATTATTTTTAACTTTAGTAACAAGTTGTATGCCATTAAGGAAAAGGGTTTCAAACAGAGCCTGACCTATATATCCCTTTGTCTGCACATAGTTTTCCTTTGATGTTTTCCAGAAACCTACCCTGTTTCAACGGTTCCCGGTCATCCACGTTTCGGGCGTGAACATGAAATTGAGGATTTCACCCTTGTCATTGATTATCAGATGCAGCTTGAATCCGAAGAACCATCCCATAGAACATCTTCCACGCTCGGCAAGCCCTTCAAATGTCTTATGAATCAAGATTCTTTGGTTACGACATACACATAAGGGAGGGGAGTCAACGAAACTGATGCCGGTACAGGTTCCCAGCAGTACTTTTTTGATGAAGATGGTCATGAGAAGCAATACTTCCTTCTCCAGTTCCACAAAACGGTTATAGGACACCCGGTGCGGAAAAGGTGTTCCAAATGTTTGCAGACATACTCTTTGTAATAATACTTGAAGCAGCGGAAACCACCGGAGTGGAACAGAATAAGAATGACCATCATCTCCGCATCACTCATCCGGTTAGGCTTATTACGATGCATGGTCTTCATATCCTTAATCATATATTTTTCCTGTTGCAATGTAAATTCCTTGCAAAAATCATCGGCCATACAATAAATCTCTGTAACTTTAGACTCTGGAAACATAGTGGTAATCGTTTAAATGTTATAATTGGACACTATAAATTTAATGATTTTATCGCTATGTTTCTAATTGTCAGAAAAATATATTTATTCTTATATCGAACTCACGTTACAATAAATGTTATATTACACATATTCATCCTTTGTCCGAAAGACATAAACCCACTCCTTTCACAGTCTTTATCTGTATCCGTTCATCATCAGCAAACAATTTTCTAAGTCGAGTAACAAAAACATCGAGACTACGTGATGCAAAAAAATCATCCTCCGTATCCCATAGTCTTGAAAGAATAATATCCCGCCTCACTAGTTCATTTTTCTTTTTACAAAGCATCTGAAGCAATTTCGCTTCGCGTTCCGTCATTGTCTTTTGTACACACGACGAATGCTTTAATACTGCATGAACAGCATCAAATGTATAATTTTCACCAATCCGATAAATCTCACTTTCATTAGCGGCTCCCATTCCCGCTTCATTTTCAACAAAGCACCAATATGCGCATCCAGTTCTTCGGCCAAAAAAGGTTTCTTAATATAATTATTCACCCCCAATTCATAACCTTTCACCACATCTTTAGGCGAAACCCTGCCCGAGGTAAAAACAATGGGAATAAATCCATCCGTTTCCCGAATACGACGTACCATTTCATAACCATCCATAACAGGCATCTCAATGTCTGAAATAATGATATCAAGATGTTGCTCCTTCCATATCTTCAGCCCTTCTTCGCCATTAGAAGCGGTCATCACCTCGTATCCACCTATCATATCCTCCAATCCACCACGAATAATATAACAAAGATTGGCATCATCTTCCACCAACAACAGTTTTATCATATCATCTTCCTCCTTAAAAAATATTTATTTCTTCTCCCCACTCGGCAAAAAAAAAATTCACTATACTCCCCTTCAATGCTTTCCACACACACTTTTCCACCATGCGCTTCAGCCACGCGGAAAACATAATTCAAACCCAATCCGAAGCCTGACGCACCGCCTTTACGGCTGCGGTCGGCAGCCGAAGCACGCTCGTACTTCTCGAAAATACGACTCTGGTCCTTCAACGGAATACCTATGCCGTTATCTCTTACCTTTATCAAATAAAAGTTATAGTCCTGACGCAAGGATGAAATCTGTATGTCCACCTCTTCACCTGAATATTTTATAGAATTATCTACCAAATTACCGATAGCTTCTTTCAAGAATTCTTCATCAGCATATACCCATTCCGATTCCAAATGAAGAGAGAAATGTACTGGTTTATCTGCCTTAGCAGTATATTTCTCAATAAGATCCTCTAACATCGGACGGAGTTGTATCTCCTTTTTCCAAAGCCTCAATTGAGCATTTTCCAATTTTGACAGCGTCAGCACTTTGTTAGTCAGTGACAATAAATGTTCACTCTCGTCCTCCAATATCTGAAAATGCTTCTCGCGTTTATCCGGAAAAATATCCAACTTTCCTGATTTCAACATTCGGGTCCCCATCAAAATACAGGCAAGAGGAGTCTTCATCTCATGAATCATGGCGTATGAGAAATCCTCACGCATCCTAGCTATTTTATTCTGATGAGCAATAATACGAATCTGATAAACAAGACAATAGACGATCATTGCCATCATCAAGACAGTAGCAATGAGGAGCAAGGTCATCTGCTGGAAAATAACCCAATAAGGATTAACAATAAAAGCCTGAAGATTCTCCGTACATTTATAATTGATAGGTTGTAATCCGGTTTTCAACAAGCCATAATCCCCTACCTGTATGGAACGGAACTTCTAAGAATATTCCCCAGCGAATCTGTCACACAAGTTATTACTTCTGCATCCAATCCTTCGGCAGCAAGGCCTGTCCGATAAATAGAATCTAAACTTGACAAAGAAACAGACAATTTATAATCCCTCTTGACAATCTCTTGCATGGAAACCTGCATATTGGACATCAACCATTGGTTCACATTTTTATCACCTCTGCCATCCTCAAAAAAATCATAATCTTCATCCAGATTTATTCTAACCATAATGGAAGTATCTTTGTCCTTATACTTCTTTTGCAAAGAATCTTGATATACTTCCATGCGATAAAACACCTCACGCATCGTTGCATCTCTAAATACTTCATTGCTTCTGAACTGTATACTTTCCTTAGTTAGCTTATAGGTATTTACAAGCCAAACGTACTGCAAACAGATGATTGCCAACAGTCCGATACAAGCTACCCAACGAATATGTTTGATTGTCATACACTTATATCCTATCCATACTTTGTTAACATTGTGTTAACCTACCATTAACCACGTAAGGAAAAAAGTCTCCCTACTTTTGTTTCGTCAAAGTTAAAGAAAATATTAAAAACAAATAGATATGAAAAAGCAAAATTTTATCATCACATCGCTATTTTTATTTTGGGTTATAGGAACAACCACTGCACAAACCATTACCGGAAAGGTTACAAACATCCATGCACAAGCCATTGACGGTGCAACCGTCATCCTACAAACCATTGATTCTACTTTTGTGGACGCCGTAATCACAGATACCACCGGCTACTTCAGGTTCAACCGGCAACCAGCATCTTATCGGCTGATTTTCCAACACATCATGTACGAAACCCTCTTATTGACAACTACAGGAGAAGACGCAGGCACGATTACCCTGAAAAGTAAAGATTATGCTTTGGACGAAGTTATCGTCAAAGGGGAACGCCCTCTTGTAAAAGTGGAAGAAGGAAAATTATCGTATGATCTGTCACAACTCACCACACATAGAATCGTGAACAATGCTTATGAAATCCTTCAGCAATTACCCGGTGTACAGGAAATAAACGGCAACCTTTCATTAGCAGGCACACACAATCTGAACATTATTTTAAACGGAAGGCCCACAACAATGAGTCACGAACAGTTGACCATTTTATTAAAAAACACTCCGGCTTCACGTGTAGAAAAGGCAGAAATTATGTATAGCACACCGCCGCAATATCATGTAAGAGGTGCTGCCATCAACTTACTTTTGAAAGGTTACCGTCCTGAAGAAAGTGGGTTGCAAGGAGAAGTTAACGCCGGATATCTATACAATTACAGAAGTGGCACACAAGGAGGAATCAGCCTGCTTTACACCACTCCTAAATGGAATATAGACTTGCTATATAATACCCATTATGAACAAAACAGACAAACAACAGATACGTACTCACATCACACCTTAAAAAATAATATATATGATATCTGTCAACACAATGATATTGACAGGAAAGGAATAACACATTATGTACGAACAGGCGCTGAATATAAATTCAATGATAATGCTCATATCAATCTAGCCTATACTGGTGTCTTCAACCCTAACAACGATAATCATTCATATTCCGACGGGAACATCACAACCGCAGACAACCGGACAAAAAAGGAGACTCGAATGCACAATATCGCTTTAGATTATCTCTCTAGCTTCGGTATGAAAGCTGGAATAAACTATACCTCCTACCATTCCGAAAGTCATCAGCAATTCACCAACAAAGACAACAAGAACCAAACAAGCGAATTTCACACGACTAGCGGACAAACAATAGACCGCTGGAAAATATACGTAGACCAGTCACACACACTACCACGAGTGGACCTTAAACTATGGCACCTCTTTAACTTATGCCAGTGACCATAATACTCAGTTCTATCATACCCAAAACGGAACAGACATGAGCGAACTCAATACAAACAATCGTTATAATGAATATACATATGACTTCTACGTCGGATTCAGCAAAAACATGGGAGAACATTTGTCTTTCAGCGCGTCCATAACCGGAGAATATTACAAAACGGCCCGTTATCATGCATGGGCGGCTTATCCTACAACCGAATTAACATACGTAATGACCCCAGCACATATTCTACAACTTTCATTCACATCAGATAAGACCTATCCCAGCTACTGGGATCTGAGCGAAAGTACCGGCTATATAAGTGGTTATGAAGAAGTACAAGGCAATCCAATGTTAAAGCCATCCACCGATTATTCCGCAAATCTGAATTATATTTTAAAGAACAAGTATATCTTCAGCCTGGCTTATGATTATCAACCCGATTTATTTCAGCAACTAGCCTATCAAAGCACAGAACGCCTGGCTTTGATTTACAAAACCTTAAACTGGGATTATCAGCAAAGTTTCTCAGCCACGACTATCATTCCCTTCAAAATCGGACATTGGTTGGACAGTCACGTCACACTGCAAGCTGAATACCGTCAAGCAAAATGTAACAAATTCTTCGATCTTTCCTTCAACCACAGCAAGTGGATCGGACTCGCCATGTTACAAAATAATATAATACTTTCTACCAAACCGGATATTCGCATGGAACTGACCGGACTTTATTTGAGCCCATCTATCCAGGGAAGTTATGATTTAAATCATATCTGGGCCATCCATACCGGAATACGTTGGAACTTTGCCAACCAAAAAGCAAGTATCCAAGTGAAGGCCAATGATCTGTTCAATTCGATGGAAGGCAACATAGATGTGACACTACGTAATAAAGGACAATACATGGACATGCACACCAACAACTATTCACGCAACATAACTTTATCCTTTACCTACAAGTTCGGAGGGTATAAAGAAAAACAGCATAAACCAATAGATACTTCCCGGTTCAAATAAAGCATCATCAATGGTATCATGATACAATAATGAGGGGCAGATTCGTACATCCGCCCCTCATTCGATTATTTCATAACAGAAAGTATCTTACTATATTCAGACTGATTGTTCAATGTCTCAATAGCTTTTTTCAAATCAGGATCATCTTTCAAGCGTTGCAATATCGCGCCACGTTGGAAATAATAACGTTTCAAAATCTCCTGAGCAATAGCATCTTTTATCTCTTTCGAGAACCTGTCCAGCTCATGATCCAAATTATGCGTCAATTTCGTTTCCAAAGCGGCAAACTCCTCTTTTGCCCCATCCATATATCCTTCAAACTCCGCTATTTCTTTCAAGTTCTTCAGCATCTTCTCACTTTGACGGTCATAAGTAAACTTACGCTTATGTAACATCTTCTTAAAATCAACATAGTCAGCATCTGTTATTGTAAAGTCTTTCACTTCCCCTACCTGAGAATGCTTGATACAATATTGGGTAGCATAATCAAAAATCATATCATCATTAAGCAGATAAAACATAATGTTTGGGAAATTTTCAACTTTCACCTCCACATCCGGACGAATACCGCCACCATCACGCACTTCACGTCCGGCTGCTGTATGGAATACATTGGTCAGGCTGTCCGGAGTACGAGCCACCGACCCGTCAGCATTACGTTTAGCGTAATCAATGGCTTGAATGCATCGTCCGCTGGGAATATAATATTTTGCAGTAGTCACTTTCATGCTACTGTTATAAGGCAATTCACGAGGTACCTGTACCAACCCTTTACCATACGTACGGCTTCCTACCACAATAGCCCGATCAAGGTCCTGCAAGGAACCTGAAACAATCTCGGATGCCGAAGCTGTAGAACCGTCCACTAGCACAGCCAGCGGAATCTCTGTATCTACCGGTTCATTCATTGTTTTGTAAGTGGTACCAGCTTGTTTAATCTTACCTTTTGTTACCACAATCTCTTTCCCTTTCGGCACAAAGAAATTCACTACATTCACTGCTTCCCCCAACAAACCGCCACCATTGCCACGCAAATCGAGAACAATAGATTTAGCACCTTGCTGTTTCAATTCTATCAATGCCTTCTTTATATCTTTTGAACAGTTCTCTATAGCAAAAGTACTGATAACGATATATCCCACATTATTGCCTACGATTCCATAATAAGGTACAGGGTTCGTACGGATGGTAGAACGGGTTATTTTAAATTCCATTGGCACATAAGTACTATCAGAAGTAGGTCTCTCAACTTTCAACACACAAGTTGTTCCCGGCTCACCACGCAAATTATCACTGACATACGAGGTCAGATCATTGGGAATTCTGTCTCCCTGGGCCATATCTTTTCCATTGATCTCCATGATGATATCACCGGCTTTCAGTCCTATTTCGGCAGCAGGGCTTCCTTCGGAAGGTTCAATAATAGCCACACGCTTTCGGGGAGTATAATAACGTATTACCGATCCGATACCGCCAAACTTTCCACTAGTCATTTCCTTTAGTGTATTATCTTCTTCAGGATAATACTCCGTGTAAGGGTCGGTCTGCGCCAACATAGCATCAATACCATATTTTATCACTTTCTCAGGATCAATAGTATCAACATAAAACATATCCAATTCCTTGAATATCGCATTGAAGATATCCAAGTTTTTTGCTATCTGGAAATTACGGTCATCACCTTTATTAAAACTAAACAAAGCGCTACCTGTCAGGCCCACGCAAATCATTAACAATATTTTCTTACTATTCCACTTCATCACTTTATGTATTTGTGAACCGCAAATTAATACATTATTCTATTCAAGCCTGTAGAAGGGCCTCTATATTTAACTTTATTTCGTCCCATTTTTCTTTGATAAGGTTGTACCCACCACTTGTATCACATTGGATGCTAAAATAGAACCTATAATGGAACACTTCTCCAAAGAATAACCACAAGTCAGTCCATACAGAAAACCTGCTGCATAATAATCTCCCGCGCCAGTGGTATCCACGACTTTTTTTACCGGAGGTACCTCTAGTTTGATGCATTCCGTACCTTTCTTTATACATGAACCTTGGGCACCTAGTTTTACTATTACAACACTGCATTTAGAAGCAATTTCATTGATAGCCCCCCATGCATCCTTGCCTGTATAAGCCTTTGCCTCTTCCTCATTAGCAAAAACAATATCCACGTATTTAGTTATCAAAATATCGAAGAATTCCAAATCCCCTTCCACAATATTATAACTGGCCATATCCAAGCAGATTTGCAATCCAGCCTCTTTTCCTAATTGCATAGCACGAAGAATCAATTCATGATCCTGTATCCTTCTATATATAGATATGCATACCCCTTAAACATATCCAACGTCAGATTTTCGGCTTTCATAGTAGCAGCAGCTCCCAGATAAGTTCCAAAAGTACGTTCCCCATCCGGTGAAATGAAAGTAGAAGCCACTCCTGTAGGCAAATCACCGGCGAGCAATTTCATGTCAATTCCTGCTTCAAACCGTTTTTTAAAATATTGCCCAAAATCATCGTTTCCTATCTTTCCGATAAATCCCGGTGTGCCCCTAGGTTAGCTAACGCCAAAACTGTATTTCCCGCACTTCCCCCTGTAGCTTTATGCGTTTTCATACCAGAGAATTTACCACTGATTTTCAAAAACTTATCTTCATTTATAAGTTGCATGCTTCCTTTGGGCAAACTCATCTCATCTAGTAGCGAATCATCTTGCAAAGTAACAAGAACGTCAACCAATGCATTGCCCATTCCAATTATTTTATCCATTTATCTAAAATTTTTCTGCAAAGATATTGCATATTTCGGAAAAACCTATTATCTTTGCACCGCATTTGAGAGAAAAACCTTCTTCGTTAGCTCAGTCGGTTAGAGCATCTGACTGTTAATCAGAGGGTCCTTGGTTCAAGTCCAAGACGAAGAGCACTTTTAAAGTCAAATGCAAATTTTCTTCGTTAGCTCAGTCGGTTAGAGCATCTGACTGTTAATCAGAGGGTCCTTGGTTCAAGTCCAAGACGAAGAGCACAAAGGTTCGCAGATAGCGAGCCTTTTTTGTTATCATACATATCATAAAAGCCTTCATCACATTCTTTTGTAATTCCATTGTAATCTCCAGCCGCCATTTTCCTTATATTACTCTCAGATACAAGATTTCCACTCAAATGTTTTGGAACTATCTTACTATTATTTACATTTGTTGGGAAACAATTACTAATATGAAAACGCACATTATAGCACTTCTTCTACTTACAGGAGGAGTATTGAACTTATTTGGAGAAAACTTACATAACTTTTTCAACCGATATAATTTCAGCTTCATTACAGAAGATACTGGGTTACCCCATAACTTCATCAATGATATTTACAAAGACACTCAAGGATATATCTGGGTAGCTACTAATAATGGAATAGGACGGTATAATGGCTATCAATTCATTCATTATAATTCCCAATCCCACTCCATTCGCTTGAAAAACGACTACGTGCATAAAGTCTGTGAGGATAAGTTTCAACGACTCTGGATAGGGTCGGAAGAAGGAATAGACCTCATTGACTTGAAACATTATACACAGATAGACACGGACAAAGAACTGCCTGCCGAATTGAAATCTCTAGCAAGTAACTACATTGCATCCATCTATCGGGACAAGCAGGACAATCTGTGGATATCGACAGACAAGAATCTATGGTATCTGGAACTAGGCGTAAACGGGCAAATAAAAGATTACTATAAACTGAAAAAAGATACAGAATCCCCCATCCACGCTGTTATTGACCTGCAAGAATACATCTGTGCAGGCATAGATAATCATGTATGCCGTATTGAAAAAGGAAGCAACCACTTACTGAAAACCAGCATGGTATCGGAGCTGCTGAAACCCTTCTCAGAAGACTGGAGAATTCTCTGCATGGAAACTGACGGGGAATTGTTATGGATAGGAACCAATCGCGGACTCTTCAAGTATAACCATACTCGGCAGAGTTTGAACCGGTACCGTTACTCAATCATCGCCCGGAATGCTAAGTCAAGCCTATATAACCGGAGTTAAACTGACTTGCAAAGGAGATGTCATCGTTTCTACTCTGAACGGACTCAATGTATACAATCGGGATACCGATACTTTTACTTATATCCGCCAAAACAATGAAATGCCTGACAAGTCGTTGAACTGTAATTTCATCAACTGCCTGCTGACCGACAATGAGAATATTTGGGTAGGGACCGAGATAGGAGGAATCAATTTATTGACTCCCAATTGTCTGCAAACGTATGTGTGGCAATATAACTATCTTCGAGAAACCTCTCTTTCCCCCAATCCAGTCAATGCCATCAGCGAAGACAAAGACGGAAATCTATGGGTAGGAACAGTAGAGGGAGGACTCAACAAAAAGAGCAAAGGCAGCGATGAGTTCATTCATTATACTTTTGACCAGAACAATCCCACTTCCATCAGTAACAACTCTATCCGTGGCATTCTCATTGATTCCGAAAATCATTTATGGGCATATACTTGGGGAGTCGGAATCAATGAACTAAATCTGAACATCCCCCATAACCAAACTTTCCAACGCCATATCCGGGAAGACTCCATAGGACTGGAAGGAGATTTCCTGAGCAGCGCCTGTGAAGACACCATGAACAATGGTTTATGGTTTGGTACTACCAGAGGGCTTCATTTCTACCATAAAAAGACCAAGCGTTTCACCCGGGTCTTGTTTGACCGTTCCGACAATGAATTCGATGCGGTAGGGTCCATCATTATCGACCGCAAGAAACGCCTTTGGATGGGAACATCTGAAGGAGTTTTCATTATGGATTTACACTCGTTCTCCATTTCCTCCACACAATTCAGCTATACCTATTTAAAACATAAACTGACGGAACCCACTTCATTGCAATTAGAAAAAATAAACTGTATCATAGAAGATCATAATGGTACCATCTGGCTGGGGGCAAATGGGAACGGACTATATCAACTAGCGGAAGAAAACGGAACACAGTTCACATTTCATAACTACACCCGCAAGGACGGGTTACCCAATAATACCATTATAGGTATTGTGGAAGATAAAACGGGACATCTGTGGATGTCCACCAACCACGGCATCGCCCAACTGGATACACAAACCATGACTTTCACCAATTATACAAAAGAAGACGGACTGCCCAATAATCAGTTTTATTGGAACGCATCTTATTATTCTCCCCAAAATAACCTGTTATATTTCGGTACTATAAACGGATTAGTCGCTTTCACCCCCGATATAGCCAAGACCAAAAAAAGCAGGATGCCAAAGTCAAACTGACCTCAATCAGTGTCGCCGGTACCATGGTCTATCCTCCAGCAGACGGAAAAACTCCCTGCGCGGTAACAAATTTACATACCATCCGTCTGCACGAAAAAGATCATGGTTTTTCCATCGAGTTTTCCACCTTAAACTATGGAAACTGTAACCGAGTGAAATATGCCTACCGCTTGAAAAATTATGAGAATGAATGGACAGAAACCCTTCCTGGCGAACATACTGCTAGATACAATTTCATTCCCTCCGGAAAATATGTGTTCCAAGTCCGTGCCACAGACGAGAAAGGACATTGGTCCGATAAAATAACGGAAGTCAAAGTAACCATCACTCCTTATTTCTATAAATCCTGGTGGTTCTATTTATTGCTTGCCATTCTGATCACCGTAGGCAGCTATTATTTTTATCAATGGAAAATAAGTCTGTACCGTCAACAGAAAAAACAACTGGAAAAAGAAGTAGCCCAACGCACCCATGAGCTAGAGTTACAAAATAAACAACTAGAAATAATGGCACGACACGTCGAGGAGGTAACGGAAGAAAAAATTGCTTTCTTCACCAATATCACTCATGAATTCCGGACACCAGTCACTTTAATCAACGGTCCCATCCGCGCCCTTGACGAAAGCCATGAGCCGGAAGTAAAGAAACAGCTACAAATAGCTGAACGGAATTCCAATTATCTGCTATCACTAGTCAATGAATTAATGGACTTCAGAAAGTTAGATGCAGACAAAGTTGTATTAAATAAGACAAACGAAAACTTTATCCGCCTTATACAAAATATATTAATGCCTTTCGAAGTATTTGCCCATGAACGGAACATAAACATCATCACCTACTTCCGGCTCTGTACCCCGTTTTGGATATTTGATGTTGAATATATGCGCAAAGCCATTATTAATCTGATATCCAATGCTGTTACCCGATTATGGAAAAATAAGTTTGTATGTGGCTTCCCTTACCGACAAAGACAACCATACCTGGCTGTTCATAGATATAAAAGATACAGGTAATGGTATCGTACCCGAAGATATAGAACGTATTTTCGAACGCTTCTACCAATCCAAAAAGAGCATCAAATATCCCGTTTATGGACAAAGCAGCACAGGAATCGGACTATTCTTATGTAAGAAAATCATTTCTCTGCACGGAGGCAACATCTATGCAGGAAACAATCCCAAGCAAGGAGCTTTCTTCAGAATACTATTACCTTTGGAAAAAGGTATCCCCCAAGCCAAATCAGAAAAAGAAAAATATGAGCAGAATGAACATCCACTTTCCATTCCTGCCAATGGAAACGAGAAAAAGGAAACCATCCTCATTGTTGAAGATAATGCAGATATGCGTACTTATATTTGTTCCATTCTCAAAAACAATTATCAATTAAAAGAAGCACAGAACGGTGCAGAAGCTCTTTACTTGATTCAAAGAGAAACGATTGATTTGATTGTCAGCGACCTGATGATGCCCGTCATGGACGGGAATGAATTATCCCGCCGGGTAAAAGCTAATCTGGCTACTTCCCACATCCCCTTTCTCATGCTCACTGCCCTCCGGTCTGAAGCCCAAGAAAGAATCAGCTATGAAATAGGAGTAGATGAATATCTGTGCAAACCATTTGATGAGGTTATTCTAAGATTACGTATCCGAAATATACTTGCCTTGCAGAAATACAAATCCATGTTCTCCACTAGTATGAATTGTGAAACATTGAATATAAACGCTAGTTCCAAAGACAACACATTTATGACATCGGCAATCAATTTAATGAAAGAACATTATGCCGACTCGGATTATAACTTAGAGCGCTTTATCCGCGATATGGGATACAGCAAAACCTTAGTCAATCAGAAATTACAATCTTTGACAGGGCAGTCCATTGGTCAATTCATGAGAAACTACCGATTAAATGTGGCAAAAGACACTTTAACCAAAGTAGAATGTGACATTTCTGTTGCAGAAATCGCATATGCCGTAGGTTTTAACGACCCTAAATATTTCACAAAATGCTTCAAAGAGCTGTTTGGAGTACTTCCAAGCGAATATTTTGGAAAAAAATAGTTCACTTTACTATTTTACTCCATTTGTGCACCATATTCTCCTATAAAAAGCTTTGTTTCCCTTACATTTGTAAAAAACAGAAATGCAAATGTATATGAAAAACACATTCTTATTATTGAGCTGGCTGATATTACTCCCCTCCGGTATACTGGCAAACCCCATCAAGGAAATGCTGGAAAGGATAGACAAGGGAGCATCGGACAAGTTCGTAGTCGAACTACACAAAAGCTCAAATGACTTTTTCGAGTTGGACCAAAAAGGCGACAAGGTAGTGATACGAGGCAATACCTATATTAATATAGCAACCGGAATCAACTGGTACTTAAAGTATCATGCCGGAATCCACCTGTCATGGAACAGTATGCATGCCTCACTACCCAATGTTCTTCCTCCCGTCTTCCGTAAAGAACGCCACGAAACAAATCTGGCCCTGCGTTATGATTTCAATTACTGCACCTACTCCTACTCCATGGCATTTTGGGATTGGAAACGTTGGGAAGAGGAACTGGATTGGATGGCACTGCATGGCATCAACCTGCCACTTGCTGCCGTAGGACATGAATGTGTGTGGCGTAACCTATTACTCCGCTTAGGATTTTCCAAACAGCAAATCAATGATTTTATTGCCGGACCAGCATTCCTTGCCTGGTGGGAAATGAACAATTTGGAAGGCTGGGGAGGCCCTAACCCCGATAGTTGGTATAAACAGCAAGAAGACTTGCAGAAAAAAATATTGAAACGAATGAAAGAATGGGGAATGCACCCCGTACTGCCCGGTTACTCGGGTATGATCCCTCAAACTGGATTTGGGAAAACGTATTGATGGTGGAAAGAAGAAAACATTAAGCAACACTTCCTCGGAATCCGCCCAAAGCACTCTCAACAAATGGAACGGGTTTGACCGACCGGGAATCTTACTGCCCGACGATCCCAAGTTTACCCAGATTGCCAGCCTTTTTTACGAAGAAACCGAAAAGCTGTATGGAACAAGTGACTACTACTCCATCGATCCTTTTCATGAAGCCAAAAGCTTGCCTGCCGGACTAGACTTCGGCAAAGCCGGCAAGGCTATTATGGATGCAATGAAAAAGGCTAATCCAAAAGCTGTGTGGGTGGTGCAGGGATGGACAGAAAATCCACGCCGGAAATGATGAAAGCAATCCCGGCGATCTGCTCATCCTTGATTTATTTAGCGAATGTCGTCCCATGTGGGGCATTCCCTCTATATGGAAACGAGACAAAGGATACGAAGAACACTGGTTGTTCTGCCTGTTGGAAAATTTCGGTGGGAACGTGGGTTTGCATGGAAGGATGGACCAACTTCTTCATAATTTTTACCTAACCAAAGACAACCCACTGGCCGCTCAGCTAAAAGGCATCGGTCTGACAATGGAAGGCATTGAAAATAATCCCGTTATGTTCGAACTGATGTGCGAACTACCTTGGCGTGCAGAAAAGTTTACCAAAGAAGAATGGATAAAACAATACATCCGCGCACGCTATGGCACAGACGATGAATCTATCTGGCAAGCTTGGCAAATCTTGGCAAACGGTATCTACAACTGTCCGGCAGGCAACAACCAACAAGGTCCTCACGAAAGTATCTTTTGCGGGCGCCCATCACTGAATAATTTCCAAGCATCCAGCTGGAGCAAAATGTGCAACTATTACGACCCCACTACCACAGCAGAAGCCGCACGATTGATGGTGAGCGTAGCACACAAATATCGCGGTAACAACAACTTTGAATATGATCTAGTTGATATCACCCGACAAGCCATTGCCGACCGTGCCCGAATAGTGTACAATTACGCTGTTGCCGACTTTAAAAGCTTCGATAAAAAAAGTTATGCCACACATACCCGACAGTTCTTGGAACTACTGATAATGCAAGACAAACTGTTGGGCACACGCAAAGAATTCAAAGTAGGGAACTGGATTCAACAAGCGCGCAATCTAGGAAGTACATCTGAAGAAAAGACCTCTACGGAATGCCCGCGTACAAATCACCACATGGGGAAACCGTTACTGCGCCGACATCGGTAAGTTACGAGATTATGCCCATAAAGAATGGAACGGACTACTGCGCGACTTTTATTATAAACGTTGGGAAAATACTGGCAAGTACTGCAAGACCAACTGGATGGCAAACTTCCTGTACTGCCAGTAGGTAATTCATCAACCCCCACTGCCGATAATCCAGCCATGACCATAGATTGGTATGCCCTGGAAGAACCATGGACACTGGCAAAGAACACCTATGCGGCATCTGCCGAAGGTGATTGTATAGAAGTAGCGAAAGAGGCTATAACATTGATAAACAATTGATAGTAAGATGAAAGA
>SCPO01001324.1_pt1 | contig 16596 bp, 30 predicted proteins | sample 6106821 | NCBI WGS metagenome assembly SCPO01 (sample SAMN10720448, study PRJNA508395) | human gut metagenome | isolation source: Participant 2 stool, 0 month | host: Homo sapiens | collected 2017 | reverse complement strand
GAACGAAGACTTGCGGCTATTCGATAGGTAATGATCCTGATAATGCCAGCTCTTTTTGAGCCCGTTGTTGGAAACCGTATATAGTGGCTGGTCAATCACTGAGATAGTAATAGCGTTTGTTCCCGGTAATTACTTAATGTTTGAATGGGTTTTCATAATCCAGCAATAAGCTCGGATGAAGATGTCGAAGCTCCATACAAATTACCAGGATTGAAAACGTTGACGCTTACTACTAAAGATGGCAGCAGTTCGTATGTATTAAATAATGCGGCTGATTACTATGGTGGCACTGGTACGTTTGACTTCTACGGATTGAAGAGGGCGGGGACGGTGCTTTGATAAACTGGATAACAACTAATATGGATAAACTAGTTAATGAAACAGGCGTTCAAGCTACCTTTGACATAACGCTGGAATGGGAGTGATGAAAATGTTGTTTAAAAAAGTAAAGTATAAATATGAGGGCACTGTGTATGATAGCTTTTCACAGCTAAAGCAGGCATATCCATATATCAGCTTCCCAGCCGAAAAAACGGATGATGTCTTAGTTGCGCTGGGCGTCGAAAAGATTGAAGAATACCCGCCGCTAGAGCGGTGTAAGACGCTACTTATCAGGCGAAAATCAAACGTAACGCCGCAGAGATTGCGCCGGTTGAGTATAATGGCAATACCTTTGACTTCGACACAGACAGCCGGGACAGACTGGATATTGCGCTTAAAGCACTGACCGCGCAGGGTGATGGTGCGACCATTGACTGGGGACTTGCTGATAACACATCCGCAACGATACGGCCGCTGACATTATGGGCGTGTTTGTAACAAGCGCTGTCAGAAGCAATGCACTGCATGAGCAGTACCGGCAGCAGAAAGAAAAAATTGAAGCCGCCGAAATGGTCGAAGAGCTGCTGAAAATTGAGGAGGAAGAATAATAATGGATTTTAACGCTTTTAAATGCGCTGTATTTGCTACGATAAAAACGATAACAGATAGTTTTTCGCTCAAGGTAATATTTACAGCTATAACAGCGATACTGCTTCACAAGCACTCTGTACTGTTTTTGCGTTTTCGCTTTTAGTTGGCATGGATTGCTTTACAAAATGGATAGAACTTCTTCCAAAATATGCAGGCTGCAGGATCTGAACAGCCTACAATATTGCAATCAGTTTTAAACCTGCGTAAGGCCCGCAGAGAAGGTGCAATTAGTAGTGAAGTTATGAAGCATCGTTTTCTTGGCTGCCGTATATCTAATTTGTGCCCTTCTGCGGCGGTTGTAGATATGGTAATGTCAAAATTAAATCAGCCATACTGGGCAGTAACATTGGTTATAGGTTATCTTGTTGCGACGGAATTGTTAAGTATTATAGAAAATCTAAGCGGCGCAGGCGTAAGTCAGATAACAAGTCTTGTAGATTTAATTAAGAAGAAAATAAGAGTATGACAAACAAAGAAGCAGCAGAAACACTACAAGCCATGCTTGACGCTATGGATCCCCGCTTCTCACATGGGATAGAGAACAGCGGAAGGTCGAAGCGTTGAGCATGGCTATTGTATTACTGAAAAGGAGGTTGAATATGTTAAAAGAAATTCAATTTCAACGTAGCAAACAGCGTATTTATGCTATGGACGGAGAGTACAGAACAATTGATAGCTGGAGTGCCGTGACGCATTCGTACCCGGATACAATGCGGCAGGTGACCCGAGGAAGTTTACCGAACGGTGTCTATACCGGTGTAACTGCTGAGGTAACTGACGGTGCATATGGTCCGGCTTATGGCAACTTTTATATCACTACACGCGACCCCAGGGCACGTGATATTCATGGTGGGGGGCAGTGGACTTCCTGATCCTTATGCAGACTATCAAGGCTGGATACCTACTTACGGCTGTCTGCGTATGCAAAACGCTGACGGTGTGGTATTAAGCCGTATGATTATTGATAGTGGGAATAGCGTTGTGTTGACGGTGGTGGAATAAATTTACTCATTTTCGTTGTTTTTGCAACGAAAATGAATTGACAATTTGCAATGCGTGTGTATTTTATAAATCGTGGATTATCATTAATTATTGTACAAAAGGAGGATGTTTATTATGGTAAAAAGTCGTACGATAATCGCAACGCCTCCTGGCGTTACAATAAAAGAACAACTTAGTGATAGGGGAATGAGCCAAAAGGAGTTTTCCGCTAGAATGGAGTTGACTGAAAAACATATTAGCCGTCTTATAAATGGAGAAGTGAGATTAACTACTGATGTTGCAAATCGATTAGAAATGGTGTTAGGTATACCAGCTAACATTTGGAACAATTTAGAGGCGATTTATCAAGAAAAACTGTTTAAAATGTAAATATCAAATTTCTTGACTTTAACACTAAAAGCACTTTTGAAAGCAGAGTGCTTTTTCTATGGAGGAATAAAAAAAATGAAAAAAATCAAAAGTTGGATATCTAATAATCGCTTTCTTGTCGGCGTGGGTGTTGGCGCAGTTCTTTTTCTTGCCTGCTACCTGTTCAGCCACAGAAATACCCCCACAGCTGACGATATCACGAACACAATATCTGGAACTCAAGACCATAATCAACGAGCAGGAGAGCTTACTGGCGCAGCTGGAAGTGAAATTAAAGCAGCTGGAACAGACATCACCCGAGCTGTTGAAAACGTTGAGCGAGCAGAAAGCATTGCTAACCAAAACGCAGGAACGCTTGAGGAATGCCGAAACATTGTTAGCACTATCAAAACTAGAACGAGAGAAGCTAAATCAATCCTTGCAGACGTTGAGCGATCAGCTAAAGAAGCAGAATGACGTTAGCAGGCGCAGGAACGGCAGAAAGCCTTTTGGGGCGTTGTCGGTGGAGTGCTTGTTGGATTGTCGGTTAAATAGTAAAAGCCTACCTTCATAGGTAGGCTTATTTTTACAAAAATTAAAAGTATTTTATTAAAAGTGTTGACAGTACGTATTGATACGTGTTATAATATACACACAGGAGGCGATCAAGGAAACCTAAAGAATTAATAAAATTCTTGAAAGCAACGGTTGGAAATTAGAACGGACAAGAGGTTCACACCATATATTCAAGCACCAACATAAGCCGGGAATGCTAACCGTTCCACTTCACAACACCGATTTAAAACCGGGAACGCTAAATCAAATCCTAAAGGTTGCGGGGCTGAAATAAGCCCCCTGCTTTTTAAAACAATAAACAGTAGATGAAAAAGGAGGACTTAAAATGGAAAACGTATCTATCCAGCTATTTTTCACCCTGAAACAGACGGCGGATATTCTCTTTATTTCCCGACCTTCCTGGTTGTATTTCCGAGGGGAACACTTTAGCTGAAGCGTTTGACAATGCTCAAGACGCATTAGGGATTTACTTATATTCTATGCTTCAGGATAAAGCTGCTTATCCGTAGCAAGCAAACCAGAGGCACTCGCAATTGCTAGTGGTGATTTTGTAACTTTGGTAGAATGGGATGAATTAGAGTACTTACGAAAACTGATAACAAATCAGTAAAAAGACGTTAACCATTCCCGCTTGGCTTAATGCAAGAGCAGAGGCGCTGCAGATCAATTTTAGCAAAACATTAAAAGATGCATTGATTCAGAAGGTAAGCAATTTATAATTAATAAAAACACTAAAGTCGAAGCCTACTAACTATGGCAGGCTTTGACTACACTTTGACTACAACTTATAAAAATAAATTGCCGCAGTTTAGAAGTTATTGCATATAATAGTGGCTTGAATACTAGCTTTATCGCATGGGGCAAGGCTTTAGAAAACCATATTTTTGACTTAGGATCTAGCGCCTTCGGCGTGCAGGTTCGACTCCTGTCACTCGCACCAATCAATTATAAAGCTGTAGAATCGTTAGATTCTGCAGCTTTATTTTTACACTTGCTGATTATTGAACTATTAAAGTTCAGGGCTAGCGAGTGTATTTTTATTTGAGGCTGGTAGGAACTGTTGGAGAAATAATTAAGATTAATGTATAATATATGAAACAATAAAGGATATTAATTTTCTAATAGAATTAAAAACTAAAAAGTTATTGACAAAACAGAAAATTACATCTTCTGATGAAAATCTTTTCGATTTTTTATAGACATGCATTAGATACATTGTCGTTTTTTGTAGCCGTACATTTTCATGTACGTCACCATTAAGTCAGAGAATTATTTCCTATGTGCTCGGGTCAACCTACTTAGAAATTCTAAGAGATGACCTTACAAATATATATAATTATCTTCTATGCAGTTTTCAAAGAACAATATTCTGACATAAATCTCGCGATTCATGCATCATATGTTGCTATCTAAGATAGCTTTGTTATTTTAGTATATCACAGACTGGCTGTCATATACTAAATGGTGGAGACGAGGAGATTCGAACTCCTGACCCCCTGCTTGCAAGGCAGGTGCTCTCCCAACTGAGCTACGCCCCCATAATGGTCCACTTAAGTCTCGATAATCCATTCCGGAGAATCCGTTATCTTTTATAAGCTTTTCCAAAATATTTAGCTCTTAGTGTCTGTACTCTACACAAACGTGTATTTCGAGTTATATGAGCCAACTGGTGGGCCTAGGTGGACTCGAACCACCGACCTCACGCTTATCAGGCGTGCGCTCTAACCAGCTGAGCTATAGGCCCATATTCGTAGATTGAGAGTCTTTACAGATCTCTCAAACCGAACAATGTTAGGTGCCAAAGTGTCGACCTAGTGACATCCAAGCTCTCGGCCTGGTGTATGTCTCCCTAGAAAGGAGGTGATCCAGCCGCACCTTCCGATACGGCTACCTTGTTACGACTTCACCCCAATCATCGACTTTACCTTAGACGGCTGGCTCCCGAAGGTTACCCCACCGGCTTTGGGCACTTCCGACTTTCGTGGTGTGACGGGCGGTGTGTAAGGCCCGGGAACGTATTCACCGCAGTATGCTGACCTGCGATTACTAGCGATTCCGACTTCACGTAGGCGAGTTGCAGCCTACGATCCGAACTGAGAGAGTGTTTTCGGGTTTGCTCCATCTCGCGATCTCGCTTCCGTCTATTAACTCCCATTGTAGTACGTGTAGCCCAGGTCATAAGGGGCATGATGATTTGACGTCATCCCCACCTTCCTCCGCATTGTCTGCGGCAGTCTTCTCATGAGTTCCCACCATTACGTGCTGGCAACATAAGATAGGGTTGCGCTCGTTGCGGGACTTAACCCAACATCTCACGACACGAGCTGACGACAACCGTGCACCACCTGTTTTCTGGCTTCCGAAGAAGAGGAACTATCTCTAGTTCTGTCCATCAATGTCAAGACCTGGTAAGGTTCTTCGCGTTGCGTCGAATTAAACCACATACTCCACCGCTTGTGCGGGCCCCCGTCAATTCCTTTGAGTTTCAACCTTGCGGTCGTACTCCCCAGGCGGGTACTTATTGCGTTAACTCCGGCACAGAAGGGGTCGATACCTCCTACACCTAGTACCCATCGTTTACGGCCAGGACTACCGGGGTATCTAATCCCGTTCGCTCCCCTGGCTTTCGCGCCTCAGCGTCAGTTTTCGTCCAGAAAGTCGCCTTCGCCACTGGTGTTCTTCCTAATATCTACGCATTTCACCGCTACACTAGGAATTCCACTTCTCCGATACTCTAGATCAGCAGTTTCCATCCCATCACGGGTTAAGCCCCGAACTTTTAAGACAGACTGACTGATCCGCCTGCGCGCGCTTTACGCCCAATAATTCCGGACAACGCTTGCCACCTACGTATTACCGCGGCTGCTGGCACGTAGTTAGCCGTGGCTTTCTATTCCGGTACCGTCAATTTCTAACTATTCGCAAGAGGACCTTTCGTCCCGATTAACAGAGCTTTACAACCCGAAGGCCGTCATCACTCACGCGGCGTTGCTCCGTCAGACTTTCGTCCATTGCGGAAGATTCCCCACTGCTGCCTCCCGTAGGAGTCTGGGCCGTGTCTCAGTCCCAATGTGGCCGTTCATCCTCTCAGACCGGCTACTGATCATTGCCTTGGTGGGCCGTTACCCTCCAACTAGCTAATCAGACGCAATCCCTCCTTCAGTGATAGCTTATAAATAGAGGCCACCTTTCATCCATCCTCGATGCCGAGGTTGATCGTATGCGGTATTAGCAGTCGTTTCCAACTGTTGTCCCTCTGAAGGGCAGGTTGATTACGCGTTACTCACCCGTTCGCCACTAAGATTGATAGAAGCAAGCTTCCATCGCTCTTCGTTCGACTTGCATGTGTTAAGCACGCCGCCAGCGTTCGTCCTGAGCCAGGATCAAACTCTCCAAGATATCTTGAAGCTATTTGAATAGCTCATTCATTTTTGTTGTCGTTACATTTAAGTAACTTTGAATTATGGTTGGTTTTGACTTTGTCAAAACCCGCACTCTGGCATATGTTCAATCGTATTGATTGATTACCTATCATTGTTCAGTTTTCAAAGATCTGTTATCAGTTAGTACCACTTCATTCGAAGTTGTCTCAACTGACGACTTGATTATAATAACATGTGACCTCGTTCGTGTCAACACATTTTATAATCTTTTGAAGTTCTTTTTGAACCTCTAAGTATATTACTACACTCATTAAGAAACAGTCGCTCGAACGACTGTATGCATATTATAGTACAACGAAATTATAGTGCAACCCCCATTCTCAATTTCACAACTTTCACTATACTTTCATAAACATCCCCAACAACCAACAATTGATTTTACACAACCAATCATGTACAATATAGCTGTAATACAGAACTTGTAACATAAATAGTTCTATTTTATTAGTATTAATTAATATGAATATTACATTCGTGTAAGGAGATTAAGTATGAAATTATCTAAACGTTTATTATCAAAACAATAGCTCTAGCTGCTATATGTGCAACTATGGCTACAGCAGCCTTTGCTGCACCCCAAGGTACTTTCGATACCTCTGAAATTCAAATTACGGGCCAAGCATCTCGTTCTGTAGCACCAAGCTATGCAATTTTAACCCTAGGCATTACAAGTCAAAACACAAATATTAACGCTGCTAAATCTAATAACGATCGTGTCATGAGTGACTTAATCAGTAGACTAGCAAATCTAGGTGTTGATAAAAAAGATATTTTCACATCGAATATTTCTATTAATCCAACAAGCGATTATCAAGAAGGCAAACGTATTAACACAGGTTACAATGTGTCCAATCACGTAACAGTTAAGATTAATAACCTTGATAACGTAGGAAAGGTTGTCGATGCTGCTGTTAGCGCTGGGGCTAACGACATCAACAACCTTTCATTCCAAAATGATGTGTCTCAACAATTATCTGATTCTTTAACTACAGAAGCAATTCAAAACGGTCGCCATAAAGCGGAAGTTATCGCAGCTCTCGGTCGCACCTTAGGCCCAGTAAAACGGTTTCTATTAGTACAACAGAAACAAGTTCTATGGACTCCGGTTACTATCGTAACGCAGTAATGCTAAAAGCAGCACTCGAAACTGCTACGCCTGTAGAAAAAGGTTCTTTAGTAGTTTCTCAAGATGCTAACATCACTTATTATTTACAATAGAATTCTCTGGTACAACGCCCTCGTGGACAGCTACAATGCCGCCTGTCAATTCATGATAGGTGGCATTTTCATATCCAAGAGATTTCCAGATTTCTAAAATTTCACTTTGGTGAGGATAACGACGCAAGGATTCTGGAAGCCATGCATAGGAAGAATTATCCTTACTTAGTTTACCTATAATAGGTAGTATAAGAGAAGTAGAAGTTATATAACTGTTTAAACCAAACATACTTGGTTTTGCAAGTTCCAATACAACTACTTTCCCACCTGGTTTTACAACACGTTGCATTTCAGATAATACTTGTTTAATATCTGGCACATTGCGCATTGCAAAGCCACTCATAGCCGCATCAAAAGTATTATCAGCATAAGGTAAAGCCATCGCATCACCTTGCACTAGATTAACTTGATCTATTAGCCCCGCAGCTTCAATGCGAGCACGACCTTGATCAAGCATTTCACAGTTAAAATCTAATGCCTCTACTCTTAGTGTTGGTTCTTGACGTAACGCTTCCTTCGTAAATACACAAGTACCACATGCCACATCAAGTACATATTGGTGAGGACCGATATTCATTGCTTTTACAGAGAATTTGCGCCAAAATAATCTTGTCCAAAGCTTAAGACCGTATTCATTAAATCATAGTTTTTTGCAATATTAGAAAAAACACCTTGTACAAATTGCTCTTTATCGGCATACGTTTTAAATTCTTTAGTATTCATTATGGTCCTTTCACAAATCAAGAACTATGTTCAAAAATTATATATGGCATAGTATACCATATTATAGGAACTCTAAAAGAATCCTATTATATATACTATAAATAGCAAGTATGTGCTATTTACATATATGGTAAAAGTACTGATATATTCTATAAAAACAATCCTATATGGTAAATAAATAATGTTTATCACTTACTATATATTTAACATAAATACGTATGAACATCTATGACATTATCTATTGCCACCATTACATGTTCGTTGTATAATGACATATGTCCATGATGAAAGGATATATTCATGGAGTTTTTTGTTTTATTAAGTATTGGAGTGTACTATGAATCGATTTGTAAAATCAATCAACAAAGTCAGTCTAATCCAACAGATTATCATAGGTTTGATCATTGGTATTTTGACTGCACTTTACGTGCCAGATGCGGCAAATGAACTTGCGTTATTAGGTGTTCTCTTTTGTTGGTGCCCTCAAAGGTATTGCACCAATCCTTGTATTCTTTCTTAGTTATCGCAGCGGCGATTAGTAAACATCGCTCTGGCCAAAAAACAGGTATGGGTTCTGTTATCACCTTATATCTTTTAGGTACATTCCTATCTGCAGCATTAGCAGTAGTTGTAAGTTTCTTCTTCCCTACTACATTACATCTGTAGCAGGTGCAGCTGATGCGCCTCCTCAAGGTATCGCAGAGGTTATGACAACATTACTTAAAAATGTAGTTGATAATCCTGTAAAAGCATTAATGTCTGCTAACTATATCGGCATTTTAGGCTGGGCGCTCATCCTCGGTGGCGCTTTACGTCATGCACCAATGAATACAAAGAAGTTATGGAATCCATCGCTCAAGCTTACTACAGTAGTAGGCTGGATCATCCGCTTTGCTCCTCTTGGTATCATGGGCCTCGTAGCTGAATCTATCGCTACTAACGGCATCGAAGCCTTAATTGGGTACTTTCAATTACTCGTTTATTACTTGGCTCTATGATTTTCGTAGCACTAGTAATCAATCCGATTTTGTCCTTCGTATATCTACGTCGCAATCCATATCCATTGGTATTTAAATGTTTACGAGAATCTGCAATCTACGCGTTCTTTACACGTAGCTCCGCAGCCAACATTCCTGTCAACCTTGACTTGGCTAAACGATTGAAACTTAACCCTGATATGTATTCCGTATCCATTCCACTAGGTGCAACAATCAATATGGGCGGTGCTGCGATTACAATCACAATCATGACATTAGCAGCAGCTCATACATTAGGTATCGTTGTAGATATTCCTACCGCAATCCTATTATCTGTTATTGCCACTATTGGTGCATGTGGGGCTTCTGGTGTAGCAGGCGGTTCCTTGTTACTCATTCCGTTGGCATGTTCCCTATTCGGTATCTCCAACGATGTGGCTATGCAAGTAGTAGGCGTTGGTTTCATCATCGGTGTTGCAAGACTCTACGGAAACTGCGCTTAACTCTAGCACAGATATCCTCTTCACGGCTACTGCTGATTATGCAAAACGCGGCTATCATCAAGATTGGAATTAAAACTTTCTTAGACGGTCCTTCGGGACCGTCTTTTTACTTTAACCATATTGATTTTCTTCAATATAGTGGTATAATATAGTTAATGATAATAACTATTAGTAGGTATATAGAAAGGAATCAACATGAAACAATACGATATTATTGTAGTTGGTACGGGCGGCGCAACCATCGTAGCTGATGCTGCGCTCAAAAAAGGCTTTAAAGTGGCCATCATAGAAAAAGGTAAATTTGGTGGCACATGCTTAAATCGCGGTTGTATTCCTACGAAAGTAATGGTTACAGCCTAATGCCATTCAAGAGGTAGAAGAGTTCAAAAAAATAGGTGTCAATGTTGGCGATGCAACTATGGATTGGGACACTGTAGCTAAACGCACATGGCATAAAATTGACGAGAATGCAGGCATCTATGATTATTACAATGCCTATGACAACGTAGATGTATATCGCGGTGCTGCAAGTTTTGTGTCCGATAAGGTTATGAACATCCACCTTAACGATGGTTCTAGCATTGTAGAAATCACAGCACCAACAATTATCCTAGGTACTGGCGGTTATAGCAACATACCAAATGTACCTGGTCTAAAAGAGGCAGGTTTCCTTACTAGTGAAAGTCTCTTTGGCGATAAATTCCCTCAACAACCATACAAATCCCTTGCTGTACTGGGTGCAGGTCCAATCGGTGTTGAATTCGCTCACGTATTTGCATCCGCTGGTACAGAGGTAACAATTCTTCAACATAATGTACGTTTAGTACCTAAAGAAGATGCAGATGTATCTGAACACTTGTTAAACAACTACAGAGAACGTGGCATCAACGTAGTGCTAAATCAAGACACTGTTGAAATCCGCCAAGAAGATGGTCTCAAAGTAGTGGTCACTAAAGATCGTAGTACTGGCGAAATTTTAGAAACTAAAGTTGAAGAAATCCTTGTAGCTGCCGGTATCCGCCCAGCCGTGGAAGAACTTCACCTAGAAAATACTGGTATTGAAACACGGCCTAAAGGCTGGATCAAAACTAATGAATTCTTAGAAACATCTGTTGATGGCATCTATGCCTTAGGCGACGTAAACGAACCCGCATTCCGTCATCGTGCGAACTATGAAGCTGATATTATCGCTCACAACCTATACTTTGCTAAAAACGAAGAAGATTTCCGTTGGGCACGTTATGATACATTGCCAAAGGTTACCTTCTCCTACCCTGAAATTGGTAGCGTAGGTCTTTACAGAGGCAGAAGCAATTAAGGCTGGTTACAATGTAGGGGTTGGTAAAACTTCTACTCCTCCACTGCAAAAGGCTATGCAATGGGTATCAATCCTGGCGATGTAAACGACGGCTTTGTAAAAATCGTGGTCGACAAAGATACAAACCATATCCTTGGTATGCATGTAACAGGTCCTCAAGCGTCTATCCTCTTCCAACCATATGTAAACCTTATGAACAGTGGTGTAACTCCATTAACAGCAATTAATGAAGAAATCGCTTCTGAACGTACTAAACGCTTACGTGAAAAAGGTATTACTCGCGAAATGGATCCTAGATCCGTAATCACCGTAGGTGAAACAATGAGCCCACATCCATCTCTTATCGAGGTTATTATGTGGACACAAGTATACTACGAAAACCGTTGGTAATAACTATTAAATAAAAGAGCCAAAGGCATATGCCTTTGGCTCTTTTATTTGATTATCAATCAATAGATTAACGACCCATGTCGATGCCACTACCAAAGATAAGATTTGTTTTGCGGCCATCGAAACCTTGATCTGGTTCAGGTGGTAATTTATAAGATTTAGATTGCTCTAGGTAAGCACCTGTTTCAGCATCTACTGTAACAACTACTTTTTTACCATTTTGATGCATCGTTACATAGTACAAGATTTTGCCGTCATGAGCTTCAATTTTCCAGCCCTTCATAACAGCATCGGCACCGAGTTGTTGTTTAGCAACGCGTTCTGCTTGAGCAGATTCAATTACTCGATCTTTATTGAAGATTTCACCGATAATTTTTTAGGTTTGCCACCTTCTTCCATATTGGAAGTATTACCAGTGATTACGTCGATTTTCATCTTGTATTGATGATATTTACTATAGCCAACAACTTTGTAGCCATAGTTTAAATCGTTAGAGTTAAGCTCTACGGAGTGAAGCGCAGCATTCGGGAAGCGATTTTGGAAAATAGTACCAATTTTGCTCATAGTCATAACCATTGACTCGCCTGGTGCACGTTGTACAGAAATATCAGTACTTGTTTCCGGCTTTGTTTACGTGCATCTGCCACACTTGGTGTAGCAACAGACAATACACCTACTGCCAATACACCAGTTAATGCCATAGAAATTAACTTTTTATTCATTACATATCCTCCTACTATATGCGATACTTTTAACAATGTAAAAGTAATTCACATACTAGAATTACTATAAGTCCGTGCCATAATCAACAGCACACAAAACATACATTAACAATCATATTATTTAGACAATATACTATAAACCTTCATTTGATGCAAGTCGTTCATCTACATCAGACATAAGTAATTTATAGCATGTAGCTACTAAAGGAACACCAATCAACATGCCAGTGACCCCCATCAAGCTACCACCTACGATAACCGCAGCAAATACCCATAAGCCCGGCAAACCAACAGAGTTACCGACGATTTTAGGATAAATAAAGTTGCTTTCAATTTGATGAAGCACTTCTAAAATAATTACGTAAATTAACGCATCCATAGGGCTAACAGTGAGCAACATAACTGCACCGATAACACCACCCACATAGATGCCAAGTAACGGAATCAAACCAGTAAGGCCAATTACGCAGGCAATAGTTGTAGCGTATTCAATGTTGAATAACCATAAAGTAATACCTACCATAACGCCTAAAATCAAGGCATCAATAAACTGTCCTACAAAGAAATTACTAAATGTTTGAACTGCCACACGGGTTACATAACTAACACGATTTACCAATTCATCAGTTGCATAGGCTTTTACAATGCGTTTGCCTTGCATCATAAGCCGTTCTTTATCAAGGAGCATATAAATAGCAAAGATCAATCCAAGACCTATATTTAACGTCCAAGATAAAACTGTGCCCATTGTATTAACTATGTATGTACCGCCTTTAGTACCCCATTCACGAGTATACTTAACGATACTTTCACCACTCAACGTGTCCATAAGTGTCTGGTTAGATGCCATTGGAATCGTCTCTGTAATATGCTCATGAAGTTTGGAAATCTGTATACAGTTGAGGCGAAGATGCCACAATAATAGACATAGAATGAACCAATTGAGGAAGCGCCATACGGGCAATAAAATACACGATTACGCTAATTGTCATAAAAGATAATACAAGACTGAGAGGTCGTCGTATCTTATACCTCCATCCAGATTCACTCTTAGGCCATAGCCATCGCTCATAGCGCACTACTAAAATATCTAGCACAAAAGCAATACAGGCACCTACGATAAGTGGAACAAATGCTGTAATAATAGCATCAATGGCACTAGCAATATCACTTATTCTGAGGGCCATCATGATCATAATACCAGCTAGTATGATAGCACCTATGAGCGGTTTGTAATATTTAAATTTTTTCATATATAACCTACTTTACTATACTCACACCTCATACATTATCAAATCTTAATGAACATTGTATGACCTACGATTGTATGCAAGTTTAGTATAACATAAAAGTCCACCTTATCACATGCTCGGTCCCCCGATGAACACGAGAGCATGATAGAAGGTGGACTTTATTGTATGTCTAATCTAAATTAGCTTAGAGATTAGCGGTGAATGTAAACGTCTACACGACGGTTTTCAGCTTTACCAGCTGCAGTGGAGTTAGTTGCCACTGGTTTGGTGTCGCCATTAGCGATACCGATGAAGCGATCAGCAGATACGCCATTATTTACTAAGTATTGAGCTACGTATTGTACGCGGCGTTCGGACAAACCAATGTTGTATTGAGGGTTTGCATCAGTATCAGCATTACCTAACAATTTAACTGATCTTGAGAGTATTGGTGAGCAGCGTTTACAGCAGCTGTTAAGTTTGGATATTGGTCTGCACGAGCAACATCTTGGTCGGAATCGAAGTAGATGGATTGTATATAGTCCAATTTAGGAGTTTTATATACAGGAGCTTCTACTACAGGAGCTGGAGCTGGAGTATATACAGGAGCTGGAGCTGGAGTTGCTACAGGAGCTACAGATTTTGACCACCGAAACGGTAGGACAAGCCAACTACAGGACCTTGGAAGGAGATGTTGATCGTCATTGCTTTAGTGTTGATATAACGGTAACCAGCATTAATATCCCAGTCTTCGTTAACTTTGTAGCCTAAGCCTGCTTCCCAAGTGGGAAGTTTTCTTAGTACCTACACCAGCTTTACCGTAAACTTCTACTTTAGAGCCAAGGTTAGCTTTACCAATTAAACCTACTTGTGCAATGTTGTTAGCTTTAGCGAAATCATCGCCAGAAATGTGTGCATAACCACCATATACTGCGAAGTTTTTGTTCAAGGATTGAACTACGTTCACTTCGTGCATTTTGTCGCTGTAGCCAAACCTAATTTATCATTCAAACCATGATATTGATATTGAATGCTGTTTTATCAGTGAAGCCATATGTTACAGCGCCATCGAAGTTCCATTTTGTCAGCATCCAAGCATCCAGTTTTGCTTTCAATGAGCGCACCAAGATCAACTTGAATTCACCTTTGTTGAATTGAGTTTGTGGAGTTGCGCCTGCTACGGATACGCCTACAGCAGCAACTGCCATTAAAGCTAATAATTTTTGTTCATTATAATTCCCTCCAATAATGGCCCTTCACAATACACAGGCCTTTGGTAATAATATAGTTTTATTTTACACAACTTTTCGATAAATTTCAATATTTTTATGAATTTATCGTGAATTTTTCGAAATTTATCTATATAAAATGTTATAATTATAAAATTTTAAATTCCTCTTATATCCTATTTTTATAAGCCTCATATAATTTTATAGATATACATTAATTAAAATATTATTAATTTTATTTATTATTTTCTTATGGATTATCATTATGTTACTGATAATCTACTTAAGATACTTATAACTATGATGCCTGTTAACTATGATGCCTGTGAAAGTAGATATCTTCTACAACAGCTGTACCCGTACCAAAGAATACCAAATCATTGTGCCAATAAATTTAGCAATGTACTTTGTTCATGTTTTTCCGCCTTACAATACCTTTACGAACTCAAAGGTATAAGATCCTCTCAGGGGTATTCCATATTACTCTCATTATTATATACACTATTTTATTTCTATTAACAATTTCCTTCGATATAATTTTACAAAATCTATTATTACTTAATCTAATAAATTTAGGGTTATAGGACAAAAAGTGTGTGTGACTAATCCCAATAAGTTGGAAAATCTGTAGACATATGTAGCTCATTCCAAACAGGAGCATCACCCCATTGAGGGATTGAATTCATTTGGCAATAATCAGATAACCGTTTGTAGATAGCAGAATCGATTCATCTGTAGGCATACAATTTAATATATCTGAATAGAAAGCGGTCTTGGTGAGTGCATATAGCACCACCAATAGACCGCTTTTAGTCTTCTTTCAAGTGAAAGACCCCTATGAGCCCGTAACATACTTCTTAGTTGAGCATTTACTCCACCTTCAATACGATTATTTGTTGTAGGTATTGTAATATCAAAACATTCCAAAAAAGTAAATAAAGTTTGTTGCCTAATCAGACGCCATAATGATGATTCAGTTTTAAGCAAACGCTCATGTGTAGAGCGTTTGTTTCCGAATTCATCAATCGTCATTTTCGTAAAAATCAGAATATGTCATTCGCCACGCTGAAAGCTCATTAATCCATATAAAGGCTTGATCCATTGTTTTCACATTAAATAAAGCTTTGGCAAGACTATAAAGGTCCTTCCCAGCTAACGTTTTAGGTCTACTTGTCGTATATCGTCTAACCTGACAAAAAATGTGAAACAGGCATCTTTGGTGACTGCTATGAGGCCAAACTTTACGTAATGCTTTAGGCAAACCATTAGCACCATCAGACACAACGACTTTAGGTTCGGCAATCCGTTCCATTAAACACTGCCAAGCTCTAGCATGCTCATAACGACAGACATACCATCCTAGAACATGAGTATCATTGCAACAAATCAACACACATAAATTCCTAGCTAAGTAAATTCCATCAAGATATACCACATCATGTACTTCTTCCACTTTTGGTGGCAATGGCCATATGGACCAAAATTTAGCGGTTTTACGCCTGAATGTACGACCTTTACCAGGCATATCAGCTTGAATATTGGTGCTGAATAACCAATTCAAGAATAGGCTTAACTCTTTACTTAAATTATTAATTTTAACGGTAAATGCCACCTTACAATGTTTGCAAAACCAACGCTGAGAACCAGATTTTAAAACACCGTGTTTAATACATGTTTCATTACAATCAGGACATTTTATTTGTCGCAAACTCTTCCTCCATATTTGTTTATATATAGGAAGATATAACCTCATTTTACTCAGTAATTACAAGGGTTAATTGATGTTTTCACCCACACTTTTGTCCACCCTCAAACTTCTCCAAGATTAAACCCTTATAACACTAGTAAATATCTAGTGTTATAAGGGTTTTACACACACTTTTGTCCTATAAGTTTTAAATTTAATCTTATAATAAACGAGTAAAAGCCCCTCAGTCTGCACT
>SCPO01000741.1_pt1 | contig 16596 bp, 28 predicted proteins | sample 6106821 | NCBI WGS metagenome assembly SCPO01 (sample SAMN10720448, study PRJNA508395) | human gut metagenome | isolation source: Participant 2 stool, 0 month | host: Homo sapiens | collected 2017 | reverse complement strand
CTCATCCACTAAGATCGCTTGCTTTCTTTAAGGCTCCGTCCAGATCAAATTCCTTAAACGGATGCCTTTATATTCAACCATAAACGGAGGAAGCGTTTCCAGCCCCTCTGCCATAGCCAGAGTGGCCGGGCGGTCATGGGGTTCAATATATCCGGCTACCACCTCTCTGTCTCTGCGCGAAGGGTCTGGGCTGCTTCCAGCATAGCATAGGTTTTTCCCACGCCGGCCGCATATCCCAGAAAGATCTTAAGCTTTCCTCGCCTTCTCCCGCTTTTCTTCCTCTTTACGGAGCTTTTTTAAAAGAAGCTCCGGGTCCGGTCTGTTCTCTTCCATCTAAGCCTCCTTATGCTGTCACTCCCAGCTTCCTTGCCAGATCCAGATTCAGCTTCCAGCACATTGACCCGTTCCTCTCCAAAAATCCCAAATACCTTATGCTCTGTGTGGGCTTCTACCATCTGGTAAAGCTCCTCCTCCTCAAAGCCTGTATTGCCACAATGGGAACCTGGATCTTGGCTGATGCCGGGCTGATATGGGGATCCAGTCCGGAACCGGAAGCAGTTAAAAGATCTGTCGGGATTTCCTCTGTCAGTTCTTCTCCTGTGGCTTTTTTATATTCTGCCTTAAACTCTGTTACAGCTGTTTCCACCCTTTCCTTTAATGCCTCATTGGATGGACCATAGTTATAGGTTCCCGATGCCACGCCTGTATAGGTTCCGTCTGCCTTTCCTCATCTGTATACACATTATAATTGAAGAAGGTCTTCCTTTGAAAAAGCGGGGATCGCTCCACTGCTGTCCCACCACCTCAGAGCCTACCGCCTGTCTGCGTAAATCAGGCTTCCATCTGCCTTTTCCTTAAACACCGTCTGAGCCAGTACCGTCGTCACAGCCGGATATATAACAGAGCTTAAAACAGCCATAAGCACGGTCAGGACAACCGCTCCCTTTAATGTCTTTAAAAATTGCTTCATATTCCTCTCCTCCTCATAAACCGCCCGGAAACCGGGGGCTGTATTACAGCCCCATCAGTCCAACCAGGGGAGCAATGATCAGGTCAATGATCTTGATTCCGATAAAAGGTACTACAATTCCGCCTGCTCCGTAGATTCCCATATTTTTAAGCAGCATACGCTCCGAGCTCATAGGCTTATATTTAACGCCGCGCATTGCAATGGGGATCAGTCCGGGAATGATCAGCGCATTAAAAATCAGTGCGGATAAAATGGCGCTGTATGGGCTTGAAAGCCCCATGATATTAAGCCGGCCCATCTGAGGAATCACCATCATAAACATGGCTGGGATAATGGCGAAATACTTTGCCACGTCATTTGCAATACTGAAGGTAGTCAGAGAACCTCTGGTAATTAAAAGCTGCTTTCCGATCTCTACTACTTCAAGGATCTTTGTAGGGTCTGGAATCCAGATCAACCATGTTGGCAGCCTCTTTGCCGCAGCCGTACCGGAATTCATTGCCAGCCCCACATCCGCCTGAGCCAGAGCCGGAGCATCATTCGTTCCGTCGCCGGTCATTGCCACGATCTTTCCCTCTGCCTGCTCCTTTTTAATAGCGTCGATCTTATCCTCCGGCTTGCACTCTGCGATAAAGCCGTCTACGCCTGCCTCCTTCGCAATGGTAGCTGCCGTCAGAGGATTATCGCCGGTGCACATGATGGTCTTGATTCCGATCTGACGCAGACGCTCAAAGCGTTCCGTCAGTCCGGGCTTTACCGTATCCTTTAAGTAAATCACACCATAAATTACATTTCCGGCGCAAACCACTAAGGGAGTACCGCCCAGCTTGGAAATTCCTGTTACAATTTCTTCCAGATCTTTAGGGATGGTTCCATTTAATTCCCTTACTCTGGCCTTGATGGCCTCGGAGGCGCCCTTTCTTACCTCCATACCGTTTGAAAGATTAACGCCGCTCATCTTGGTCTGAGCCGTAAACTCCACAAATTCCATCTGACTGGCTGCCGAAGGGTCGATCCTGGTTCCCATGGTATTTCCCAGTTCTACTACCGATTTTCCTTCCGGAGTGGTATCCTTTAATGAGGTCATCACCGCATAATCGATCAGGTCTTCCTTTAAAACACCCTTTACCGGATAAACTCCGCAGCCAGACGGTTTCCATATGTAATGGTTCCCGTCTTATCAAGGATCATGGTATCTACGTCTCCGCAGGCCTCTACGGCCTTACCGCTCATGGCAATTACATTAAACCGGGTCACACGGTCCATTCCCGCAATACCGATAGCAGAAAGAAGGCCGCCGATAGTAGTTGGGATCAGACATACCAGAAGGGCAATCAGGTTGAAATGGGGATCCGGGTCTGAGAATAATCTGCAAAGCAGTGCAGCGTCACTACCACAATAAGGAAAATAATGGTTAAGCTTACAAGAAGGGTATTTAAAGCGATCTCATTGGGCGTCTTCTGTCTGGACGCGCCCTCTACAAGTGAAATCATCTTATCTAAGAAGGACTGGCCTGGTTCTGAGGTGATCCGGATCTTTAACCAGTCTGATACCACCGTGGTTCCGCCTGTGACAGAAGAAAAATCACCGCCTGCCTCTCTTGTTACAGGGGCAGATTCACCGGTAATAGCCGATTCATCAACAGAGGCAATTCCTTCAATGACCTCTCCGTCATTGGGGATCAGCTCCCCTGCTTCTACTAATACTACGTCTCCCTTCTTTAACTGGGAAGCCGGGATCACCGTTTCATTCCCTGCCTTATCCAGAATCCGGGCCGTGGTATCCTTTTTCGTCTTTTTTAACGTCTCTGCCTGAGCTTTTCCACGGCCCTCTGCAACCGATTCTGCAAAGTTTGCAAACAGGATTGTCACAAACAGGATCAGCGTTACGATCACATTATAAATCCGAAGCTCACCGCCGTCTCCAAACATGGAAGGAAAAATGCTTAACAGCAGGGTAATGAAAAATCCGACCTCCACCACAAACATCACCGGATTCTTTATCATATATCTGGGATCCAGCTTCTGAAAGGCCCCTTTAACGGAGCTTTTCAGAATATCCTTTGTAATAAATTCAGTATGTTTCTCTCTTGCCATAGAAATTCCTTTCTACCTGTTTCCCTGCCTACATGGGGTACCACAGGATCAGATGCTCTGCGATTGGTCCCAGAGCCAGAGCCGGGAAGAAGGTCAGAGCCGCAAAAATATATACGATAAACACAAGAATCAGCATAAAGAGCACATTGTCCGTGCGCAGCGTACCCACGCTTTCATTCATGCGGCGCTTTGCAAGAAGGCTTCCTGCAATGGCGATCTGGGCAATAATAGGAATATAGCGCCCTAAAAACATTACAATGCCGGTTGTCATATTCCAGAATCCCGTATTGTCCGCCAGCCCCTCAAAGCCGGAGCCGTTGTTTGCCGCTGAAGAGGCAAATTCATAGAGCACCTGGCTTAAGCCGTGAAAGCCCGGATTGGTGATTCCTGCAAGTCCCGCCTGGTTTACCACTGCCAGAGCGGAAAAGCCCAGGATTAAAAGAGGATGAAGGATCAGTACGATCACGATCAGCTTCATTTCCTGCCTTCAATCTTCTTTCCCAGATATTCCGGCGTACGGCCGATCATAAGTCCGCAGATGAACACTGCCAGGATGGCGTACATAATCATGTTCATCAGGCCGACGCCCTTGCCGCCGAAGACCCAGTTAAGCATCATGTGCAGCAGCGGCACCATACCGCCTAAGGGAGTGAGGGAATCATGCATATTGTTGACCGTACCGGTGGTAAAGGAGGTGGTAACGGTGGTAAAGAGCGCCGACTGGCTGATTCCAAACCGTACCTCTTTGCCTTCCATATTTCCCATGGCCTGACTTAAACCTGCCTGCTCCAGAACCGGATTTCCGGCCTTTTCAGCAAAAGCAGATCATAAGCCCCACTAAAACAGAATTGCCATGGCTCCGAATACAGGGCCTGCCTGACGGCCGAATATGGGACGGTGCCCTTCTTTTCTGCCTGCGCTTTTTTATTCTTATCATGGAACATACGTCCAAAGACGATCACGCAGGCTCCGGGCAGAATTGCCATTGCATACATTTCTACCATATTGGAAAGAATGGTCGGGTTCTCCAGAGGAGTCGATGAATTGGCCCCAAAAGCCGCCTCCGTTGGTTCCCAGATGCTTAATGGCAACCAGCGCTGCCATCGGTCCCATGGCGATATCCTGATTTTTTCCCTCTAACGTCTGCACCGTCAGATTGGCTGTATAATTTTCCGGTGTTCCCTGGCTTACAAGGATCAGTGCGATCACAATGGAAATGGGGATCAGCACACGGGTCATGATACGGATCATATCCTCATAGAAGTTTCCCATATCCTTCCCGTTCCGGTTATTCCGCGGATAAAGGCCATGCAGGCCGCATATCCCGTGGCCGCCGAGGTAAACATCATAAAAATGATTACCAGCGTCTGGCTTAAATAGGAAAGACCCGACTCTCCGGCATAGTGCTGAAGGTTTGTATTTGTCATAAAGCTGATGATCGTATTAAAGGCAAGAGTCGGTTCCATGGCTCCTGTCCCATTGGGATTTAAAAACAAACTTCCTGAAGACGCAGGATCAAATATCCCGCAAAGATCATTACCGCATTGGTTGTCAGCAGACTTACCACATACTGTTTCCAGTTCATGCCCTGTCTGTCAATTTTACAGATTCTGTAATTCCGTTATCGATCCTGTCAAATACAGGATCCGCAAATGTTTTCCGGCCTGTGGTTATGTGATACAGGTACGTTCCCATGGGAATCACCAGAACCATATAGATCACAAGCGCCACCATAATCTGCAGCATCGCTTTTCTTCCTCCTGTCTTTCATTTGGCGTATCCGAAAGGAAACCGCGCCTAGAGTTTTTCTGGGTATACTAGAGCATACACCAGATATCCGGCAAGTCCTGCCAGGACAAGTCCTAAAAATCATTCCCGCCATATCCATTTCCTCCTTATTACCTGCATTCTCATTTGATCAAACCATTCCGCTTACTGGTTCTTTTTTCCGGTTCCTCTGTCTGGTCGATGCACCATCCGAGAAAAGTCTCAGCAGTCCAAAGCCTGCCAGCAGAGTACCTATCATTAAAGCATCCATTACCAAAACATCCATCATTGTCTTTCCTCCTTTCGGTATTCAAGAGATTATCACAGTTATAATAAAATAGGCATTAAGCATCCGACCCTCTCTGTTAAGATTCCATAAATGCTTTTATACCAGTCCAAGCAGCAGCGCTGCCGGAAAAGCCGCTAAAAAAGTCAGGGCCGATACGGCTGCCAGCATCCCAAATGGAACTGCGATAAACATGATCAGTATGGTAAGATAGGGATGACGAAATGTAAATTTCTCGGCCCGGCGGTCAAAGGCAGCCTCTATTCTGCCAAATGCTCCTCTTCCTGTATTCATAATGCCTGCCTCCTTCCCGGTCATGGATCAGGAAGACGTTTTCCTGTCCTGTGTATGTATCATAGCATGGGAGGGATTAAGAGGGTAAAAGGGTCAGATGGCGGAGGATTAAGATTTTGTTAGGATAAAAAATGACACCCGCCATTGCAGCGAGTGCCATTTTTTATACTTATCTTCCTACTCCTCACAATCCAGCAAATACGGCGTAATCTGGTACACATAAAAGTTCAACCAGTTCGTATACAGCGTATTGGACGTATTTCTCCAGGTCAGCGCCGGAATGGAAAAGGGATCATTATTTTCATAGTAATTACAGGGAAGAGCAGGATCCAGCCCTTTCTTCAAATCCCTGTGGTATTCATTATTCAGCGTCATGCGGTCATATTCCGGATGGCCCTGGACAAAAATCTGCCGGCCATCCCGGCTCATAACCAGGAATACGCCGGCCTCATCGGACTCTGCCAGGATCATCAGTTCCGGATGCTTCCTTATGTCTTCTCTGCGGACCTCCGTATACCGGGAGTGCGGCGCTAAAAAGGTGTCATTAAGCTCACAAGAGGAACCTGATCCAGAACTCTATGGCTGTAGATCCCTGACAGCTTGCTCTCCCTGCTGTATTTGGGAATCCCATAGTGATAATAAAGCCCAGCCTGAGCCCCCCAGCAGATATGAAGGGTGGAGGTGACATGAGTCTTGCTCCACTCCATGATAACAGACAGCTCCTCCCAGTAATTCACTTCCTCATATTCCAGATTCTCCACCGGCGCACCTGTGATGATCATTCCGTCAAATTTCTTCCTGCGGATGCTTTCAAAGGTAACATAAAATTTATTTAAATGACTGGCCGAAGTATTTTTGAAACGTGGGTGGACAGCATGAGAAAGGTGCAGTCCACCTGCAGGGGAGTATTGGAAAGAGCCCTCAGAAGCTGGGTTTCCGTTTCTTCCTTTAAGGGCATCAGGTTTAAAATCAATATCTCCAAAGGCCGGATATCCTGCCTCATAGCTCTGTCTTCATCCATAATAAATATATTTTCTGATTCCAGGATTGCCTTTGCAGGCAGATCCCTCTGTACTTTGATCGGCATATAAACCCTCTCCCTCCTAGAGCATGTTCAGGAATTCTTTTTCTGAAATAATCGGAATCCCCAGCTCTTTTGCCTTTTTATTTTTTGATGAATTAGATGTGGTGTCATTATTGATGAGATATGCGGTTTTGGAGGTTACGGAGCCGGATGCTTTGCCGCCCTTGCTTTCGATCAGCTCCTGGAGCTCCTTGCGGTTGGCAAAATGCTCCACCGATCCGGTAATTACAAAGGTAAGCCCTTCAAAGGGCTTTTCTCCCTCCTGCACCGGCTCCTCTTCTATGGACAGCTCCTCTAACAGCCGGTCTACCATATCATTATTTTTCTTATCTGCAAAATAATCCATCCACGCCCGGGCCAGCACCTCTCCGATCCCGTCCACAGCCGTCAGCTCCTCCAGACCGCTGTTTCGCATGGCTTTAAAATCATATCGGAAATGACGGCAGAGCATCTTTGCATTTGCCAGGCCGATTCCTGCGATTCCCAATCCGTAGATCACTCTGGGAAGGGTCGTTTGAGAAGCTTTCTTCACGGAAGCAATCAAATTGTCATAGGACTTCTGTCCAAAGCCCTCCATCTCTACGATCGCATCTTTATGGGCCTCCAGATGGAACATATCCGCATATTCGTGGATAAAGCCCATGCTGATAAATTTTTCCAGAGTTGCCTCTGAAAGTCCGTCAATATTTAATGCATCCCTGCTTACAAACAGGGTAAAGCTTTTGATTTTCTTTGCCTGGCAGTCCGGATTGGTACAATACAGACTCTTTACATCATTGATCTGCCGGATCTTTGTAGGACCCCGCAGACCGGACAATGCTCCGGAATATGCTTCACGCCGCTGCGGGTCAGATTATCCGCAATCTGTGGAATGATCATATTGGCCTTATAGACGGTAATCCTATCCCCTTCTCCCAGCTCAAGGCTCTCCATAATGCTGATATTGTGAACGCTGGCCCTGCTCACCGTAGTTCCCTCCAGTTCCACAGGTTCAAACACAGCCACCGGATTGATCAGACCCGTTCTGGAGGCGCTCCACTCGATATAGGAAAGGGTGGTTTCCCGAACCTCATCCTGCCACTTAAATGCGATGGCATTGCGCGGAAATTTCGCCGTGCGTCCCAGTGACTCTCCGTATGCAATATCATCATAGAGAAGAACCAGGCCGTCTGAAGGGATATCATTGTGCTCTGTCTCCTTCCCAAACCACTCGATCTTCTCAGGGAGATTTTCTGCTGTCACTTCCTCATAGTGAACCACTTCAAAGCCCTGGCTCTTTAGCCATTCAAACTGGCATTTTCTGGAATTTTTAAAGTCAACTCCCTCAGCGCGCACCAGTGCAAATGCCTCAAAATGTACATTTCTTTCTGCTGTAATCTGACTGTTGAGCTGGCGTACGGAGCCGCTGCACAGATTTCTGGGGTTCTTGTATTTGGCGTCTGCATCCCCGATCTGGCTGTTAATCTTTTCAAAATCCGAATATGTGATCACAGCTTCGCCCCTGAGCACCAGCTGCCCCTTATAGGCAATACTTAAAGGGATATTGGAAAATGCCCTTGCATTGGCTGTGATCACCTCCCCGATCTCTCCGTTTCCTCTGGTTACTGCCTTGATTAAACTTCCGTTTTCATAGGTCAGTACAATGGTAAGCCCGTCCATTTTCCAGGAAAGAAGGCCTTTCTGGCTGCCAAGCCACTCCTGTAAATCCTCTGTGCTTTTTGTCTTATCAAGCGACAGCATAGGTGCCTCATGTGTTTCCTTGGGAAGCTCGCTTAAAACCTCATAGCCTACCTGCTGGGTAGGGCTTCCCGACAAAATCACCCCTGTTTCCTCTTCCAGTGATGTCAGCTCATCATAGAGCCTGTCATATTCAAAATTGCTCATAATCTCCCGGCTCTCCTGATAGTAAGCCTTTCCGGCTTCCTTAAGGACGGGAATCAATTCCTTCATTCTCTGGATTTTCGTTTCCATTCACTTCTCCTGTCTGTTTCGCATTATTTATTTTTAAGTCTTAAATCTCTTTCGGACAAACTTTTTGACTGTTCAAGCTGCGCCAGAAGCGTCCTGTATTCCTCTCCTGTTATTTCCCTGAAAGAGCCTTCCTTTAAGTTCCCCAGATGAATATTCATAATCCGCACCCGTTTCAGAGTGCGCACATGGCAGCCGCAGGCCTCACACATTCTCCGGATCTGCCGGTTTAAGCCCTGAGTCAGTATGATAGAAAAACTTTTATCCCCTGTTTTCCTTACCTTACAGGGCAGTGTCTTTCGTTCCAGCTCAGCCAGCCACAGGCCGGACGCCATTTTTCAGAAACTCCTCCGTAACCGGGCGGTCTATGGTTACCTCATACTCTTTTCATGCCCATTGCCGCAGCGCATGATTTTATTTACCAGATCCCCCTGATTGGTCATCAGTAAAAGGCCCTGAGAGTCCTAATCCAGACGGCCGATGGGATAAATCCGCTCCGGATATGCCAGAAATTCCACAATGTTTTGTGCCCTGTCTTTATCAGAGGTAGTGCATACAATCCCTCTGGGCTTATTTACCGCTAAAAGCACCTGTCTGGGAGTTTTTTCCTTTTCCCAGCTTTTCCCACAATCCGGCCGCCGCAGACCACACTCTGGCCCTCAGACACCTTCTGGCCTGTTACAGCCGGTCTTCCGTCCACCAGGATCTTTCCTTCCTCAATCAGACGATCTGCTTCCCGCCTGGAACAAACGCCCATGCGGCTCAGCCATTTATTTAAACGTTCTTCCACAGGCATCCTCTCTTTTCATCAAAACTTTCACAACTATCATATGTTCCATCAGTATATCATCAATTCCACATTCAGGCAACAAAAGGCCTTTGCTTCTGTATTTGCCGTCTGCAGCAGAGCCAAATAAGGATATGAGAAAACAGGCGCAGATCCAATTAGCCGGTTTTGAACGAAAAATGCTTGTAAATGGATCAGGCGAACAGATTTTCCACAGGTATTGTAGCAGTTTTCAAGGATTCAGCCGGGGCATTTTCACAACGGAGCGGTTCATGTGGGGAACAAAACCGTACTGTACATGGGACCTGTATAGCGTAAAACCCGCAAATGCAATAAGCGAAAAAGCGTCCGGTCAAACGTATCCTGACGCTTTTTCGCTTAACTTTCTTTCATCCCGGCCGTTTTTTCCTTACTCCTGACCATTCACAATAAACATCGCATCCCCAAAGGAGAAGAAACGATACCGCTCCCGGATGGCCTCCTCATAAGCATTCAGGATATGCTCTCTTCCGGCCAGAGCGCTGACCAGCATTACCAAAGTAGATTCCGGCAGATGGAAATTGGTGATCAGGGCATCCAGGATTTTAAAACGGTAGCCCGGATAAATGAAAATATCGGTCCAGCCTGTTTTGCCTGCAAAATGCCGTCCTCGGTAGAAGCAGATTCCACGGTACGGCAGCTGGTAGTGCCCACGCAGATCACTCTTCCTCCCGCTGCTTTAGTGTCATTCACCTTTTTAGCCTCTGATTCCTCTACCACATAAAACTCAGAATGCATATGGTGATCAAGGACATTTTCCACCTTAACCGGACGGAAGGTGCCCAGGCCCACATGAAGGGTCACATGAGCAATCTTAACTCCCATATCCTCAATCTGCTTTAACAGCTCCTTTGTAAAATGGAGTCCTGCTGTGGGAGCCGCCGCAGAACCCTCGTGAACTGCATATACCGTCTGATAGCGGTTTTTATCCTTTAACTGATGGGTGATATAGGGCGGAAGGGGCATCTGTCCGAGCTGGTCTAAAATTTCTTCAAAAATGCCCTCATAGTGAAACTGGATCAGGCGGTTTCCGTCATCTACAGTCTCCAAAACCGTTCCTGTAAGAAGCCCGTCTCCAAAGTCAATGACCGTTCCTGGCTTTGCCTTCTTCCCCGGTTTTACCAGAGTTTCCCAAATATCATTCTCCCTTCTTTTTAACAGAAGAAGTTCTATTTTTGCCCCCGTATCCTTCTTTACGCCAAACAATCGGGCAGGAATAACCTTGGTGTCATTGACCACCAGACAGTCTCCGGGACGGAGATAATTTACAATATCCTTAAATACTCTGTGTTCAATCGCCCCTGTGTTCTTATCCAGCACCAGAAGCCTTGATGAAGATCTGTCCTCTAAGGGATCCTGAGCGATCAGCTCCTGAGGCAGATCAAAATAAAAATCCTTTACATCCATGATCGTTTTCCTCCAAACGGCGCAGTATGCGCCTGTGTTTTATTCTATACTGACTGAAGCCTCGGACTCGCTCTGGCTTTCCTGAATCGTCTGCTCCGGTGCTGTTTCTTCACCTGAACTCTGTGTATCTGCCTCTGCTTCAGCTTCTCCTGATCCGGCTGCTTCCTGAGATTCCGGACTGTCCGTGGAAATTCCTCCCTCCAGAATCTGTACCTGGCTGTCAGAGCCTTCCTGTGCACTGTCATCCCCTGTGACGATCGCGCCGTTGCTTAAGCCCTTATAAACGCCTGCTAAAAGCGTATCGGACTCTATGGCCTCTTTTAATTCTGCCTTTACCTGCCGATTGAGGAGCCGTACCCCCTCAGTCCGGTTCTGCTCTGCCACATAATCGGCTTCCTCGCCAATGACATTTTCCCGGATTTTATAGCTTCCGCTCTCATCCTTTGCCACGTAGCACCACATGATGCCCGGAGCCAGGGTATCAACCCGGTTAAACTTCACATCATAGGTCACATAAACCACAAAGGAATCCTCTGTAAGCCCCTTTCTGGTATAACAGGTCACATCCTGATAATCCTGCACATATACGGCTTCTTCCTTCAAGGCCTTTTTATAATAGTCCATGTTTCCGTCATCGGCCTTTCCAAAAACCTGATAGAGCGCAGCCGGATCCTGATCGATCTTTGCCTGAAAATAGGCTCCTACTACTTCGTTTACCTGCGGATAGGCATCCTTTTCCAGATCATACGCAGAAAAATCCGTCACTGTCTCTGCTTCTGAGCCGTTTTCTTCTGCCAATGAAGCTTCTGAAGGCTCATCCGCCTCTGCTGCCTCAGAGGTCTGCTCCTTTGTGCCGTGACTCACATCCTCGCCCAGAATCTCAATTACGCCATCCTGGTGTGTGCCGTCCTTCCCCGCAAAATGGGATACCATAAGAGAACCTGCAGCCAGGACTGCCAAAACCGCAGCTGCAGCAGCTCCCAGCTTTACATATCTGCTTTATCATCTCCGGGCCCTTTATAGCTTGATTTCCATTTAACCCTGCGCTTCATCCTCTGACCTCCGTTTCAGGCCCCGTAAAGGCCGTATCTCCGCTCTATTCTAGCAAAAGGGATTCAAATTGCAACAGAAAAACCAGGAGGACACGCCCCCTGGTTTCTCTGTGTAATGCAGAATAAGGTATCAAAAATGCGTCTGATAGGAATCGAACCTACGCACGCGGCTCCGGAGGCCACTGCTCTATCCACTGAGCTACAGACGCATCTCTATTATATTACTATACTTTTAAAAACTGCAACTACTTTTTTATTTCCAATCTTGTTTTCCGATCTTTTTTATCTCTTTTCCAATGAATTACCATTTTTTTCCTTGACATACGAAAAAATTATGCTAAAATGGCATTTGTTGCTCATATATTACAAAAGTGTTAAATATTATTATTATTGTGTTAAGCATTGATTGCAATTATGAACGCATGGAGGTTATTTTATAATGAAGATACGACATTTACTCACCGGACTGGCAATAATGGCTTCTTTATGGCTGCCTCTGCCTTCACTGCTCTGGCAGCTCCTGCAAAGGGCCGCTTTGAAGAAGTGACTGAGCACGCCATCACCGGCTGGGCCTATGACAGCGATGAGCCGGATGAGGCGCTGAATGTAAATATTACGATCAAAAATGAAGAAACAGGAAAAGAAGTCTTAAATCAATCCGTAAAGGCCGGAGAATTCCGCCAGGAGCTGCCTCGATGACGATAAAGGCAACGGAAATCATGGCTTTACTCTGAATGTGGACTGGCCTCCTTCGGCGACGGCTCCTATATCATCGAGGCTACGGTAGACGGACGCACTTTTTCCAACACAAGAACCTACACCTATGGAAATCCGGATGCAGTAAAGAAAGAAGCTGATTCTAAAGCCTCCTCTTCTGTCCGCTCCCTGGGAATCTTTAAGACCACTGGCTACTGTCCCTGCAAAAGCTGTTCCGGCGGCTGGGGCCGTCATACCAGTACAGGCGCCGTGGCTACTGCCGGGCATACCATTGCAGTCGACCCTTCTGTGGTACCCTACGGCTCCAAAATCATGATCAACGGCGTCGTATATACCGCAGAAGACAAAGGTGGCGGAGTCCGGGGCCACCACATTGATATTTTCTACGATACACATTCCGAATCCAAGCATCACGGCGTTCAGAATACAGAAGTTTTTCTGGTAGCAGCATAACCCATATCAGACCACTCACTCACAAAAACAGCAGGCTTATCTGAGAAATACTCCCAGATGAGCCTGCTGTTTTTTCTGTTATTTAATTTTCCATAAGCTCTGCTCCGTGATAAAAGAAGTCCAGAATATCCTTATAAGTTTTTCCTGATTTTGCCATAGACTGAGCGCCGTTCTGGCTCATCCCCACTCCATGTCCGTAGCCTCCTCCATAGATGCGGAAAAATATGCTCCCGTCCTCCTCTGTTATTTTATCAACAGAGATAAATGCACTTGGCAGAGACGCTGCGTTCATCTTAGAACCATCCTGTCTGCGGATGGCATTTTCTTCATTTCCAAGAAAGGTACGAATGGCACTCTGTCCCTTGATCCGAACCGTATCCTGATCTCCCTTTACAGTGAGCTCAGAAGCAATGCCTCCTAATCCTCTTGCGGACACTGTCAAATCCTGGATCGTTCCTGCCTCAGGCACTTTGGCTGCAATCTGTTCTGCCGTGATCTCCGTCTGCCAGCGGAACATTGGATACTCTGCATCATAGGATGTAATATTTCTGGAACGGATATACGCATCAAAGGTATCGTTATCCTCCATCGTAAGCTCCCTGGCTCCATTTTTAATCTGCATGGATCTGAGATAAGGAAGATTCTCTCCTGTATTCCCCCATACGCTTCCATCCGCCCCATGACCGCAGGAGGTGGAATAGTAAAAGGCGTCAATGGGTTCTCCATCAAAGGTAAGCAGCTGTCCATATGTTTCATCCACCGCCTGATCGGTACGTTCATTGGTCTGGGTATTATTGTAAACCTGAAAACTGGTGCTGTCATCTACGTGAGCACCGTACGCTCCGTATGTATTTCCCTGAATCTGACGGTAAGCATAGGTTCTGGCACAGACTGCCTGGGTCTTTAAGGCTTCCTTTTCATAGGAAGCAGGCATTTCGCTGGGAACTACCTTTTAAGATAATCCTCCAGATACAGCTCATTGATCAAAACCAGACCTTCCTCTTCTTTTTAATTTCCAGCGAACCGCTGTATACGGGCTGTCCCTGTGCCCGCTCCAGGGAGCGGATCGTAATTCCCTCTTCCTTTTCGGATAATGGTCATACGGCCGTGTTTCAGCCGTTCATCCTCCGCCGTGAGGGTAAGCACCTCCCCTTTTCAGGGTACTCTCCTTGCTGTCTCCGTCATCATTTTTGCAGACCAGCCTGGCGTCACAGTTTAACTCAAGCTCTGCCTTTTATGGAAAAGATTTTTAAAGCCCGTATCCATCAAAAGGACTCGAATGGTCCTGGCGTCAAAAGGCCTCTCTAAAAGGGCTGCGCAAAGCTTTCCATCTGCTGCCACAAACTCCTGAAGATCATAACCTACCAGAATGTCTGCGGCTCCCAGAACACTAAATTCCCCGAACAGCTTATATACGTAAAAATTTTCATCCAGAGGAATGGTCCCGTATCCTTCAATCTCTACCGTATCTTCTGTAACCGAAAGGATTTTTCCGTGAATCCGTTCCTTTTTCACCGTTACCCGGCTGAGACGGCCATGCTCCACATAGAGATCTGCCAGATTGGGAGCCAGACGGCCTTCTGTCTTTCGCTTCCTCCGCCAGCTTTCCTTCTGCCTTAAACTCTCTGGACGCCGCTCCCATATAAGCCTTAAACACGCCGTCCTTTACCTCAGAAAGCCATATATTGCGGTAGACCACACTGCCGTTTTTTACCGCCGTCACAGCGGCAATCTCATTTCCCCGAACCATAAACCGGATCTCATGGTCCAGCCAGGCATCCAGGGCCAGTCCCTGAAAGCCATACTCCCCCTCTGTGGTGTATGCAGTCCAGCTTGGCGCTCCCTGTATATTAGATGGAGTTCCATATAAAATGGCAGTGATTTCTTTTACATTTTCATCCGGGTCTGCCTCTTTTAAAATCTCTCTGTAAAGCTCCCACCACTGATCTGCCGGAAATGGCTTCTGTCTGTTTTATCCTTTAAACCCACCTGCCGCTTTAAACGGCCTGGAAAACTTTGCCGCTGTATAAGCTGCCTCCTGATAGGTAAACTCCTTTTGAGCGCTTTCCAGATCTGCCGGGGTCAGCTCCGGGTTTAAATATCCTCTCTCATAGAGCAGATCCATATATTTCACAAACCAGTTATCCTGTTCCTGCTCCGAAAACCAGGATTTTTCCCGCTGTTTTGCTTCGGCCTCACACTCTTTCCGGTCTGCAAGCGCCAAAGCCAGGGCTTTGGAAACCTCTGCCCGTGTGATGCCTTCCTTTTCCGGTTCTATCCGTACGATCACCACAATCAGCAGGATAATGACGCCAATGATACCGGCAATCCAGGCAATCATCTTATTTTTACCATTCATCCCATTATTCTCCTGATATAAAATAAAGCAGCGAGAATACCCCCGCTGCTTTTATCATCTGTGACCCCAAGGTGCCGGCTCTTACATATTGACGCCTAGCAATGCTAGGTGGGCAACCTCACTTAAGCTTCTGCCTTCCACTCGTACGGAGGCGTGACATCCGCTTAAAAATATTGGAATCCCTTTGTCAAATGTAGGTTCAAAATTGGTAAGAAATCGAACACCCCAGGAATCACAAATCTGTCTCATTTATCATGGCATTATTATACCCCAAAGCGCTGTGTTTTTCAAGCTGATTTTTCAAAGTTTTCAGATCAGAGGCGCAAAAACAGCGTCCGTATATCCCCTTAAAGTTTCCGGAGATAATGTAACCTGAACACCCCTCTGACCGGCGCTGACTGTAATTTTATCGTAAAGCTGGGCTGTTTCCTCTATATAAGTAGGAAATTTCTTTTTCATGCCAATGGGTGAACAGCCGCCCCGGATATAGCCGGTCACGGAAAGCATATCCTTTACATGGATCATTTCACCTTCTTCTCTCCGGCTGCCTTTGCCGCTTTTTTAAGATCCAGCTCCTCATCTACAGGCAGGCAGCACACCAGATATCCTTTTTTTTTTAACACCAGTGTTTTATACATCGTATAATGGTCCACACCCATGAGATCGGCTGCATGGCTGCCGGAAAGATCGTTTTCATCCACTTCATAGGTGCCTGTTTCAAATGAAATGCCTGCTGCCTCTAAAAGACGCATCACATTTGTCTTTACCGCCTCTTCTGCCTTTTTTATGCCTTCACTGCTGATTCCTTCTCTCTTTACGTTCTGTTACCGTCTGGAATTTGCCTTTTCCACATGGATATTTTTTCCCCGGATCTTTGCATGGCTCATGGCCTTTAAAACATTCTCCGCATATTCTGCCGGAACATCTACAAAGGTGTAGCCGTCATACATATCAATGCTTCCCACCAGACGGCCGGGAATGCCGGATTCGCCTGCCACGGCTCCCAGGATATCTCCCGGAGTTACCCTCTGGGCCTTTCCAATATTGATAAACAGACGGGCCATATGCTCCCCGGCGCCATTGATTACATAATCTACCGCAGCGCGGTCGGTAGCGCCTTTGCGGTTTCCTCTGCTACCCCGGCTGCGTTCTCTTCCACGCCCTCTGCCGAAGCTGTCCATCGTCTAAGGATCTGGCGGGAAGATAATTGTCAATGATATCCTCATTATCATCGCCCATGGCCATTTTAAGAAGGGCTGCTGCCACATCCAGGGACGTATAGTCCTCCTCAATGAGCTTTTCTCCAGGATATTTACC
>SCPO01000819.1_pt1 | contig 16603 bp, 28 predicted proteins | sample 6106821 | NCBI WGS metagenome assembly SCPO01 (sample SAMN10720448, study PRJNA508395) | human gut metagenome | isolation source: Participant 2 stool, 0 month | host: Homo sapiens | collected 2017 | reverse complement strand
GGTAGTATGGTAAGAGCAATAAGAGGAGCAACAACGGTTGAAATAATGAGAAGAAATTATAGAGGCGACAAAGGAAATGCTTGAAACTATAATTTCGGAAACAATATAAAACAGAAGATATGGTGTTCGTCATTTTACGGTAACACCCGATCTTGACAAAGTTTTCCCGGCTGTTGCGGCAAGAAAAATGGGGATAGTTGATGTACCATTGCTTGATATGAGCGAGCCGGAAATTGACGGTGCATTAAAGAAGTGTATAAGAATTTTAATGCACATAAATTCCGATAAACAAAATAAAGATATGGTACACGCATATTTAAGGGTGCAACGGTGTTGCGTCCCGATTTGGTAAAATAAATCTAAAGGAGAACAAAATGAAATATATTTCAGTTGCGGTGGACGGACCGGCAGGAGCAGGTAAAAGCTCCGTTTCAAAGGCTGTTGCCAAAAGTCTTGGCTATACATACATAGATACGGGTGCAATGTATCGTGCGGTTGCACTTTTGCTATTAACAACGGAATAGACGCGAAAAATGAAACAGAAAACTGGTAAGCCGTCTTAACGAAGTGGAAATCGACATAAAATATACAGATGAGGGACAGCAGATTTATTTATTAGGCGAGAATGTTTCAAAGCGTATCAGAGAAGAAGACGTTTCTGTAGGTGCGTCAAATGTTGCGGTAATTCCCGAAGTCAGAAAAAACTTGTTGAACTTCAAAGAAAAATGGCTGAAAGTGCAAATGTTATAATGGACGGTCGTGACATATGCTCATATGTACTTCCGAATGCGGACGTTAAGATTTTTCTTACCGCATCGGCTGAATCAAGAGCGAAAAGAAGATATGACGAACTTTGCGAAAAAGGTATTGAATGTGATTTTGAGAAAATTAAAGCCGATATGGAATATCGTGACAAGAACGATTCTCAAAGAGCCGTTGCGCCTTTGAAAAAGCTGATGACGCAATATTGATTGATACGACAGAATATGATTTTGACGGCGCGGTTAAGCTTGTAAAAGACTTAATTCTTGAAAAAACGGAGGGCTGAAATATGCTATATAAATTTTAAGCGGTTTAGCAAAAGGCGTTCACACTGTATTTTCAGAGTAAAAGTAGTGGGGCGAAAATGTTCCGAAAGACGGCGGTATGATACTTGCCGTAAACCATAAAAGTAATGGGATCCGATTTTTGCAGGGCATATTGTCCGCGTCCGCTAAGATTTATGGCAAAAGCCGACTTGTTTAAAAATAAGCTTTTCGGCGGACTTATAAAAACTCGGTGCGTTTCCGATACAGCGCGGCAGAGGCGATATAGGTGCTATAAAAGGTGCGTTTTCAATATTAAAAATAATGACGCACGCTTATTTTTCCTGAAGGTCACAGAATAAAACGGCAAGAGAGTAAAGGCTAAATTGGGTGTTTCGATGATTGCCGTGTATGCCAAAGTGCCTGTCATTCCGCTTTGCATAAGCGGTGAATACAAGCCTTTTCACAAGGTCACAGTAACATTCTGGTAAACCTATTACGTTTGAAGAATATTATGGCAAAAGCCTGATAATGAAACTTTGCAGACACTTGCCGATGAAGTTATACAGACAATTTATTCGTTTGACAATACAGATATTAAGAAAATCGGAGAACAAAATGATTAATGTTGCAAAACGGCAGGATTCTGCTACGGTGTAAAGAGCGGTGGACGATGTTTATAAAGAAATCGAAAACGGTAAAAATCGCAACGCTCGGACCGCTTATTCATAATAGGCAGGTAATCGAAGATTTGGCGAGCAAGGGCGTGTATGCGTATGACGAGGTATAGAGGATATTCCGAGTGACCATACGGTTGTTATAAGGGCACACACGGAGTGCCGAAAGCTGTTTATTTATGACAAGATGAACGGTCGTGGTATATTGACCTGTCCTTTTGTGGCAAAGATACATAAATTGTATCGAAACATCACAAAGAGGTATCAAATTATTATTGTCGGCGATAAAACCATCCGGAAGTTATTGGAATAAATGGCTGGTGCGATACAAAGCTGTCATAATTAACGACGTGAAAAGTGAAATTGACGGTAATTTAGCCTCAAAGACATATGTATTGTAGCACAAACCCAATTAATAGGATTTTTGGTGAAATCGTACAAAATGTAAAAAAAACTTGCAAAAGTACCCTAGTTTTGATACAATATGTAGTGCGACGAAGGATAGGCAAAAGAGGCAGACGAACTTTCGAGAAATTCGGACATGATGAGTTGTAATCAGGGAAAGCTCAAATACAAAGCTGTTTGAAATATCAAAGCGAAACTGTAAACACACCTATCACATCGAAACTTTTGAGGTTACCTCAAGAAAAACATATAATAAAATGGTATTACTGCAGGGCGTCTACACCCGGCAGTATTATCGAGTGGTAGTAAGGCTATGAGTGAAAATTTAAAAATGAGGAGAACTTTGCAGAACTGTTTGCACAGTATGAAAGTAAAACTCTTAATAACGGGGACATTGTAGAGGGAACAGTTGTAGAAGTTCGCAATAATGAGGTCATCGTTGATTTGGGTGGCTTTAAGTATAACGGACAATTAGCAGCTGATCAGCTTACTGATGACCCTGCACTTAAGCCGTCTGATGTAGTAAAAGAAGGCGATACAATCAAGGTTTACGTTGTAGGCGTAAACGATGCTGAGGTAAAGTAGTTCTATCAAGAAAAGAAATTGGTAGCTATGGAAGCTGGAACTAAAATCAAAGAAGCTTATGAATCAGGCGGAGACTTTGGAGGAAAGATTATAAAAGGCTGTTAGGGCGGTGTTATTGCACTTACAGACGGTTCTCAGGTATTTATCTGCACGTCAGGCATCCGGAAGATTTGTACAGGACCTTCAAAGCCTTGTAGAACAACTGTAAACTATAAGATAATCGAAATCGACGAAAGAAGAAGACGTGTTATCGGTTCAGTCAGAGTTATTCTTGAGGCTGCAAGAAAAGAAAAAGAAGAAAAGTTCTGGGCAGAGGCTGAAGTTGGCAAGAAGTATCAAGGTACTGTTAAGTCACTGACATCATTCGGTGCATCTGTTGACATCGGCGGTGTTGACGGTCTTGTTCACATCAGTGAACTTTCATGGAATAAAAATCAAGCACCCTTCAGAAGTTGTTAAAGAGGGTGACGTTCTTTACATTAAGGACCTTAACAGAGAAACAAAGAAGATTTCTCTTGGATTTAAGAAGATTGAGGACAACTTTGACAATTGCTCAATCAAAGATTAATGTAGGTGACGTTGTTAAGTGTAAAATAGTTCGTATGATGCCATTCGGCGCATTCGCTGAAATTATGCCTAACGTAGACGGTCTTATCCACATTTCAAATTGCTGACAGAAGAATCGGCAAGCCGGAAGATGTTCTTACAATCGGTGAAGAAGTTGAGGCTAAGGTTACAGATCTTAACTGGGACGAAAAGAAGATCAGTCTTTCAATCCGTGCTCTTCCTACACCTGAAAAGGAAGAAGAAGTTAAGGAAGAAGAAGCTCCTGTAGAAGACCATAATGCTGAAACACTTGTTTATTCAACAGACCCTGAGGTAGAAGTTGAAGATGCAATCAAGTTGAGGCTGACGACGCTGAATAATTCAGAATATTAAAAGGGTAATGCAATATCCTTTTTTATGCTTGGTTTTACTTTAATATCCCATTTCCTTTGATTTTTGGACGCATTTGTGATACAATAGAAAAATAATTGGTATATTTTCTGATATATGCAGTTAAGTTTAGTCAGAAAATTCGGAGTAATATGGATAAAATAAGAATTTCGGAGGAATAATTTAGTATGAACAAATTAGATGAATTCAAGCATAATGTTGCCGGAAAGAATATAACTGTAATCGGAATCGGCATATCAAATTTGCCGCTTATAAAATATCTTGTGTCACTCGGTGCGAATGTAACGGCTTGTGACAGAAGAAGTGCAGAAGATTTGGGGAGAATTATACCGAACTTGAGAGTTGGGCGTAAAGTTCAATCTTGGTGACGGTTATCTTAACAATCTTTCTGGCGATATGATATTTAAAACTCCGGGAATGATATGACGTACCTGAACTTTAAAAGCTAAGGAAAACGGAAGTATCGTAACAAGTGAAATGGAAGTGTTTTGAAGTGTGTCCGTCACATATAATTGCCGTTACAGGCAGTGACGGTAAGACAACAACAACGACGCTTATCCATAAATGATGACTGATGCAGGCTATAAAACATGGCTCGGCGGAAATATCGAAATCCGCTTTGACTGATACCGAAAAATGAAAGAAAACGACTGGGTAATTCTTGAACTTTCTTCATTCCAACTTCATACAATGAGAAAATCACCTGAAATTGCGGTTATCACAAACATAAGTCCGAACCACCTTGATATGCACAAAGATTACAAGGAATATATCGACGCAAAGAAAATATAATGCTTTATCAGGAATGAAGGCGATACGCTTATCGTAAAATGCAGATAATCAAGTTACGGCAGATATAGGCAAGAGTGCAAACGGTGCGGTTAAGTATTTCTCAAGAAACGGTATGGTTGATGTATATCTTGACGGAAATATTATAAAAGAGGTATAGTAGAAATACTTAATATCAAGGACATTAAAATACCGGGTATGCACAATGTCGAAAATTATATGGCTGCTATTGCCGCAGTAAGCGGTTTGGTGAGCAAGGAAGTTATAGTAAACGTTGCAAAACTTTCGGCGGTGTGGAACACAGAATTGAGCTTGTAAGAACACTTGACGGAGTTAAGTATTATAACAGCTCAATAGATTCAAGCCCTAACAGAACGATAAACACTCTAAGTATTTCCTAATAAGGTTATAATGATAGCCGGCGGTAAGGATAAAGGGTATTCCTTATGACGAAATAGGACCTGCACTTGCCGAACACGTTAAGGTGCTTATATTAATCGGTGCAACATCGGATAAAATTCAAGAGGCGCTTGACGCTGAAATAAATAAGACCGGAAACGGTAAAGATATAGAGGTAATTCGTGCAACGTCTTATGAGGATGCAGTTAATACAGCAAGAAGTAAGGCACATGACGGTGACGTTGTTCTTCTGTCACCGGCAAGTACAAGTTTTGATATGTTCAGAAACTTTGAAGAAAGAGGAAATCTATTCAAGAAAATAGTAAATGAGTTGAATTAATATGAGAAAACTTATAAGAAAATTAAGTGATATGCGTGGTATATCGATTTGAATATCGTTTGACAGACCAAATTGCCGATATGTTTAAAAAGTATTGTGATGATGTAAAAATCGATTCTTTAGGCAGTGTGATTGCGGTAAAACGCAGTAATAAACCTAACGCACCTAAATTGATGATTGAGGCACATTGTGACGAAATAGGATTGATTGTCACATCAATTACGGATGAGGATATTTTGACATCTGCGATCAGTCGGCGGTGTTGACGAAAGAACACTTCCGTCAACCGAAGTGACTGTACACGGCAAAGAAGATTTGTGGGGATAATAGGCATAAAGCCGAATTACTTACTGGAGCAAGGAAAGACAGCCAAATTAAAAGAATTGGCGGTTGATACAGGTTTGAGTGCCGAAAAAGTTAAAGAACTTGCAGCAGTCGGCGACAGTATAACTCTTGCACAGTCTGTAGGCAGACTCGGCAAAAGCAATTCAGCGGTAAATCGCTTGATGACAGAGCAAGCGTTGCGGCTATAATGCGTGTTATGAAAAATATCAAAGATTTGGATATTGACATTGATGTACGCCGTTGCGGCAGTGCAGGAGGAAGTCGGCTGCAGAGGCGGTAAAACTACTGCATACGGCATTAATCCGGATATGGCGGTTGCGATTGACGTGTGTCACGGTATAACGCCTGACAATTCGGATAATGCGTTTGAAGTCGGAACGGGTACTGTTCTTTCGGTAGGTCCTAATCTCCACCCAAAACTTACCGATGAACTTTTGCGGTATCAGAACGTCACGGAATAAAGGTAAGCACGGACGTTGACGGCGGCAATACAGGTACGGACGCTTGGGAGATACAAGTTGCGTGTGACGGTGCCGCCAGCACTATATCAATACCGCTTAAATATATGCACACATCAGTTGAAACTTTGGCGGTTTCAGATGTTAAAGCGACAGTTAATCTGCTGACTGAATTTATAAAAGAACAGAGGGAGAATTGCAATGGCTGAACTTTGAAAAATGTCTGAAATAAATGCCGTAAGCGGAAATGAAAACGATATACGAAATTTGATAATTGCTGAAATTAAAGATAAGGTTGATGATATTACCGTTGATACAATGGGTAATGTTATTGCATATAAAAAGGCAGTGACAGCGGTAAAAATCGCAGTTGCGGTTAATATGGACGAACCCGGTTTTATCATAAGCGGAGTAACCGAAAAGGGTTATTTGAAATTTAAAGCGGTAGGCAATATTGATCCGCGAAAAATTATTTCAAAAGGTTGTAATCGGTGCTGATAAAATCAAGGGTGTTATCGGTATGAAAGCGATACACTTGCAGACAAAGTCCGAACGTGAAAATGTTGTGGCAGCTTCAAAGCTGTTTATTGACATCGGTGCAAAGGACAAAGAGGATGCGGAAAAGTACGTTAAACTCGGCGATTATGTGACTTTTGACACTGAATTTATGCCAATTGGCAGTAACGTCAAAGGCAAAGCACTTGACAGGAGCGGTATTTGTACCTCACTTATAAATGCGATTGAGAAAGAATATAAATACGACACATATATGTGCTTTTGGTACAGCGTGAAGACGGTGCAAGAGGCGCGAAAATCGTATCGCACAGAATAAACGCCGATGTTATATTGTCGGTTTCATCTGCCGAAACAGCCGATATGTACGGTTGTGAAAGTAATGCAGGTGTAAAACTCGGTGACGGTGCGGTTGTTAATTTTGCAGACAGAACAATAATTTCGGATAACGAAATAACAGAAAAATGATTAAAGCCGCTAAAAGGCGAAAATAAAGGTACAGCCTCAGGTTTTAATGCCACAGACAAGGACGGCGGTGCAATGCAGAGCGGAGCGGACGGTGCGATATGCCTGAGTTCGTCTGTCCCTTGCAGATATTCTCATTCGCCTGTTTCCGTAATGTCACTTGATGATATTAACAGTATGACGGAGTATATCAGATTATTTTTAAATAAAATCGGAGAAATGATATAATGGATATTTTAAATGTATTGGAAAAAGCAACACAAATAAACAGTGTTTCGGGCTCGGAAAATGAAATCAGAAAGTTTATTTCCGATAATGTAAAAAGTATTGTAACGAACTTTCGGTTGATGCAATGGGTAATCTTATTGCTCATAAAAAGGCAGCGGTAAAAAGATTATGTTTGCGGCACATATGGACGAGATTGGTATAATTGTAACCGATATTGACGATAAAGGCTTTGTGCGTTTTTCATCGGTCGGCGGACTTAATTTAAGAAATCTTGTAAATCTTCGTGTGCGTTTTGCAAACGGCGTTGAGGGCGTAATCGGTGCAGAGGAAGAAAGTTTTAAAGATAAACCGGCTATAAGCAAATTATACGTTGATTTGGGTGCGGCAGATAAGAAAGAGGCTGAAAAATAGTTTCAATCGGTGATACCGCGTCATTTGTCGGCAGATTTGTGAAGTGTGGCGATAAGGTTGTTTCAAAGGCTCTTGACAACAGAGTCGGCTGTGCAATTTTAATGCAGGCTTTGAGTGAAATAAAAGATTGTGAAAACGACTTGTATTTCGTGTTTACAACTCAAGAGAAGTGGACTTCGCGGAGCGAAACGGCAGCGTTGCAATCAATCCAGATATTGCGGTAGCGGTTGACGTTACCGATACGGGCGATACACCGTCCGCACCGACTATGGCGATTGAACTCGGTAAGGGTACGGCTATAAAGGTTATGGACCGTTCGATTATGTGTGATGCAGATGTTCGCACAATGATGATTGAAACTGCTAAGAAAACAAAATTCCGTATCAGCTTGAAATTATGACGGACGGCGGTACAGACGCAGGTGCAATTCATCTTACAAGAGCAGGAATTAAGACGGGCGGTATTTCCGTACCGACAAGATATGTACATTCACCGTCCGAAATGGCAAGCGTGAGTGACATAGAAAACAGCGTTAAACTTTTTGTATAATATAGCAATAGCTCAGTGGTAATCGGAGGTGTATTATATTGGCAACTTGGGGAGTTCATTTAAGAGTGGCAAGGTGTTTTATTGATAATCTGATAGCTAAAAATATCATAGAGAGTTTGTTATAGGCAGTGTTGCGCCTGACTGCGGATACGGGTCAAGGACAGTTTTGGTGAGTTCACACCGCCACCTAAAATAACTCATTGGTCACCGAGCGGTATGAAACGTGATTGCCGATATAACGACTTCAAAAGGAATATCTAAACGATAAATCAAACGCCGATTATTGGTTTTACCTTGGGTATTATGTACATTTGCTGACGGATATAATGTGGTCGGTTACGATGTATATGCCGACAAGGGTTAAATATGCGGAGGAATATAAGAAAAACCCCGAATTTTTAAAGGTTATAAAAAGGATTGGAATGATATTGACGTATGGCATTTAAGAAGTCTTACATATCATCCGACTTTTGATATACTGAAAAATGCGGGTGAAATAAAAGATTATCTGCCGTATTATGAGCATAATCAGCTTACAAAACAGGTTAAGTTTATTGTTGATTATTACGAAAGCTACAGTTCAAATACGGACAGAGAATTTGAATATACACAAAAAGAAGATATTCAGAATTTTGTTGAATGTTCATGTGAATTGCTTTATAAAGTTTTAAAGAAAAAGAACTTATCTGATTAGATAAGTTCTTTCTGTATTTGGGAATATTTGAACTGTCGTTAAATGCAATGATTGAATTTGTACTTGATGTTATCGGCTCGTCAAGGTCGGTGATTTGACAACCGTCAACGATACCGCCGACTATAACCGTTCGGGAGAAGTATATCCGCTGTCGTGAAGAAGTGACGAAACAGGCAAGCCTATCGGCACTTTGTAATTATTCGGCGGAAGAATATCGTCGCCTGAAACCGTTATAATTTTTCCGTAACAGGCTTTTGAAGTGTAAGTGCGTCATAGATGTTGCAAAGTGTTTCGGGTGACAGTATGACGGTATTTATTTTGTCAATATCCTTGCCTGTAAGCGTTTTCACAAGAATGTCATCTCTGCTTTGCGGATAACGTGCTTTGAGCAAGCAGAGAGAAATATTTTCGTTATATCTAAGATTTAGTTTGAAATCGGAAAATATCTTTTGTATTATTTTCAACGGCTATAATTGCCTTTTGTATTAAGAATTTTCATCACAATGTTAAGACTTTTAAGATTTTTCGGTGTTTCCGAGTGAGGCAAACTGCGGTGAGGAAACATATGGGTCACTGTCAAATGTAGGTACTATAATATATTCAGGGTTTTTCAGTACCTAAAAGTATGTGTGCCGGAATACCGTTTCTGACTTCGCAAATACCTGCCTCACGAATAATCCACAACATTTCACGCGTGGTAAGAGAATCAATATCATCCGTTTTTGAGTTTGACTGCGGTGTACTTCATATTATTTTCAACGCATATAAACGTATCGCTTACAGATGTAACAATACCCGATACGGAACTGTATAACGGCATTGCGTCATAGCTTTCAAGATCGGCAATTTTGAACCGATTTCAACCGTATCACCGACTTCGACAAGCGGACTTAACGTAACATCGGTGTTTTGAACAAGATTAAAAAAGTATACAGGTGCAGGGAGCGGTGAATGTATTTCGGCTGATTTATCAAATCCGTTATGCTTTTATATTTTTTGCTCCGCGAAATGAAATTGACATTTTAAATTTATCACTTAATTATTAAAGGAATTTTACCATAGAACGAAAAAATGCAAATATAAATCAATAAATCAATGCGATAAAAACTATTGAAAAAAGCAATTTGTGGTGTATAATATGTATAATAGGGTAGTGTGATACATTTATGAAAAGAATAGCGGTAATACCTAATAACAGTAAGGATATAGGCCTGGTAAACACAAAGCGACTTGTTGAATTTTTAAACGGAAAAGCTGAAATTTATATAGATGAGGCGTACAGCGTTCTTGGATTGAATGTTAATTACGTTGCCGAAAGCGAGATACTTGACAATGCGGAATATCTTATTGTTCTCGGCGGTGACGGTACTATTTTGCAGAGAGCTGCGGAATGTGCAAAAGAAAAATTCCCGTATTGGGAATAAATCTCGGTAAAATCGGTTTTATGACCGAGATTGAAATAGACGATATGGAGGACGCTATTTCAAAGTTTTGCAGGATGATTTCACCATCGAAAAAGAATGATGATGAAAGCGGAAATAAGAAAAGAAAATAAAATCCATTTTCGTTTCATGCGCTCAATGACGTTGTGGTGTCGAAAGTGGCGGGCGAAAAACTTATCTATATGGAACTTCGACTGACGGTGTAGCGGTAAACAGATACACCGCCGACGGACTTATAATCGCAACACCGACAGGCTCTACGGGTTATTCAATATCAGCAGGCGGAACGGTGGTTGACCCTTGTATGAGATTGTATGTTGCGACCCGATATGCGCATATGTTGTCTGTCAGAAGTGCGGTACTTTCGTCAAACAAGGATATAAGAATAAAGCTTGACGGAGAATACGGAAATGCGGACGCGGTTGTTACGGCGGACGGTGACATTCAGGGATATATAAAAATGCGGACGAAGTAATAATTACCGAATCCGAATATGATTTTGAACTAATAAAAATCGGTGAACAGTCGTTTTACGACACATTAATTAAAAAGTTATCGTAATTAGGGAGGATAAGAGTTGAAGTACAAAAGACAGGTCAAATTCTCAGAATAATTCATGAGAAGAATATCAAGACTCATGAACAACTTATAGGTGAACTCAATAAGTGCGGGTATAATGTTACACAAGCGACTGTATCAAGAGATATTAAGGAACTTGGACTTATAAAATACCGTTGCCTGACGGCGGAAGCGTTTATTCATCTTCTAAGGATATTCGGAGGAACTTGACAGACGTATAAATATGATTACCGATACGGTAATCAGCGTTGATTATGCAATGAATAATATCGTTGTGAAACATATCCTGGAATATGTCGGCTGTTGCGGCGTCTGTTGACGCGTCTATGCGTAACGAGTTCTTGGGTTCTATTGCCGGTGATGATACATTGCTAATAATTGCAAGAAATGAAGAAAGCGGAAATTGCAGAAAAATTGATTCAATTATTTCAGTAGGAGTATTACAAAGTATGTTAAACCAACTTGTCAGAAATGTAGCGGTGATAGATAAACTTGACATAAATTTGCATGACGGTGTAAAGTGTGCTTACAGGTGAAACCGGTGCAGGCAAGTCGATTATAATAGATTCGATAAATATGATTTTGGGCGACAGAGCAAATAAAGAGTTTGTAAGATACGGTAATGGATAAGGCTGTTGTACAAGCTGTTTTGACGCACCCTAAAAGTGTTATAAATATTCTTGAAGAAACGATATTGACGTTGAGGACGGAACTGCTATAATTACACGACAAGTTACAAAAGAGGGAAAAAGCGTAGCGAGAATAAACGGAATGGTTGTAACGCTTAACATACTTCGTGAAATATCGGACAGACTTATTAATATTCACGGTCAGCACGATAATCAGGCACTTTTGACGCCGATAAGACATATTACGTTTTGGACGCGTATGCCGATAATGAAGAATATATAATCAATATAAGGATATATTATCAAAAACGTGAAATAGAAAAGAAGATTTCTTCGCTTGAAATGGACGAGCAGGAAAAATGCAGAGGATTGACTTGCTTGAATATCAAGTTAAGGAAATAAAAAAGCGTCGCTTGAAAAGGCGAGGAGGACGATTTAAGAGAACAACGTGATATATACACAAATGCGGAGCAGATAACAAAGTCCGTCAACGAGGCATATATGAACTTGTATGAGGGCGATGAAATACAGTCCGCGTATGACGGTATAGTATTGCGGTGAATGAAATTTCAGATAAGCGACCTAAATCCTCAGCTTAAATCGATTTATGACACTTTAAACGAAATTATGTATTCGCTTGAAGATACGGCACACGAAATAAAAGAGTTCGGCGAAACGGTTGAATTTGACGAGCAAACTTTAAATGAGATTGAAGAACGACTTGATTTGATTTCAAGATTGAAACGCAAATACGGAAACAGTATTGAAGAAATACTTGAATATTTGAAAACAGCCGAAAGCGAACTTAATGATATAAAACTAAGTGACGAGAGAACAAACGAACTAAAAGAAGAACTTGAAAGCATAATGAAAGAGCTTAAAGAAAAGGGAAATATACTTACGCAAAGACGTGAAAATGCCGCAAAAGTTCTTGAAGAAAATATCGAAAAGTCGTTGCACGAGCTAATATGGAAAATCAAATTTAAGGTTATATATAGAGAATGACGGTACATTTTACGATAACGGTATGGATAAGGTTGAATTTTTAATCAGCACAATCCGGGTGAACCGTTAAAGCCGCTTGTTAAGATTGCGTCGGGCGGTGAATTGTCAAGAGTAATGCTTGCGATAAAGTCGATTTTGGCTGATTCGGACGGCGTTGATACGATGATATTCGATGAAATCGATACCGGTGTTTCCGTAAAGGCGGCAATGAGTATTGCAAAACTTGCGGTTATTGCAAAAATAAGCAGGTTATTTGTATTACACACCTTCCGCAACTTACGGCAATGGCGGATAATCATTATTTGATACAGAAGAATACAGACGGTGAAATGCGCCTACAACTTTAAAGAGCTTGACGAAGAAGGCAGAACTTGAACTTGCGAGAATAATCGACGGCGGCGAGGTTACGGAACTTGCTTTAAGTCACGCAAAGCAAATGCTTGAAAATGCTAAAATAATTAAAATGTGCAGTAGGGAGGCGACATAATGGAATCACAGACAATGAAACACTCACATTCGATACTTGCACAGCTTGTATTGCCAATGCAGGCTAATCCGGCGGGGAATGTGCACGGTGGTGAAATTATGAAAATGATGGACAGTGCGGCAGGTTGCGGCACAGAAACACGCCCATTACAAACGTTGTCACCGCACGAGTTGACGAGCTTAATTTTAAAAAGCCGGTGCTTGTGGGTGAGCTTGTAACGTGTAAGGCACAGGTTATATATGCGGGACGTTCGTCAATGGAGGTCTTTGTGACAGTTGAGTCTGAGGATCTTATTACAGGAAATAAACAGATTGCATTGACCGCATTTTTACGATGGTTTCGCTTGATGAAAACGGTAAGCCGTCACCTGTACCGAAGCTTGTTTACGATGAAAATAATGCGTATGAGAGTAAATTATATAAAGTCGGCGAAAAAAGCACATTTTGCATAATCAGAGAAAATCTTAATATATGATTTTGTTTTGCAATTTGTTTTAGGATATGTTATAATATCAAAGCAGTTTGACGAAAGGAGAATTTCTATGGCGGATAAAAAGAAAATACAAAACTCTTGCACAGAATAAAAAAGCACGTCACGAGTATTTTATTTTGAAACAATAGAGGCCGGCATAGAATTAGCCGAACAGAAGTTAAATCTGCAAGATTGGGTAAGTTAATCTTACAGACGCGTATTCGTCAATCAAAAACGGGGAAGTATTTATAAAGCAGATGAATATAAGCCCTTTGAACAGGGAAATATATTTAATCGTGACCCTCTTAGGGACAGAAAACTTCTTCTTCATAAGAAAGAAATATTGAAACTTACAAACCAAATACAGCAGGACGGTTATGCTTTAATTCCTCTTGCAGTGTATTTGAAAGGTTCTTTGGTTAAAGTATCTTTGGCAGTTGCAAAGGGTAAAAAACTTTATGATAAGCGTGAAGATATTGCAAAGAAAGACGCAAAACGTAATATTGAGCGGTCGATAAAAAATTATAACCGTTATTAATATGGGGTGCAATGGTTTCGACGGGGATGTTGAATCCCGAGTAGCGAGTAGTGTTGAGTGCCACTTAAAACGGCTCAAACTTTAAATATAAACGCTAACGATACAGAATTAGCTTACGCTGCCTAATTGCGGCGTTGTCTCCTGTGAGTACCACGGCATAGGGCAAGGCATCATTTTAGTGGTGAACGTGAGTAAAGGATGTCCTGACCTTTTCCATGATTTAAGGACTACCGATGATATAACTTTGGTTGTGGAGTAGTATCAAAGGGAATATTGACCATAACCTGCACTCGGAGAAACTTGGGTGGATATGTTTCGGACAGGAGTTCGATTCTCCTCACCTCCACCAATTAAAAACAAACCGCTAAGTTTGGCGGTTTGTTTTGTTTTAAATAGGTTGTACACGTTTTTCTTACGGAATATATTTCAGTTAAATAATAAAGGATACAATATCTATACGAAACGGCACAACAAAGCCATTAGGTAGTATAAATATTGTATCCTTAACAGATAGTATAGTCTATAATAAATGTCAAGAATTTTAAGGCAGAATGTAGATAATAAAATTATTTTGTGATATTAATTTCAATAAAAAGCCGTTGTCTTACTCCAGAAGTCAAGGCTCCGATTGCCAAGCGTCCTGTTTCGCAACAACGGCTTTATACATAGTATACGTGAAAAATTTACAGATGTCAATCTTAAAATTGAAAATTAACCTTGAAATATGATATTTATTAATTTAAGAATGAGAGGATAAAATATGAAAAATCAAGAAAAGACTTAAAGAATGAGAACACGGGCAGTACAAGAAGAAAGTTGACAAAGGAAGAATTGACAGCTTTATGTCGAAGAATGGAGAAACACGTGCAGAAATTCGGAGAGTATATGAGAATGGTAGAAGAAGAAGAGCAGAACAAGAGAAAAATCAAAAATAAAACCGCCTACTCTGATATGCACCCCAAAAGTTAGACACTTTTGGAGGTGCATATCACAAGACCGACACAAAATGATGTGATTTCTATTCTTGTCTGATAAACAAAACAAAAGCACGTTTTAAACGTGCTTTTTCTTACCCAAGAAAGAACATAGGTAAATTATTTTGAATGTTTTGTCTGTCATTGTATAGACAAAAAGTGAATTATGTTATATAATAATATAAATAAATATGGCGTAATATAATACAGTACAGCCAAGACGGAGGAAAGGTTATGGCGAATTACGAAGAAAAACAGTGCTTATGGATGAGGCTACCTCAAAAGAGCGGTCAGCCGAATTGCATATGAAATTGTTGAGAGAAATCGAGGAACTGAAAATCTTGTCATAATAGGTATTCAAACGAAAGGTGTATCACTTGCAAAGCTTATAATCAAGAAAATCGAAGAAATCGAGGGTATTGCTTGAACTCGGAAGATCTTGATATAACGTTTTACAGAGATGATTTGACAAGACTCAGCAAGCACCCGGTAGTTGCGGGAAACGACATTGCATTTTCAATAGAGGATAAGAAAATAATCTTAGTTGACGATGTATTGTATTCAGGCAGAACTATAAGGGCGGCGATGGAAGAACTTTGACATGGGACGTCCGGAAAAATCGAACTTGCGGTACTTGTAGACAGAGGAAACCGAGAACTTCCTATCCGTGCTGACTACATTGGAAAAGATGTTCCGACTTCGCATGATGAATATATTGATGTTGTAATAAACGATGATAAATTAGAAAAAGTATCAATATGCGGTAAGGGGATAATTAATAATGAAGAAAGATTTACTCGGACTTAAAGACATAAGTGCGAAAGAAATAGAAAACATACTTGAAACAGCCGGAACGATGAAACTTATATTAGGTCAGCCTAATAAAAGACTCCTCATCTTCAAGGCAAAACTGTTGTAAATCTATTTTATGAAAACAGTACAAGAACAAGATTATCTTTTGAGCTTGCGGCTAAATATATGAGTGCCAACGCGGCTAATATTACTGCAAGCGGTTCATCGGTACAGAAAGGCGAAACGCTTATAGACACTGCCGAAACAATCAATGCAATGGGTACCGATATTCTTGTAATGCGACATAATATGAGCGGTGCACCGCATCTTATCGCTCCGCTTGTAAGTGCGTCGGTAATCAATGCCGGTGACGGTATGGACGAACACCCTACACAAGCACTTTTGGATATGCTTACAATCAAGGAGAAGAAAGGCGGATTTAAAGGCCTTAAAGTTGCGATTATAGGCGATATTTACCACAGCAGAGTTGTGAGAAGTAATGTTTACGGACTTACAAAGCTTGGTGCAGATGTAAGCGTAGGCGGCCCTACAACGCTTATGCCTCCGGGAATGGAAAGACTTGGAGTAAAAGTATTTAACAATGTTGAGGACGCAATAAAGACGCAGATGTTGTTATGGGACTTAGAATACAACTTGAAAGACAGAAAAAGGCTTGTTCCCAAGTATAAGAGAATATTACAGATTCTTCGGAGTTGACAACGAGAGATTAAAACTTGCCAAACCGGGCGCACTTGTAATGCACCCGGGACCGGTAAATCGCGGTGTGGAATTTTCATCAAGCGTCATTGACGGCGAACAAAGCGTTATAAACGAACAGGTTACAAA
>SCPO01001258.1_pt1 | contig 16623 bp, 24 predicted proteins | sample 6106821 | NCBI WGS metagenome assembly SCPO01 (sample SAMN10720448, study PRJNA508395) | human gut metagenome | isolation source: Participant 2 stool, 0 month | host: Homo sapiens | collected 2017 | reverse complement strand
AAGGATGTGAGACTATGTTAGTCTTATCTGGTATTTTAGTGATGGTCATCGGTCTGATGCTGCGCTTTAATGCCTTGTTAGTTGTCGTAGCCGCAGGTTTTGTAACGGGCCTTGCAGGTGGTCTCAGTATCAACGATATCGTTGGTGCCATTGGGGAGGCTTTCGTTAAAAATCGTTATATGTCATTATTTATTTTGATTTTACCTGTTATTGGTCTTATGGAACGTCATGGCTTACGTGAACGGGCAGAAATTTTGATCGGCAAGATCAACGCTGCTACGGCTGGTCGTATCTTTATGATTTACTTATTTGTGCGCCAAGTAACTGTAGCTTTTGGTATTAACATGTCCGGTATGGTTGCCATGGTACGTCCGTTGATCGCACCTATGAGTGAAGCTGCAGTAGCTCAAGGTCGCCCAGTATCTCAACGTACTCTTGATAAGGTGCGTGGTATAGCTGCTTCTGCAGATAATATAGGCAATTTCTTCGGTCAAAACTTGTTCCTTGCTGCTGGTGGGTTATTGCTTATCAAAGGTGTTATGGAACAATTAGGCTATTCTGTAGAGTTAACAGATATGGTGTTATACGGATTGCCAACTGCTGTTTGTGCCTATATCGTTAATTTCATTCGCTTTATTATCTTTGATAAAACAATTCAAGCCTCTGTAGCTCGTGACGAAGAGGATATGAAAGCTGGTAAATTAGTACCTAATGAATTTAATATCCTTGTTACACCAGAAGAATTAAAGAAGGAGGCTGAATAATATGTTAGAACTTATCTATAAAATGCAGCCCTTAGATTATGTATACCTTCTCGTAGGGATCATCTTATTTATCTTTGCCATTCAATCATTCCTTAGATAAAGATCATAAATATCGTATCGGTACAGGTTTATTCTGGCTCTTGTACAGCGTGTCCTTTATCTTTGGCTCTTATCTATCTAAGGAAATAAATGGCTGGCTCGTTATCGCCATGGCTGCTATCGTCTTGGTAAAACAACTCGGCAAAGGTCATTACTTTGAATCTCCTATTGAATTCAAAAAAGGCGAAGCAGTTCGTATTGGTAATGTTATTTTCGTACCGGCTTTACTTGTTGGTATCATCACATTTATCATTGGCTTCTTTACTAAATTAGGCGCTCTTGTAGGCCTTGGTATTGCCGCAATCATTGCTATGGGTGCTGCTCTTTACATCACTAAGGGTTCATTTAATCAAGGGTTCCATGAAGGTCGTCGTCTCATCGATGCTATCGGTTGGACTGCTATCTTGTCCCAATTATTAGCGGCCCTAGGCTATCTATTTAATTTGGCTGGCGTTGGTAAAATTATCTCCAGTGCTGTAGCTAGTGTGGTGCCTGCAGATAATGTATTCCTCATAGTTGTAGCTTACTGCATCGGTATGGTCATCTTCACAATGATCATGGGTAACGCCTTTGCAGCCTTTGCGATGATTACAAGTGCTATCGGGGTTCCAATGCTCGTTGTAGCTCATGGTGCAAACCCAGCTGCTGTTGGTGCTATTGCAATGCTTGCTGGCTATTGCGGTACTTTGATGACACCTATGGCGGCCAACTTTAACATCGTACCGGTAGCGCTCCTTGAAATGCGTGATCAATACGGCGTTATTAAAGCCCAACTTCCAATTGCATTGATTATGCTCGTATTAAATATCTTATTGATGTATTACTTTATTTAACCCTTTTCTATGAAAGTACGATATTCTTATGAAACTATATGATATATCCTTTTAAGGTTACGTATCATGTTTGATTATTCTAATGCACCATAAGATATATCGTTATGAGGTAGTGTGATGAAAACAATTTTGATTACCGGTTTTGATCCCTTTGGTGGTGAACCTATTAACCCAGCTTGGGAAGCGGTAAAAACAATGGATGGCTATACCGATGGTGATTATAAGATAGTGACTCAAATGGTTCCTACTGTACGTTATAAATCTGTTGATACTGTGAAAGCAGCGGCTGAAGAATGCCAACCAGACTTTATTCTATGTGTAGGTCAAGCAGGGGGGCGCCCAGATATTACAGTAGAACGTGTTGCTATTAACTGCGATGACTTCCGTATTCCAGACAATGGAGGCAACCAACCTGAAGATGAACCTGTTGTAGCAGATGGCCCTAGTGCCTATTTTGCAACGTTGCCCATTAAAAAACATTGTTAACGCATTGCATCAAAATGGCATTCCTGCAAAGGTTTCTAATACAGCCGGTACCTTCGTATGCAATCACTTGATGTATGGAGTGTGTCACTATGCAGCACAAAAAGGGCAATATTAAGGCGGGCTTCATGCACATTCCGTACTTGCCATCCCAAGTAGTGGATAAACCAAATCAACCAAGTATGGCTGTTGAAACTGTACGTGCCACATTGGAAACCATCGTTCACGTATTAGCTCATGGTGAAAGCTACAAGGCACAAGATATTAACTATACTACACCTCATGAATAAATGTGACATCTATATGAGAGAAGGTCTTTTTAATGAATAAAAAGTTAGTAGCAAGTTTAGTTTCCTGTATGGTATTGGGTTCTGTCAGTGTGTATGCAGCTAATCCATTTTCCGATGTAGATGCTTCTAGTTGGGCGTACCAATCTGTTGAGCAATTAGCAAATGCAGGTATTATTAATGGATACCCTGATGGAACTTTCAAAGGCAACAATCCTATTACGCGTTACGAAATGGCTCAAATGGTGGCTAAAGCGATGGCTAACCAAGATAAAGCTAATGCGGAACAACAAGCTATGATTAATCGATTGGCTGATGAGTTCGGTTCTGAACTCAACACATTAGGTGTACGAGTAGCAAAATTAGAAAATCAAGTAGGGAATGTAAAGGTGACTGGTAATTACCGTTTGCGTTACCGTGGCAGCGAATTGAAAAATGATACCTATGCGTATGGTAAACATTCTTCCTTTGATTATCGTGCCCGTGTTATCTTTAATGCTAAAGTTAATGATAAAACTGATGCTGTTGTACGTATTCAAGGCTCTAGTGAATTCGGCAATAGCAATACTACACAAGGTAAAATTAATCTTGCTTATGTAGATCATCATTTTGGTAAAGACACAACCTTGCGCGTAGGGCGTCAGCTATATACACCAGGTCTAGGCCTCATGTATGATGATCTCGTTGATGGTGCTCGCCTCATGTACAAGCATGGCAAGCTTGATGTGTCCGCTAGTTATGGTTACTGGTTGGGTGGCGCTCCTACTTACCAAACTAAAGACAATACTATTACTGCCGCTATGATTGAAGTTAAGGGTAAACTTAATAAACATGTTACCCTTGGTGGTATGTATGGTCGCTTCCATAATGGTAAATTGTACCAAGGCCAAGATGTGGATGCACTTACTGGTAAACAAGTTAAATCCTTTATTGATTCTCCATATAAAAACATTTGGGGACTCAACGCAAACATGAACTTTAAACGTTGGAACGTCTTTGGTGAATGGCTTACAGCGCCAGGCGTATCTGATTCTCATGCGTGGATGGCTAGCCTTGGTTATGGTAACTATGACATTAAGAAAGCTCATACTTATAGCGTACGCGGTCAATACTACTATGAAGAAGCAAATTCTCCAATCTTCAGTAGTGCCTTTGCTCCTGCCTATAGCTTCTACAATCAACACTATGTAGATAATAAGGGCGTAGCTCATGTACGCAATGGCTTTAAAGGATTTGTAGCTAATGTAAACTATGTACCATTCCAAAACGTATCCATCGGCGCTTACTATGGCTTTGGTAATAAAGATATGGACGGTAATAAATTAGGTGATTACTGGCGTACAGATGTAAACTTCATGTTCTAATTACATAATCTAAATAAAGCTCGAGTTATATCTAGAAAAGATATAGCTCGGGCTTTTTTATTTTCAATAATCATTATAAATTTTAAATACCTACTATTGACATAGGTATTTAAATAATATATTATAGTCACATAATCATATTAAGTTAGTAGGAATAAGTGAGGGATATCACAGTAGCTTTCAAAATAAGACTTGTAAAGCGAATAGAGATGACCTCTATAGGAGTATAGAATGAGTGAACACGTAGATGTAAGCAACATCAAGGATCCTAGTATCGCGGCAGCTCGAAAAGAGGTTGAGTTCCAACGTGCTATGAATCCTTGTCCTATCGATTTTTCTGAGTTTCAATCTAGTAACCCTCGTTCTCAAGGGGAACAAAAGGAGTATGAAGGTAAAGATGCATCGAATTTTAACCGTCGTCAAAAATATTCTGATAGCGAAGAACCTCAATTCACAACACCTTTTGGGAGTGAACCAGGGTTTTTACCTGTAGAAAAAGACCGTTACCGTCTTGTATGGTCTAAACATTGTCCTTGGGCTCACCGCATTGCCATTGCCATCGATTTACTTGGCTTAGATACAGTAATCTCTAAAGGCACAGTTGATCCATTGCGTCCAGCAGGGGTTATTGCAGACTGGTTCTTTACCCTTGATAAAGATGAAAAGGATCCGGTACTAGGCATTCACTCCTTAGGTGAAGCGTATCGCAAAGGTGACCCTAACTACGACGCACGTTCCACAGTACCAGCCATCGTAGATGTTACAACTGGGGCAGTAGTAAACAATGACTACCATGCGTTGACTACAGAATTAGCATTGGGCTTTAAAGATTTTATCTCGCCTGATGCACCAGATATTTATCCAGAAGAATTGCGTGCTGATATCGATGCATTGAACGTTATCATCTACGCTGATTTTAACTTAGCTGTAAACTTGGCAGCTCTCGTAACAAACCAAAAAGATTACGAATACTACTATGACCGTATCTTTGCTCGCTTAGACTGGCTCGAGGAACGCCTTAGCAAGCAACGTTACTTGATGGGCGATACGATTACAGACCCAGATATTCGTATCTTCCCAACATTGGCACGTTTTGATCTCGTATTCTACCAAAAATACTTGGTTAATAAAAAACGCCTCGTAGACTATCCAAACCTTTGGAACTACGCGAAGGACTTGTACTCCAATCCAGCATTCGGCGGTACAACAGACTTCGACTCCATGCGTAAACGTTTCTACTATGTAGACCATACGCCATTTGAAGATCTACCACGTCTTATTCCAAAAGGTCCAGACGATTCCATTTGGTTAGAACCAAATGATCGTGCTGAAAAATTTGGTAAATAATTAAATTAATAATTAGATAGATCATTAGTTGGATAAATGTATCATTGCTAAATATTTGATAGAGTATCTATTCAATTATAAATAGCTCAAAGGAGGGCCCATGGATTCAGTAACACAGACGATTGTGAACTACATAGAACAAACGGATGTGACGAACCGTGAGGACCTCCTGTCAGTGGCTCGCATTGCTTTTCTAGATTATCTGGCATCCCTAGCGCCAGCTGAGTCGGAGCAAGCTGTCCACGATTTGGCTTGCTTCATAGGGACTAATCAGGATAGAACTGTCAATGCAGATGGTCATGAAGGGAATTTAACCGTTAAAGGAACCGACAAGGCTCTGTATTATGGTTTTGCCTCCCATTATCTAGATTTTGATGATGCCCAGGCGAACTTGGCGGGTCACTTTAGTACTGTTTTATATTCTGCTCTATTAGCAGTGCTCGAGCCCACCGATAGGTGGCACGATTTTCTTCGTGCTTATATCATCGGTGCCGAGTTAGAGGGTATCATTGGTGCCCTCATCAATCCTGCCCATCGGACCCAAGGATGGCATTCTACGGGGACCGTTGGTGTGATTGGGGCGGCGGCCGCTATAGGCGCTTTGCGAGGCCTTCATGGTGAAAGTTTGGCTCAGCTCCTGTCTCTGGCTGCTACTCAATCGGCGGGCATGTTCTTTCAAAGTGGTACAGATGGTAAGCCGCTCCATGCGGGACTTGCAGCACGCAATGGCATGTGGGCTTACGAACTGTTGCAACATACATCACTTCAAACAAGTACAAAACCATTTGACCCTGAACGGGGTTGGTTTAAAACCATCGGTAACATTACTGTTACATCAAATGACATCGCTAGCCGTTGGTTAGCACCAGGGCAACTTATTGATCCTGGTTTGTGGATGAAAGTCCACCCCTATTGCTCGGCAGCCATTTGTGGCGCTGAAGCAGCTGAAACCGTGGCACATAGAATATATACATCTTCTTCGTATGTGTCTAAGCACTACAACGTTTCACCAGATGCAGCGGAACAAGGTAAACGTAGACTATGTGCCACCCTCGTTTCTTCCCTTTGGGATGATATAGAACGAGTTACTGTTCACTTCCCGCCTGGTGCTGATGCAGCATTGCGTTATACAGCGCCAACAACAGGTCGAGAAGGTCAGTTTTCCATAGAGTACATCGTGTACCAAGTCCTCGCCTATGGGGCGGTACAAGATGAGTTATTCAAGATTGATAGCATAGACCAATCAGTACGAGACTATATGAATCGTATAGAGCGTGTCTATGACTTGCCGAAGGTATCCCAAACTGAGCGGATTACGAAGATAACCGTTACATTGAAAAATGGAGATACTTTCACAGAGACGGTGAACAATCCGAAAGGATCGCCGAATAATCCTCTTACATTAGAGGATATACGCATAAAACTCGGCCTTACATTAAAGGCTGATCAAATAGATAGAATGATTGAGGCTTTTACCCATACAGATAAGGTAGAGCCATTCCTGCAAACATTGCGAAAAGAAGGAGTTTTACATGTTTAATACAAAGAAATTAACGAAATTATTCGCCATCGGCGCATTGGCACTAGGCGTGCTTGTTGTAGCTGGTTGCGGCGATGATACATCTAAGGAGACGAAAGTAAATCCAGATGCTAAAAGTGATTAACGTAGCTACACGCGGTACAGTCCGCCCGTATTCCTACACAGATGATAACGGCAACCTTACAGGTTTTGACGTGGAATTGTTGAAAGAAATTGAACGTCGTAATCCAGACCTTCACTTCAACTTCAAGCCTATGGCCGTTGATGCTGCCTTCGTAGCGATGGATGCAGGCCAAGTTGACATGATTGCAAATCAAATGCGCCGTAATCCAACTCGTGAAGCAAAATACTACTACACAAATGAGGTTAATAACTACTCCACACGTAAATTAGTGGTGAAAAATGACCGCAACGATATTTCTAAACTAGATGATTTGAAAGGCAAAAAAATCGCCGTTACTACATCCTCTGAGTTCAATGAATTGGTAAAACAATTCAACGAAACAGCTAATCCACCAATCGATATTATCTATACAGATAAAGCAGGTGCTGAAACATTGAACCTCGTTGCTACAGGTCGTGCTGATGCAGCAGGTGAGTACGAATACGTAATTAACTCTGCTATTAAGGACCGTGGCTTACCACTCAAAGCCGTAGGCGATGTATTGGCAGTAGTACCAACATACTTCTTGTCTAAACGTACAGACGATATGAAACAAGTAAACGAAAAAATCGATAAAACGATGAAAGAAATGCGTGCTGATGGTACGTTGAAAAAACTTTCTGAAAAATATCTTGGTGGGGATTACACATTCGATCCAACACAAAAATAACGAATAGGCCGCCTTGGCGGCCTTATTCTATTATGTCTAGAAGTGAGGTGCTATTGTGGGCAAGTATTTTGATGTGTCCTACATGATCCAAGCGTTTCCACAGCTCTTGAATTATGTGCATGTAACGGTACTTATCACCGTTATTTCTGCCATCTTAGGTGTTATTTTGGGCTCTATCATAGCCATCATTCGCCTCAAGAAGGTACCGGTATTAAACCAATTATTTATTGTATTTATCTCCTTTATGCGAGGTACGCCGTTCTTGGTACAACTCTTCCTCATTTACTTTGGGGTGCCAGAAATCATGTCCCATATGGGTCTTAACATGAGAAATGTACCGGGCCTCGTATTCGTATATGCCGTGTTTACATTGCATATCGCGGCGTATAGTGCTGAAATCATGCGCTCCAGTATTGATGCGGTGGCTCCTGGTGAGAAGGAAGCCGCTAAAAGCCTTGGCATGACCGAGTTCCAAAGCTATGTGCGCATCATCTTGCCGCAGGCTTTCACCATGAGCATTCCACCGTTGACGAACCTCGTTATCGGCATGTTGAAAGGAACGGCGCTCATCTTTAACGTTGGCGTTGTAGATATGATGCGTAAGGCGGACCTCATGGGCGGCAATAGCCAGCGCTACCTTGAATTATTCGTCGATGCAGCCATCATTTATGGCATTTTAATTATCATCGTGTCCCTCTTGGGCCGATTGCTTGAAAAACGTTTTACCGTTGCGGGCAAAGAAACGCAACGCATTTTGATCAGTGAGGAGTAGGGGCTTATGGGACATATTATTGATTCAACCTATATTTATGGCACCTTCTTTGCTGTCATTCCTTATGTGAAAGTAACCCTCATGATTACCTTCCTCAGCGTTGGTTTGGGTACAATCCTAGGGTTATTAAGTTGCGTGCTACAACAAAATAAAGTACCTGTGCTCAGTCAGCTCAGCTACTTGTACGTATTATTGTGCCGTAGTATTCCGAATATGGTTCTCTTATACCTCGTGTACTATGGCTTGCCAATTTTATTCCTCGCCTTAGAGGATCAAACAGGGGTGCATGTGCCTTTTGAAAAGGTGCCAGCTACCTTCGTAGCCGTTGTAGGCTTAACCTTGCATACAGGGGCGTATTTGAGTGAAATCTTCCGGGCTGCCTTGCAATCGGTACCGAAAGGTCAAATGGAAGCGGCTCAAGCCATCGGTATGACTTGGTTCCAAGCATTTCGTCGCATCGTATTGCCACAAGCGACAGTCTTTGCGTTGCCACTATTTACTAACCAATTTCTTAACACCATGAAGAGTACGAGCATCGTATTCGTTATTACTGTTATTGAATTGTTCGGCGCTGCAAAGTTATATACAGAGGAAAATTCACAGTATTTTGAGGCCTACATCGTGGTGGCCGGTCTATTCTGGGTGATGGGGATTGTCTTTGAATTTATCTTCCATCGTTTAGAAGTCTATGCAAGCAAGTATAAACGAGGTAATGCATTATGATAGATATTAAACAAGTTCACAAATCCTTCGGGAACCGTGAAATTTTAAAGGGCATCGACCTACATGTGCCAACAGGTTCTGTAACGGTTATCCTTGGCCCATCCGGCAGTGGTAAGACGACGTTCCTTAGAACATTGAACTTCCTTGAAAAGGCCGACGCAGGGACGATGCAATTAAATGATATTTCTGTAGACTTACATAAAGCGTCTAACAAGGAAATCTTAAACGTACGCCGCAATACATCTATGGTGTTCCAGTCTTATAACTTATTCTCTAATAAGACTGTTATTGAAAACATCATGGAAGGCCTCGTAACAGTTAAGAAAATGAAAAAATCTGAGGCTCGCCAGATTGCGCAACGTTTTCTCAAGGAAGTAGGCATGGAAGGTTATGACGATTACTATCCTGTACAACTTTCAGGGGGCCAACAACAACGTATCGGCATCGCTCGTGCCCTTGCGATGGACCCAGAGGTTATCCTCTTTGACGAACCTACATCAGCTCTCGATCCAGAGCTCGTAGGGGAAGTATTGGCCGTTATTCGCAAGATTGCTAAAGAGTTAGAAGTAACGATGATTATCGTTACTCATGAAATTGGCTTTGCTAAAGAAGTGGCAGACCAAGTGGTATTCATGGAAGGCGGCGTCATCGTAGAACAAGGTGATCCTAAAGTGGTCCTTGAACATCCAAAAGAGGAGCGAACTCGTAAATTCTTGAGCCGTTACCTTACACTCGATAGCGAGCTGCCTCTCGATAGCGCAGCGTTATAAACGAGGTACATAATGAAAGAATTTAGACAATTAACCGTAGATGATGCGGCTGAGTACCACGAGGTGTTGATTGCGGGATATGCAGAGAATAAGAACTATCCTATATCCTTTGATGCCATCAACTTTAGCCAAGAAGAGTCTCGTGCATGGATCTTAAAATATCCTGTGTATGGCCTCTACGTAGATGGTTCCTTGGTATGCTCTATTTCATTCCGCATGCCTTGGATTCCAAAAGCTACACCAGATGTATACCCGCACATTGCGCACTTTGTGACGGCCCCTGAACATAAGGGAAAGGGCTATGCTCGTGAAGTCCTCGCCGAAGCAGAAGACTTATTGCGCAACGTATATAAAACACCAGCCGTAACACTAGGTACCGCTGCAGAACACCCATGGCTTGCTAAAAATGTATGAAAGCTTTGGCTTTAAAGAATATAAACGAGTACAACTGCCTGGAAAGGTACATACGACAATATTTTTTAAGAAAACGTTGTAAATTCAACTAAATATATAAAATATGTTATACTTATATTACTTAGTGATATCTGTATTGTCATTTAGAGTGTTAAGTATAAACAAATATCCCCCATATCTATTTATGTTAAGATATGGGGGTATTTTATAGGGGTGTGAATAATGAATTATGAAACTTTTGTAGGTTATGTTGAAAATGAATTAAAACAACATTTGAGTAATGTAAACTCTAAGACTTCACCAACAGATGTAGAAGTTTTAGTAAAAGATGCTATTATTCAGGTATGTAAGACTTTAAAAATAGAGTGTCAAGTTGAATATGTAGAGGGGGGGCATAGCTTTCCTGATATTGTTTGCCGTTTTAGCGAAACATCTGCCTTGGGTATTGAAGTTAAAAGCTCAATACAACCTAAAAGTAACAATAATAGCTGGACTATACTTGGTAATAGTATTTTAGGAAGTACTCGAGTAGATGTTGATGATACTTATATCGTTTTTGTGAAGTTAAATAAAAATGGTACTTTTGTTAAATGTAAGCGATACGAAGATGCAGTGGCAGATATTGTTGTTACACATAGTCCTAGATATAAAATTGACTTAATACAGAATTCATGCGATTCTTTTTTCAATCGAAGTGGTATTAGTTATAATGAATTGAAAGGTGCAGAAAATCCTATTGGATTGATAACTAATTACTTTAAAGCTGAAGGGTTATCAGCATGGTGGTTGGCTGAAAGTAGTCCTGCAGTTATTAGGACTTGGGATGAAATTGATGATGATTTAAGAGGTGAAATTATAAGTAAAGCTTTTGTATTATTCCCAGAGCTTTTTGGTAGCAGTTCTGTTAAATATAAACGTTTAGCAAAATGGCTGGTTACTAATTATAGTATTACTGATACAAGCTTACGGGATAGGTTCTCTGCTGGTGGAAAGGTGAAAAAGAGTTAATTTTAGAGCTGTTTTAATGCCACAGATTATACATCGTGTAGAAGAGTATAGAGATAATATTCTTTATTGGTTAGATATTATATCTTTGGATGAGTTAGCAGAAACTTGGGCAAATCAAGAAGTTCTCAAATCTCAAAACACTGAAGACCGAATCAAATTTTGGCTTAATGAGGTAGGCAAGGAGCTTATTAATTTAGATAATGGTATTAATATGGGGTTATATTTACAAAATTTATTCTGTAAAATAAATTGACCATAAACTTTCTAACCTTTTGGCTATATGGAAAGCCATTAGTGGTGGTACAGCGTTTCCAATTGCTTTATATGCATTTGTGGTGGAAACTCCATTTCTACCAGGTTGAATGAATTGGAATTCATCTGGGAATGTTTGGATTCTTGCACATTCTCTTATTGTTAATCTACGCTCTTTCATACCATTATTTAGTTCATTTATATATTTACCTCCATTCTCTAAGGATAATCGTCTAAATTCAATGTTTCCATGATGCTCAGAGCGTATTGTAGGAGCAATACCATCTAAATTTACTTCAATTTGGCCTTGGCAATGTTTACCCATAAATTTTGCTCCAGAATAATGTTTTTGATCTATATCTTCAGTTTCATTAGGTTCTAATAATCCATTTAATGCCTCTCTTACAGAAAAGTATGGTAATAAACCTGGTTTTTCTTCTGCGGAATGAGTAATTTCTGGATATGGGTCTAACTCTATATTATTTTCTAAATTATTTAGTTTATCCAAGATATTGGGTTTTATAGCGGATTTTTTTAAACCTATAAAAATTACACGTTCACGACTTTGCGGAACTCCGTAATCTGCTGCATGTAGTGTTTTTGCAGGAAATACAAAGTAACCTTCATCGGATATACTGGCAAAATCTGCTTCGATAATTGCTTTAGTATCTCCTAAATTTGTTAATCCTTTTACATTCTCTGCAATAAAAATCTTGGGTTGTGTAATTGAGATGACTTCTCTCATCCACATGTATAGTGTTCCTCTATTTTCAGCAGTTGGTGCATCAATATCATTGAGGATACCCTTGTGGGACATTTTAGATTCAAAGCCAAGTCTTTTTCCCGCAACACTGAAGTCTTGGCAAGGGAACCCACCTGTGACAACATCAATGTTTTTAGGGAATATATCTATTTTATTATTTTGGTGTAACTTAACTAAATCGACAATGCTATCTAGATAATATTGCTCTGTTTTTTCTGAAAAGTATTTAGACCATATTTGTTTTGCGCTTGCTTTAATGTCATTGGCAAACACTGTGGTAAATCGTGTCTTGGGTAATTTTATTTTTAGAATCAATTTTTCTATCTTCCAGTCAGGATGAATTCGTGTATTGAGTTGACGATTGAAAATAGTAAAATCACCTTCAAAACCTAGGTCCATTCCGCCACAACCTGAAAATAGAGATAAAACTCTTAAAGGTGTTTTGTTAGAGTTTGATGGTTTAGTAGCATTTTCAGGATCTGCCATACACCACTTTGTTTAGTTGCATCTAAAATTCTTCCTTTGCGACAATAATTTTGAACTTGTCTTTCAGTGATATTCCATTCAATTGCTTTATCTTTTATAGTTACGTATTTCATTTTACATTCCCTTTGTTTCGTAATTCCGAATATAAATATATTATACTTCGTTTTAACGAATAGAACAATTGTTTGTAATAATTATATGTTTTATGTAGCATAAAGATAAAACCCGACATCAAATTGATGTCGGGGTTTTTTGTACCCAGTTTCTATTTACAATTATTTTGTAACAACTTTAAGATCTACAGGGATTTTAGCTTCTACAGCTTCGCCTTTGATAACTTTTTGAGCTGTATCGATAGCGATTTTACCCATTTGGTCTGGTTGTTGAGCAATTGTTGCAGCCAATGTGCCGTCTTTAACTGCTTTGTCTGCGTCAGCAGTACCGTCGAAGCCTACGATGAAGATTGTTTTGCCTGCGGATTTAGCTGCTTGGATAGCGCCCAATGCCATTTCGTCGTTATGAGCGAAGATAGCTTGTACGTCTGGATTAGCTTGCAAGATGTTAGTTGCTACGTTCAAACCTTTTGTGCGGTCGAAGTCAGCACTTTGTTTTGCTACTACTGTTAAGTCTTTGTCAGCTACGTTATGGAAGCCTTGGCCGCGTTCACGAGTAGCGGAAGCGCCAGGGATACCTTCGATTTCAGCTACTTTGCAGCTTTGCCTACTTTATCAACGATAAGTTGTGCAGCCATTTCGCCACCTTTTACGTTATCGGAAGCGATGTGAGCTACTACTTTGCCTTTATCAGCAGAACGGTCAACAGTGATTACAGGAATGTTTTTAGCATTTGCTGCTTCTACGGAAGTAGAGATAGCTGCAGAGTCTACAGGGTTGATAATCAATACAGAAACACCGCTTTCAAGCAAGTCGGAAATGTCGTTTGCTTGTTTTGCAGGATCATTTTGAGCATCAACGATTTTAACTTTAAGGCCAAGAGTTTTAGCTTGGCCTCAACGCCTTCCTTCATAGTTACGAAGAATGGGTTGTTCAATGTGGAAACAGAGAAGCCGATCGTGCCGGATTTTTTGTCGCCGCCGTTATCAGTGCTTTTACCACAGCCTGCTACAAGACCGATAACCATAACGGCCATCGCCAACAGTAACAATAGTTTTTTCATAGGAACCTCCTAGGCTTTCTTACGGTCTGCAAGAACAGCCAGTAAAATAACAATACCTTTTACAACTTGTTGATAGAAACTGGAAACGTCGAGAATATTTAACCCATTGTTGAGGGTACCGATAATTAGGGCACCAATTAATGTGCCAACGATATGACCACGACCACCAGCAAGGCTTGTGCCGCCAAGAACTACTGCCGCGATAGCGTCAAGTTCGTAGCCTGCACCTGCTAGGTTGTGCAGAGTTAAGACGAGAGGTAATGATTGCACCAGCGATACCACAGAGCATACCGGTCAAGGCATACACGAAGATTTTAACGCGGTCAATCTTGATACCAGCAATGTAACTAACCTTTTCACTACCACCTACGGCGTATGTTTTACGGCCTAAGGATGTGCGGCTCAATACAAACCAAAGGGTGATGAAAGCTAGGAACATTGTGATAGCTGGAACTGGAAGGCCTGCAATATCCCCTTGGCCAAAGCCATGGAATAGAGGATCTTGTGTAAGACCGGAGATTGGGTTACCGTCTGTGAATACTAGCGTCGCACCACGGTAGATTGTCATGGTCGCCAAGGTAGCGATAAATGGAGCTACGCGGCCATAAGTGATAACGAGACCGTTAATACCACCCAATACAAGACCAGCACCGGCAGCTAGCACGATAGCCAATACAGGGTCAGTACCAGTTACGATGAGATTGGCCATCACTGCACTAGAGAGGAGGATGGAACCAACGGATAAATCGATACCGCCTGTTAAGATGACGAAGGTCATACCAAAGGCGATGATTGCATTGATGGATACTTGGCGCAACAAGTTACGCAAGTTAGAGAATTCAAGGAAACTGTCGTTCATGACAGAGATAATGATACAAATAATAGGATGAGGCCGATGAGGGGGCCTAATTTTTTTACATATTGTAGCGCTTTGCTGTCCATTATTGTCCTCCTGTGGCTAATGTCATAATCGATTCTGGTGTTGCATCGCTACGGTCCAAGATACCTGCTACGCGACCTTCATGAATGACCATAACGCGGTCGCTCATGCCTAGCACTTCAGGTAACTCAGAGGACACCATGATAATGGACACACCATCGTTCGTTAATTCGTTCATTAAATCATAAATATCACGTTTTGCACCGATATCGATACCGCGCGTCGGTTCGTCCATGATGATAATGGATGGCTTTTTACCAACCCATTTTGCAATAACCACTTTTTGTTGGTTACCACCGGATAGGGACGATGCCGGTTCGTGAATAGATTGTGTTTTAACGCCTAGCTTTTTAGACAATTCGTCAGCAAAGGAATTGAGCTTGCCGCTATCAAGTACATGAGATGGACAAATTTCGCCAAGGTTCGGCAATGTAATATTGGAACCAATGGAGAAATCGAGGATCAAGCCTTCACTCTTTCTGTTTTCTGTGATGAAAGCAATGCCAGCTTTGATGGCATCTTCTGGTTTTTTACAGTTGAGGACGGAGCCGTTCACTGTTACGGTACCTCCATTATGTTTATCTACACCAAAGATGGCGCATGATTTCTGTACGGCCAGCGCCCATAAGGCCTGCTACGCCGAGGATTTCACCTTTGCGCAAGGAGAAGAAATGTCGTTATCGAAACCTTCTGGTTTAAGGTTATCAACGCTCATCACTACTTCGCTGGTGTTGTAGTACGAGCTGGGTAGAACTCGTCAATAGAACGGCCTACCATGTGGCGTACTACTTCGTCTACAGAAATTTCAGCTGTTGGCTTCGTAATGATGGTGTGACCATCACGCATAACCGTGATGGTATCGCATAAATACCTCTTCCATACGGTGAGAGATATATACGATTGCTACGCCGCGGGTTTTCATTTTACGCATCATTTTGAACAATGTCGCCGTTTCACGCTCGGTGAGGGCTGCTGTCGGTTCGTCCATGATGACAACCTTGGCATCTAACATCAAGATACGAAGGATTTCTGTCATCTGTTGGTGACCGACGGAGCAAAGGCCTGCTTCCGTTGTGAGCGGCAATTCGATGCCTAGTTCGGCACGTATTTTGTGCCTCAGTGAGCATCGCCTTTTATCGAGCATACCAAATTTATTGCGCTTCGGTCTCATTAAATATAGATTTTCTAACAATGTTAGATTTGGCCAAATGTTGAGCTCTTGGTGGATGAACGCCACACCGTTTAGCTCAGCCTCTCTCGGGTTCGGGAAGGTCCGCTCCACACCGTCGATGGTGATTTTACCAGCGTCTGCCTTGTGAATGCCCGTAAGGATATTCATGAGGGTGGACTTGCCGGCACCGTTCGCCCCAAGGCGTGAACCTCGCCCTCCTTGAGGGTAATACTTACATCGCGCAGAACTTGGTTCGTGCCAAATGCCTTTGCAATGCCTGACATAACAATTTCCATAACTACTCCTATATGATTGGTATCTATTGATGTATGCTTACAAACCTAGTTGGTTAATCTATTATTAGGGACGATCGCTAAAAATACAATCGCGCGCAAGATAATGTTGCATACGGAGATGCTTCACCAGTTCTAATAATGCATTTGCATTGTTTTGTGGCCTCTTTGAAGCTTCATGGCTTGTTTCAATCCATTCGTATTGATCGGATGGGAATGTAGACTCCAAGAAGTCGTAAGCCTTAGGATTATTTTCTTTAATTTCTCTGCTACATGAACTGCTTCGGATTTCATATGCTTAGCAA
>SCPO01000319.1_pt1 | contig 16717 bp, 29 predicted proteins | sample 6106821 | NCBI WGS metagenome assembly SCPO01 (sample SAMN10720448, study PRJNA508395) | human gut metagenome | isolation source: Participant 2 stool, 0 month | host: Homo sapiens | collected 2017 | reverse complement strand
GATACCGGGCAAAATATATCCACCGGCTCTGTCAGGACGCACTGGAAGGAAGCCTGAACCTGGATCTTCTGTCCTCCCAGAACTATAAAGAGGCCATAGATTATCTCACCAGCTTTTATGGAATCGGTAAAAGGTAGCGAACTGCGTCTGCCTCTTCGGTCTCCATCATATTGATGCATTTCCTGTCGATACCTGGATCCAGAAAATCCTCATGGAACATTATTTTGACGAAAAAAAATACCGCCGCATCCCCAAATCCCAGCTGTTTGACCGAATCATCGAAGATTCCTTCGGATGCTATCCGGGCTATGCAGGGGTAATGCAACAGTATATTTTCAACTATGAGAGAAATGTAATAGGAAAACCAGGCTTAAAGCCCTGAGGGTTTCCGGCCTCAAATATTTTCCATCCGTCCCTTCCCTTTCCCACAGCCATTTCCCGGATATATTCTCCATCTCCGCTTAATTGTCTGTTTTTAATGGCCTGGTCTGTCCAGGTCTGATGAAAGACCACACGGACTACACGGTATTCCTCATATCCCTAAAGGGCTGCTCTGCCGTCATAATACTCTTTGCTTCCCGCATATTCCTCCTCCGGAAGCGTTTCAAAGCTGTGGATCAAATAATCTTTTATGTAGGAGCCGCTTCTAAAATCCTCCTCCTGTTGGGGAAAATTCATAAACTCTGCCTGATCCTTTGAAAGAAGGCTGCTGCATTCCTCATACTGAGCCATGGCGTGATAGCGGAAAAACAGACCTGCTGTCATTTCGGCCTCTCCTCAGGCATCTCTTCAAAGCGGATATGGCGGGGATTTTCCGCTGAAATCGTATATTCTTCCGCCAGACGGTTCTCCTGGCGGTTCCGGTTCACCCAGGCCACGGCAAACATAACTCCCAGACAGATCAATGTCATTCCGCAGATTTTAAGAGCTTGTCCCGATACCTTCTGCGGCCGTTTTGGTGCCTGATCTTTTTTTATATCCTTCTGTCCCACGTTCGACAGAACCTCCTTTTTGTTATGGCAATTCTTCTGTCCGGCCTTTATCCCCGGGCAGACAGCTGCTCTTTCTTCCACTTCCAGCAGACTCCGTTATCCTTCATGCATCGGGATAATCCCTCTGCCGTATCCCCAAGGAAAATCCCCAAGGCTTCTATTTTACCTGTATCGATCGTCAGATTTCTGGGGAGCGAACGAAAACGATCCCTGTCCGCTTCCACCTTTGGCGCACTCCTGTTTTACAGATACTGCCTGAGCAAAAATCCCGGCGGTTTCCCAGGTGCTTTCTGATTCCTGCTCCCTGAAATTATAGATTCCTCCCGGCAGTTCCATCACCTGCTCCATAGCCCGGATCACATCCCACACATAGGTGATGCCTCTGTAATCATGGATCGGGCTTACAATCACCTTTCCTTCCCCGGCGGCTGCAAACATCTGTCCTAACAGCCCGGTTCCCGGCGTCCTTTCGGAACCGGATAATCATACATCCAGGTCAAACGCAGACAGACCGCCCCTTCTGCCGCAAGCGCTGCCTCCTCTGCCCGTTTTTATACCTTCCATACACATTCACCGGCTTCACCCGGTCTGTCTCACGATTCGGCTCCAGAGTATCTGTTCCCGCATAAACCTGATCCGAACTCATAAAGATCAGCCTGCAGCCGCTCTCCCTGCAGGCTCTTGCTATATTTTCTGTTCCCTGAACATTGATCCGTCCCGAAGCCAGGGGATCCGCCTCACACTGTCCCGTATTAGACAAGCCTGCACAGTGCAGCACTGCCTGAGGACGAATCGCCTTAAAAAATGCAGACACCGCCACCATATCTGTAATATCCAGCTCCTCATGGGTAACCGCTACCGTCTCATACCCATCCTTCCCCTCAAAATATTCCGCAAGTCTCGACCCCAGAAATCCTCCTGAACCCGTGATCAAAATCCGTTTTTTCATTCTATAACCAATAGCCTTTCTTCCTCATAAGCCTTACCCAGTCCCCGGAAATCCCACGTCATCCGGCAGTCCCAAGTAAAATATATCTACCATTATACCCATCCTCCCCAGAATCTTTGCGATTTTCTTAATTTTTCAAAAATTCAGGACGGCGCGAAATCGTGCAGAAACAGCCCCGTCAAGCTCGCTTGTAAGGAGCTGTTCCTGCACGATTTCACATCGGATGAACATCCGATGCTTCTTGACCCGCTTGCGGGTCAAGAAGATCCCCGTCCTGAATCCCGCCCGGTTCCTAAAAAACCAGCTCCCGCATCCCCTCGCTCCCAAAGATAAAGCTTTTCCCCTTCCGCATCCCCCCCCCAACAACATCCTCCCCACAAAAGAAAACCGCCCCCAAAACGTCTCGTCATCCTCACACAAAACCATCCAACAAGAGCAATTCCAGGGCGGTCTCCCCGCTCACATCAGTCAAAGCACGAAACGCGCCTGCACTCAGCGCATCTCATCTTCATTTTTCAAAAAATTCTTTAAACCCCTTCTTCTTAGGCTTCCCTTCCTCCGAAGCCACCCCATTCATAGCTTCATCAAACCGCTTCAGGGCCTCCTTCTGAGCCTGGGTCATTCTCTCAGGAACCTGAACCACTAAAGTCACATAGTGATCCTCTCACATTCCGGTTTCTTAAGGAAGGCACACCCTTCCCCTTCAGCCGCACCTTCGTATCAGTCTGCGTACCAGGACGAACCTCATACTCCACTTCTCCGTCCACTGTCTTAATCCGGATCGTACCGCCTAAAGCCGCTCTTGCAAAGGAAATCGGCACGGTAGAATAAATGCTTGTATCCTGACGCTTAAAGATCGGATGCTGGGAAACAACTGCCTCCACTAGCAAGTCGCCTCTCTCACCGCCGTTGATACCGGGCTCTCCGCCTCCGGCCATACGAACGCACTGACCATTGTCAATACCGGCAGGAATGGACACCTTAAACTTCTTGCGGACTGTCTTATACCCCGTACCATAGCAATCCGGACACTTTTCCTTGATCACCTTGCCTGTGCCGCCACACTCCGGACAGGTCTGTACATTCTGTACCTGTCCAAAGAAGGACTGCTGGGTATACATGATCTTACCCTTTCCATTACATTTTGTACAGGTCTGGGGCGACGTACCCGCCTTTGCGCCTGTTCCGTTACAGGAAGAACAGATCTCCTTAAAATTAATCTCAATTTCCTTCTCACAGCCGAACACAGCCTCTTCAAAGGTGATCCGAACCGCGGTTCTTACATTTGCGCCCCTTGAAGGACCGCTTCTTCCTCTGGAGGAACGGCCGCCGCCAAAGATATCTCCAAAAATATCTCCAAAAATATCTCCCATATCCTGACCGCCAAAGTCAAAACCGCCGAAGCCGCCAAACCCTCCTGCGCCTCCGCCTCCCTGCTCAAAGGCGGCATGGCCGAACTGGTCATACTGCTGGCGCTTCTGAGGATCGCTGAGCACGCTGTAAGCCTCAGATGCCTCTTTAAATTTGGCCTCTGCCTCCTTGTCTCCGGATTGGCATCCGGATGATATTTTTGGCGAGCTTTCTGTATGCCTTTTTCAGGGCATCGTCATCCGCGTCTTTGGAAACGCCCAGAACCTCATAGTAATCTCTCTTACTCTCTGCCATGTTGTTTACCTCTTACATATCTATCAGAACATTTTCTCTTAAATAAAATATCCCCGGACAGACCTTTAGGTCCGGCCAGGGGGCATCTCGCCCAATGGACCGGACCTCTGGCCTTACGGTTTTATATAATGGATTCCCGCCCTGCTGCAGGCGGGAATCCTTTCTCCTTACACTTCCTTAAAGTCTGCGTCTACTACATCATCATCCGGTCTGGAGCCGCCTGCTGCGCCGCCCATGTCAGGGCCTGCACCTGCTGCTCCTGCCTGCTGTGCCTGCTCATATACCTTTGCAAAGAGCTTCTGAGCGCTGTTCATCAGCTTCTCCTTGCCGGACTTGATATCCTCTACCTGAGCATCGGTCATCTGATCTACCGGAGCACGGTTGATTGCTTCCTTCAGTGCATTTAAGTATGCCTCTACCTCTGCCTTATCATTGGCATCAATCTTGTCTCCAACCTCTTCTAAGGCCTTCTCAGTCTGGAATACCATGGAGTCGGCGTCATTTCTGGCGTCAATGGCTTCCTTGCGCTTCTTATCCTGAGCCTCATACTCAGCAGCTTCCTTTACAGCCTTGTCGATATCAGCGTCAGACATATTGGAGCCGGAGGTAATGGTGATGTGCTGCTCTTTTCCGGTTCCCAGATCCTTTGCAGATACATTTACAATACCATTGGCATCAATATCAAAAGTTACCTCGATCTGAGGGATACCTCTTCTTGCTGGCGGAATTCCATCCAGACGGAACTGTCCAAGAGTCTTGTTATCTCTTGCAAACTGACGCTCACCCTGTACCACATGGATATCAACAGCAGTCTGATTGTCAGCAGCAGTAGAGAAAATCTGGCTCTTTCTTGGTGAATGGCTATTTCTCTCGATCAGTCTGGTCTACGCCGCCCATGGTCTCAATGGACAGGGACAGTGGGGTAACATCCAGAAGAAGGATATCTCCGGCGCCTGCATCGCCTGCCAGTTTTCCGCCCTGGATTGCAGCACCGATGGCTACGCACTCATCCGGATTTAAAGACTTGCTGGGCTCTTTGCCTGTGATCTGCTTTACCTTTTCCTGTGCAGAGATCATACGGGTAGAACCGCCTACTAACAGCACCTTTCCAAGCTCAGAAGCAGTGATGCCTGCATCCTTTAATGCATTCTGTACCGGAATTGCGGTGCGCTCGATCAGGTCATGGGTCAGCTCGTCAAATTTTGCTCTGGTTAAGTTCATATCCAGATGCTTTGGTCCTGCAGTTGCAGTGATGAACGGAAGGTTGATATTGGTAGTAGTAGCGGTAGACAGCTCCTTCTTTGCCTTCTCAGCTGCTTCTCTTTAATCTCTGAAGAGCCATCTTATCAGCGGAAAGATCTACGCCCTCTGCCTTCTTAAACTCAGCGATCATCCAGTTTGTAACTGCATTGTCAAAGTCATCGCCGCCAAGATGGGTATCGCCATTGGTGGAAAGAACCTCGATTACGCCGTCACCGATCTCGATAATAGAAACATCAAAGGTACCGCCGCCTAAGTCGTATACCATGATCTTCTGCTCATTTTCATTGTCAAGGCCGTAAGCCAGCGCTGCCGCTGTAGGCTCGTTGATGATACGCTTTACTTCCAGACCTGCAATCTTTCCTGCGTCCTTGGTTGCCTGACGCTGTGCGTCATTAAAGTATGCGGGAACAGTTATAACAGCCTCTGTTACTGTCTCGCCTAAGTAGCTCTCTGCATCTGCCTTCAGCTTCTGAAGGATCATGGCGGAAATCTCCTGTGGTGTGTACTTCTTTCCGTCAATGTCCACCTTGTAGTCTGTGCCCATATGGCGCTTGATGGAAGAAATGGTGCGGTCTGCGTTTGTTACTGCCTGACGCTTTGCTGGCTCGCCTACCAGTCTTTCACCTGTTTTGTAAATGCCACGATAGATGGTGTGGTTCTTACGCCCTCTGCATTTGCGATAACGGTTGGCTTTCCACCTTCCATAACGGCAACGCAGCTATTCGTTGTACCTAAGTCGATACCAATAATCTTGCCCATAGTTATTTCCTCCTGATTTGATCAATCTATAAAATATTTTAGTTTGCAACTTTAACCATACTGTGTCTTACAACGCTGTCCCGGTACATATATCCCTTCTGGAGCTCCTCCGCAACGATATTTTCTCCCAGGCTCTCATCCTCCACATGCATCACTGCATTGTGGAAATTGGGTCAAATTTTCCGGCTGCCTCAATGGGCTTTACTCCGGCTTCCTCAAAGACCTTCTGGATCTGCTTGTAGATTTTTTCCATGCCCTCTGCAATGGGATCTTCCTTTTTATCCTCAGGGATTACTGCCAGGCCTCTCTCAAAATTGTCGATCACGGGAAGGATGCGCTCAATGATATCTCTGGCGCCCATCTCATACATGGAAGATTTCTCCTTTTCCGTTCTCTTTCTGAAATTTTCAAATTCAGCCATCTGGCGTTTTACCCGGTCGGTCAGCTCCTCGATCTTTTCATCTCTCGGATCCTTCTTTTCTTAAAGAAACCTCCCTTTGACGCGTTATCCGCAGCTTCTTCTGTCTGAGTCTCTGCTTCCGCAGTTTCCTCTTTGACAGCGTCTGCCGCTTCCTCTGTCTCCGGAATATCTGTTACTTCTTCCTTCTTATTATCTTCACTCACTGCTTATCACCTTTCATCCTTTTTAAATGCTGCATCCAGCTGGCTCATCAGATTCCGCAGCGTTCCAAGGACCTTTTCATAATCCATACGCTTCGGACCGATAATTCCGACTGTTCCCCGAAGTCCTCCGCCCAGATCGTAATTGGCTGTAACCACGCTGCAGTCCTTCATGGACTGAACCGGCGTTTCATCACCGATATAGACCTGGATCCCGGCGTCACCGCCGTTTTCCGTATTGACCTCGGAAACAAACTCCTGAAGCATTTCCTTGTGCTCCAGTGTCCCGATCAGCTTGCTGGCCTTATCGCCTTCTGAAAGCTCCGGATACCGGAAAATATTCGTAGCCCCGCTGGTATAAATCTGAAGATCTTCTCCGCCGGCCTTGATCGCTTCCGCAACCTCGTTTAAGACCAGCTCCACCACCTGGCTGTGAATGCCTGCATCCTCCTTCAGACGACTGATGATATCCAGATTGATTTCTTCAATCGTCAGCCCGTTTAAGCTGCTGTTTAACAGGATGTTCAGATTCAAGAGTTCCTGTTCCCCCAGCTCTTCCGCAATATCGATCATGGTATTTTTAACGATATTTCCTTCTACCACAACCACTACCAGAAGCTTATGTGCCTCTACTCTGGACAGCTGGATAAATTTCAGCTTTGTCTTGTGGTAGCTGGGGCCGCTGATCATGGCGCATAATTGGTATTGGCCGCCAGAACCTGAGCCATCTTTTAAGGACCAGTTCCAGCTTATCAACCTTCTGAACCATCATATCCTTAAATTCTGTAACTTCATTGTCCTTTTCCTGCATGATCTGGTCTACATAGAACCTGTATCCCTTATCGGAAGGAATACGCCCTGCGGAAGTGTGGGGCTGAATGATATATCCCATCTCTTCCAGATCTGACATCTCGTTACGGATGGTGGCAGAACTCAGTTTTAATTCTGAATACTTGGAAATGGTTCTGGAACCAACCGGTTCGCCTGTCTCCAGGTAGGTTTTGATGATCGCCTTTAATATGGTGATCTTCCGGTTATCCAGCTGTGTATCCATCGTTTCCTGTCACCTTCCTCTCCTGCGATTATTAGCACTCAATGCTTTGGAGTGCTAATATCTACATTTCATAATATATTCCTTTCTCTCTGTTTTGTCAAGGGATTTTTCATTTTTTTTATGATCTTATTTCCTGTATATACAGTTTCTCTTGACAAAAGTCCTCTCTGCCTTTATTCTGGACATAGATTCATTTTTATTTCAAATCAGAATTTCTGTCTGTTTTGTAACCTTCTAAACATTCTTTATATACGTTTCAGATCCTGTTCAGGAATGATATCCGACAATATTTTTCTTACCTGCTATGAAGCTGCCTTTTGCAGTTTACATAAATATAATGTACTAAGGGGGTATACATTTGGTATACGACGTATTTCTCAACAAAATCAAAACGGGCATGGAACAGGCCCTGGGAAAGGAGTATGAACTGAGCCTGCACAGGATCACCAAAAACAACGGCCTGATTCTGGATGGTCTGTGCATTTCCAAAGACAAAAATCCGGTAGCTCCTGCTATTTATCTCAATAACTGCTACCATCAGTATCTGGAAGGCTGCTCTTTGAGGAAATCACTCAGGAGCTTTTGGAACTGTACCGCTCCAATGAGGCTTTGCCCACCATTCATCCGGCCCGGCTTTCCGATTACAGCGCCATGAAATCCCGGACCGCCTGCCGCCTTATAAACACGGCTGCCAATGAAACACTTTTGCAGGATATGCCTCATATTCCATGGAACGATCTTTCCATCGTATTCTACCTGTTTCTTCAGGAAAATGATACCGGTATAATGACTGCCGGAATCCATACCTCTCATCTGAATACCTGGGGTATTTCCCAGGATGAACTCTTTCAGGCTGCCATCTCCAATGTTTCCCAGCTCTTTCCTCCGTCCATTACCAGTATGGACTGTATTTTAGAGGATCTGACAGACTCCGTCCCCGACCTGAACAGACAGGCCATGACCCCTTTCTATGTTCTTTCCAATACCTGCGGAATCAACGGAGCAATCTGTATGCTCTATCCTGATGTTCTTAAACATTTCTCAGAAGGGATTGAACGCGACGTGCTGATTCTTCCCTCCAGTATCCATGAAGTTCTGCTTCTTCCGATGAAGAAGACATTTCTTATGACGAACTCAGCCAAATGGTAGCCCAGATCAATGCCTCCGAGGTTCTGCCTCAGGACCGCCTCTCCAACCAGATCTATCGCTACAGCCGGAGATCTGATTCGATTGAGATCGTATCTTCCTGCATGCTTCCCTCAATTAAAGAAAGGAGCTGCTGTACGAACCCTTTCATCCGTTACAGCAGCTCCTCTTTTTACCTATCCTTTATACAATCCTTACTGAACCCAGGCTCCCGATCCGTCTACATATCTTCCATCCGGTGTCCAGGTATTTCTAAACATCACTCCGCTTCCGCCCATATAGTACCATCTGCCATTCACAGACTGCCATCCGGTTGTCATAGCGCCGCTTCCATCCAGATAATACCACTGTCCGTTCTGCTCCAGCCATCCTGTTCTGCATTACGCCGCTGCTGTTTAAATAATACCATCTGCCGCTTACATACTGCCAGCCCGTCTGCATCTCACCGCTTCCATTGAGATAATACCACTGTCCGTTTACATTCTGCCAGCCGGTTGTAAGAGCACCATTGGAACCAAGATAATACCACTGACGGTCTACCTTCTGCCAGCCAGTAAGCATATCCGGAACGGTCAAAGAGATACCACACTCCATCGATCTGTTTCCAGCCATCTGCCGGATAACCGCCTGTAGAGTAAGAATACCACCAGCGTCCGCCTTCCTGTACCCAGCGTCCGCTTCCACCGTAAGAACCTGCCTCATCCTCATCTACATACAGGGAAGAAGAATCCTCAGACCACTCGCCTGCCTTGTCATTATAGCTTGCAATAGCTCCACACGGAAGGTATAATCTCCTTCTTTATTAAAATATCCGGAAAAGTCAAAATACGTATTAGATGTATTGACAGTTGTAACCGTTTTGTCATCTCTAACAGCTTTACATCATAGCTCTTGGAACCCTCTACCTCGTCCCACTCAGCCGTGCTGTCATTCCAGTCCAGATTATCAGCAGCCTCCAGCTTGCCTCCGATACGGTCCAGCTCTACCGTCACTTCCATATAATCGCCGTCATCATAAATTTTTGCCTTTTTAAACTCAGCGTCACAGCCGCTTATCTTAAAGTGGCTCTTGCTGGTATAGGAAAAACGGTATCCCTCAGAAGCAGAAAGTTCTACCTTTACCTCGGGAACATCTCCTACCGTCCAGACATCCTTATCCTCCAGATTCGTGTACTCTACGGAATCCACATCATATGAATCGTCTCTGGCCCTTACGCTGATATCACCAATATCATCTCCGCTCTCCGGCTCCTTATCATAAGAAAATTCCAAACGCACTGTATCGATCTTCTCCGTGCCCGCATAGACCGGAAATACAGCCATAGCTGACAAAAACGCTGCCATTGCCAGGGAAAACATTTTCTTTGTATACATATACCTCTCCTCCTTATATTTAAGATTCGTTTTGTTTCTTTTGTATGATTTTATTATAAAGGAAAGTTTGGATTTATGCAATTTCATAATTCTTACAAAGAGTTTACAATTCCTTACAGCCCCAACCGGTTCCCAGACTATTCCATATCCAAAAGCAGCTTTTTCACTTCCACCATACGGTCTCTGAGCCGAGCCGCCTCCTCAAAGTTTAACTCGGCTGCTGCCTGACGCATCTTCTTTCCAGTTCCTTTGAAAGCTTTTTAAGTTCCTTCTCATCCATAGATTCCGGATCCTTCGTATCTGCGAAACTGTCATTTTCCACGGCCTTTGAAATGGTGATCAGGTCTCTTACTGCCTTTTTAATGGTTGTAGGCGTAATGCCATGCTCCTCATTATATCTCTGCTGGATCTGACGGCGGCGTTTCGTCTCCTCAATCGCCACCCGCATGGAATCTGTGATGGTATCGGCATACATGATCACATGACCCTCAGAATTCCGTGCCGCACGGCCAATTGTCTGAATAAGTGAGGTTTCTGAACGGAGAAAACCTTCCTTGTCCGCATCCAGAATCGCCACCAGCGTAATCTCCGGTATATCAAGGCCCTCTCTTAAAAGATTAATCCCTACAAGCACGTCAAACACATCCAGGCGCATATCCCGGATGATCTGCGCACGCTCTAAGGTATCAATATCGGAATGGAGATATTTCACCCGAATTCCCACTTCCTTCATATAATCCGTAAGATCCTCTGCCATCCGCTTGGTCAGTGTGGTGATCAGTACCTTATGATGGCCTGCCACCTCCTTGTTCACCTCTGAAATCAGATCGTCAATCTGCCCCTCCACAGGACGGACAAATATTTCCGGATCCAGAAGCCCGGTCGGACGGATGATCTGCTCCACCCGCATCAGCTCATGCTCCTGTTCATAGACAGAGGGCGTAGCTGATACAAACAGCATCTGATCAATCTTGCTTTCAAATTCCGAAAAATTTAAAGGACGGTTGTCCAGGGTAGAAGGAAGGCGGAACCCATAGTCCACCAGCGTCATTTTTCTGGAACGGTCTCCCGCATACATGCCCCGTACCTGAGGCAGAGTGATGTGGGACTCATCTACAATAATGAGAAAGTCTTTGGGGAAATAATCAATCAGGGTACAGGGAGGCTCTCCCGGTGCTGTTCCCGTCAAATGTCTGGAATAATTTTCAATACCAGAACAAAAGCCTGTCTCCCGCATCATTTCCACATCAAAATTCGTGCGTTCGGAAATCCTCTGAGCCTCTAACAGCTTATCCTCACTCTTAAAAAATGATACACGCTCCTTTAATTCCTCTAAAATATGTTCCGTGGCCTCCATCATCTTTTCCTTGGGAACCACATAATGAGATGCCGGAAAAATCGCCACATGCCCCAGCTGGGCCTTCACCTCTCCAGTCACGGTATCAATTTCCATGATCCGGTCTACCTCATCCCCAAAAAATTCCACCCGGAAGGCCTGACCGTCTGAGTAGGCCGGATAAATGTCCAGAACATCACCCTTGACCCGAAAGCTTCCCCGCTTAAAGTCCATGTCATTGCGGGCATACTGAATATCGATCAGCTTGTGAATCACATCATCCCGGTCCTTTTCCATCCCCGGTCTCAGTGAAATAACCATCTCCTGATAATCAATGGGACTTCCCAGACCGTAAATACAGGATACAGATGCCACGATGATCACATCGCTGCGCTCGGAAAGAGCTGCTGTAGCCGAATGGCGCAGCTTGTCGATCTCATCGTTGATGGCGGAGTCCTTTTCAATGTAGGTGTCCGTGGAGGGAACGTAGGCCTCCGGCTGGTAGTAATCATAATAGGAGACAAAATATTCCACTGCGTTACCCGGAAAATACTCTTTGAACTCACCATAGAGCTGTGCTGCTAAGGTCTTATTGTGCGCTATTACCAAAGTCGGCTTATTTAACTGGGCAATCACATTAGCCATGGTAAAGGTCTTTCCGGAACCCGTAACCCCTAGTAAAGTCTGGAATTGATTGCCTTCCTGGAACCCTTTGACCAACGTCTCAATGGCCTGGGGCTGGTCGCCGGTTGGGGCGTATTCGGAATGTAATTTGAAGATTTTTGTTCATTTTGCATAAAATCCACCTCCAGATTTCAAAGTAAAAAAGGACGCCTATAAGGCAAAAATTCGTCAAGGAACTTTTCATTTTCGTCGTGGCGCTTTCTCAGATTGCGGCAAAATAGGCCCACGACGAATTTTGTTCACAATCTGCTTTTTTTGCAACCTGCCGTACCCATGTAATTCTATATGGACGAAACAGGAACAAACCATATAAAAAGGACTCAGACATTGCACTTTCGTATACCACAAAGCAACGAGTCAAGTGACTGCTTGCAGGCATTTGGCGACTGCCATTGACAGTAGACTCTTTGCGTCTACTATATCACAAGTTCTTTCAAAAGTACAGAAGCAGTGAACATCTGTTCTTTTGCTTTTACGCAGTCTCCGGAAGGAATCCTGTTACATCCACCACAATCTCCAGCAGTTCGTTTTTAAAGAGCTCATTTTCTTCCATATCTGGAAACACCATGTTCATATACTCCCTCTATTTCCGGTACTCCATCCGCTATGATCTCTGTTGTCAGCATAAACATCTCTTCCTAACTGTCATTCCACTTTTAAGATACGGTTAATATAATCAATATCCGAATATTTTACGCCATTGATTTCGGATCTGCCAGGACTCCAGATAGCTGTAAAGCTTCTCTTTCTTTGCGAAGGTGCGGTTCCCGGCCTCGTCATACTCATAAGTATAGGTGGCCTTGTCAAACTTCCCCCTGCTCTCCGTGCACTTTATAAGCTGCCCGTTGTCATCATAAATGAAGTTCCGCTCCGTAGTCTCCCACTCCGGGTTCTGGTTCTGCCACGGGTTCGTTCCGATTTCTTTGGAGTTTCGATATATGCCTTTCCTTTAATATCATATCTTTGTGCTGATTCAATCAGAAAAGAATCCTCAAAATAATCCAGATATTTCTTAATGGTAGCGGAAGTGATTCTGGATTTCTTTATCGTCTTGAACGTATTCTTCAGTTTTTCCGGATTGGTCAGCGAACCAATGGCAGAAGAGAATATTCAGCAGATCTTCCAGTTCTCCAATGTTCTTCACTCGGTTACGTTTGGTAATATCTCGAAGATAAATCTCATTGAACAGATTCTGTAATGCAGCTGCCTTATCGTTTGCTCCCTCACGAAGGACAACCAGAGGGATACCGCCGTATAGCATATATTCAGATAATCCCATGTACTTATCACCGTTGTAATCGGTAGCTATATCTTTGGACAGGAGTTTTGCGTTACTTCCAGTCACAAATACATCCATATTATCTTTACGAAGATAACCATTCAGAACAGCCTCAAAACAATCCAGCATCTGAATTTCATCAAGCAGCAGATAATACATTCCTTCACCTGCAACTTTGGAACGGATATATGCCATGAACTTTTCAGGGTCAACTCCACGCTTTTCCTTTTCAATCTGAATCAGGCTTTCGCCAATCAGATAAAGATCATCGGCTGAGTCAAAAGCAATGCGAATGATATGGTCAGCATCAACTCCGCTTTCCAATAAGTGATGATAAAACAGATTATTCAGTAAGCATGACTGCTGCATATCTATGATAATATTTCATTAAGAAGTTTTTGATATTTTGTCCCCAAAGATACAATCATCAACTTATACCACGTATCATGTGAAAATTCACCATTTTCGATACACCATATTTTATAATGCAAATCTCTGGTAACGGTATTTTGTTATTATAAGCACTTCCTACCACGCTTTTCCCAATGGCAGATTCCAGTCTACCGCATAGAAGGAGGTCTCCTGTTTCAGCTTCTTATACAGGTTTTCCTCGTCTTGTACTTATCCGGCGAGTTGTTCCAATACTCATATCCTCTCATATAGCTCTCCGCCATATCATCCCATGAGACAAAACGTGCCTGGATCGTTTTTGCGGCTGAGAGCATCTGATCCAGCATTTCTGTCTCCGTATAATACTCTGCCAGATAACACTCTCTCAATACCTGCATGGCCCTGCAGTAATCCCAGCCGTCGATTGCTCCTTCTCCTCCGCGTTTATACGCAAGGAGCATATCCTTAACGAATTCATTATCCTTATACTGCTCCTCGATCTGCTGTTCCGTTCCATTCAGGTATCCCATATAAAAAAGCAATCCATTTCTTCCTGAAATCCGGCGGTGGCCTGAGGTCAAAAGCCAGTTAATAGTAGAATCAGCAGATGCGCGGTCTGTTATCCCCCATGCCATTTCCAGCCTGGTCCTGGCATCACCCGCGTATTTTTCCGGGGTGCTTACAAAATACTCCTGATTCCATCCCGTTTCATTTGCAATGATTGCATACGTCGCATAAAACCATTGCTCTGCCTGCTCCTTTGTAATGGATACCGCCGGGGCTGTTTCCTGCTGCAGCCATGCTCCGCTAGACTGAAACGTATATGATACCCCGTCTATTGTCTGAGTGGTATCATGCAGCATTTCGCCTGTAGGCGCACAGTAATACCATTCTCCATTCGACTCAATCCACCCGGCCTGCATGTAGCCTGATCCATTAAAATAATACCAGTTTCCAGAAATCAGCTCCCAACCGCCGGCTGGATAAGAACCATTATCCTGCTCATACCACCAGCCCGTACTGTCCTGCTTCCACTGTGCACCGTAGACGGGGAGTGAAACGGATAATGCCGTTCCAATTATAATAGCTGCTGTGGTTGCTTTTTTCTTCATAACCGTTCCTTCTTTCGTATATGAAATTGACAACTTTATGGTATCCGATCTTTTTTCTGCTTTTCGGTCTTATCATTGCGGATATAGCAGATAACCAGAGAAACCAGCACGAAAACTGACATTATCCTGGAAACCTTTATGTACAGAATCTCACTCTGTTTTGCTTCTCTGTATTCTTCCATCAGCGCCTTTGCTTCCTGAGGAATCTCATCTGCATCTTCTATGGGCTTCCCATCCTTTTGAAATTCCAGTATTTCCAGAGGACGTTTGTGTTCACTTATATATACAGATGAATAGAAAATCTCAAGCAGCACTAAAAAAATAAAAACCAGAATACGTCGTTTGCTCATCTTTTAAATGTCCCCTTTTTAATGCTGGACGTATCATTTTTCTTTTATGTGGACTTTCGTCACCCTAGCCGTGGGACATCGCCCAGCAAAAATAATCAAAACACTTAGTTTTACGCTGATAAGGAAGTATTCACAACAACTTATAACTAACGCTGACAAACAGGGTGCAAACAGAGAGTTAATCACTTTCAATAGTGGTCGGCTCTCTGTTTTTCTATCTTCACTTTGTTACGCAATAGAACGTCATTTTTGAGGGTAGAAGTATAAAATATCATCTAAGCGTTTTACACATTCCCTTCCTATCCTTTCCCTAATCCTCACCTTGAAGTAGCAAAGCGGCAGAGCCGCCGGAATGGAAAAGAACGGAACGGAAAAGGCTTTCAATGGAAATCATAAACAGAGTATTGGAAAATCACTTGTTTCCCCAAAATAGTAATTGCTTTCGCTACATTGATTTACGCACCGATAACATAAGGTACACCGTCCGTTTGCTACAATCTTACATTTGGATAATGACAAATTATTCATAGGACACACCAATGCACATTTCCCGCACTTTATACAAGCGTCGGTATCTATCTGTATTTTGTTTGAATATTCTTGTGTTTTATGGTAAAACCAAAGCCGCTGTCCCAAAGCCCTGCAATATGGCATAAAAATCCCAAACCGTCTTTAGTTGAGTACCATTTTTCAAATTACACACCGCTGATTTTATGCGTTCTTCTGCTTGTATAACAATTTGCTTATTTTGAGCCGGAGTACACTTTAAGGCTTTTACATCACAAATACAATCCGGCATTTTCAGATGAAGTCCACCCCATACCTGTGCGCCGTATCTCTCGAACAATCTTGCAGATACGCCCGCACCATCGCCGCTAAACAGTCCCATTGTTGCAATAATGAAAACACGTTTTCCTTTCCATATATCGAATTTTCGCAGATAAAATCCCGTACAATTTTAGGCAAATTACTGTAATAGATTGGATAAGCAAAAATAATGTCTTTATGATATGTAACTTTTTCCATTGTACCTGTATCTTCTAAAGGGGTTATTTCAATATTCCTATCATATAGAGCAACAAAGTTTTCTAAACAATATTTTGTATTTCCTGTTCCGCTAAAATAAATCCCTATCATATTTTTTCTCCCGTATTATCTAAAAAGGAAAGTTGAAAAACGTCCATAAAATCAATGACCTTCTCTCTCCAATCATTATCATAATTTACATTATTCATGGTGGCTAATGAAGTAACGCCATGTATAAAAGCCCAAATGGTTATGATAATATCATTTTGCTTTTCTTCCGAATAGTGCGTCTGCCCTAATAATTTACTTACAATATTTTTATAGATAATATAAGGTTTATAGTTTTGGTCGTCTGGTATTGATAACGATAAGTCAATTTTTATATTGGATTGAGAATATAAAAATTGAAAATAAGCAGGGTTCTCTACAAAGAAAGATACATAGGCTATCCCCATATCTTTCAATATTTCTGCGACATTATTATTCTTTTGAACGGTACTTTCTAATTGTTTAGAAAATCTATCTGTGATAAATAATTGCATTGCTTCAAGCAGTTCTTCTTTATTTTGAAAATGGCTGTAAGGGGCAGCTGACCCCACACGCCGCAGCTACCTTTCTCAAAGAAAACATAGCATTTACCCTCTGTACTTACAAGCTGAATACCTGCTTCGATTAAAGCGTTTCGCAAGTCTTTATGATGATAAGTCTGTCGTTTCTG